>Ga0209515_10004041_pt1 | contig 20216 bp, 20 predicted proteins | sample Subgroupgradi54m_FD_187454 | JGI IMG/M metagenome (GOLD analysis project Ga0209515, IMG submission 187454) | Subsurface groundwater microbial communities from S. Glens Falls, New York, USA - GMW60B uncontaminated upgradient, 5.4 m (SPAdes)... ...
GGTGCCGCCGATTGGTGTATCGACGCACAAAAATCCGCCGCCGGCTTCGCAATGTTTGATCACCCGCATGGGCGGCAGCGGGCAGCTCATGGGTGCGGTTGCTGGGGTTGCGGTCGGTGACGACGTGGTGCCAGGCACCGGCATTCCAGGCGCCGGCGCTGTGGAAATCGTTGCGGACTGCAACATTTGTTGCATGATCCACTGCGTATCGTGCGATGTCTGCGCACAAATAGGGTGCGTGAACAACAATACCACGCACCAAGTCATCAGAGACGTGAGAAAATTAAAACGCATCATCATCTGTATCATCGGCAGGCGCGGAAAAAAGTTGCGTGAGCGAATAACTCACCGCGTCATTTCACGGTGATTCATGGTGCCAGGCACATTTTTTCATTTTTTAAAAAACCAACGCGCGCACGATCAACACACCCTCGCATAATAGAAACTGGCGCTGTAATGTGATGAGTTCGTTCGTTACAACTGTGTTCAAGCAGCGGTCGGGGGAACCACGAGAAAAAAACATGGCAAATATTGGGACGCACCCGCGCAGTGGACGAAGCGCTCCACTGACAACTCATATAAGGACTGTTACTGTCGATTTATTGTAGACGGCCGCACCGCAGATGCGTTGCGTAACGCCGCCGCATCCGACGCTCAAAGCCAGGACTTCCGAAAAATGTGCGGCGCAATCCCTGTTGGACAATGTGTGATTGGCCGGCGGTGATTGGTGCATCCATAATTGCCACGAAGGCCTTTTGGCGCTCTTGCGGCGTCACGCCTAGCATAAGATAAAATTGATCGGCAACCACTGTGAAGGGGATATGAACACCTCTGGCATAAAACGCGAACGTACTGAGACGCGGATCCGCGCTCGCTCGACGGCATAAACCGGCCCGTACACCATTTTGATACAAATATCGAACGCAAGCAAACGCATACGTATCATCTTCGATGATCGTGGCATGAAACCGTTGTTCCCATAGATGCCCTGTCGTGTGCTGCAACCGATTAATGCGCCGCGCGAGCTGAAAATTGATGAACTGCATGGCACGACTCAAATTCGCATCTGTGGTCTGCATGATGAGATGATAGTGATTATCCATGAGTTTGAAATGATGAATTTGTACCGCAAACCGCCGGATCGCCTCCAGCAGCACCGCAATAAAAATTTCATAGGTCGCTGGTGTGAGGCGAAACTTCCGACCGTTGGTTCGGGTCGTGATGTGATACGGAAATTCGTCTTGTTGGATGCGCCACGATCTCATCGTGGACTGATGTTAGCAAACACAGTGCCAAGCTCATTGCCGCACAAAACGCCCAGCGGGGGGCGCCACGACGATGATGTGTACAGATTTCGTACACTAGTGTCCAAGACATGTCCGATTTTTGGACACCTGGCACCATGACACATGCTAGAAAACTCGCCGTCATGTCACTCACCACACTCTTCGAATCAGCAACGCTCGCCGTGGTGAATAAACCAGCCGGCATGGCCACATTGCATGTACCGCACAGCAGTCTTGCAAGCCTCGCGGCCCAGCTGCAACCGTGGCGGCCCGTGCACCGTCTCGACAACGCAACCTCGGGCGTGGTGTTGTTGGCAAAAACCGATGCCGCCTATGCCACATTGCGCGCGCTGTTTGACGAACACCACATGACCAAAGAATACCTGGCACTCGCACATGGCATCACGCCACGCGAACAAACGCTCGGCCTGCCCATCGCGCACCATCCCAAAAAATCCGCACAGATGATCGCCGTGACGAGCCCCTCCGTCGCGCATCGCAGTACGCCGCAGCCCGCGCAAACGCATATCGAGACGTTGCAACATTTTTTCCCCGACGCCCACCGCCGCGATCCCTTCAGCCTGGTGCGCACACGAATTACCACGGGTGTGCGACACCAGATTCGAGTGCATCTGGCACAATGCGGCCATCCAATTGTTGGGGATCAACAGTACGGCGCGCGTCCTCCGCCGTGGTGTACTCGCCATTTGCTGCACGCATATCGACTCGCCTTTGTGGATCCGTTGACCAAACAGTCGATCGATATCGTCGCACCATTCGGCACCGATTTTGTAGAACTCAGTCATCGTTGTGGTGTGGATTTGCCAGCCGAATTTACACCGGCGGCATCAGACCGAATCGCGTGAGCGATTGCGGATCGGTGGTCCATTGCGGACGCACAATCACGCGCAGTTCCAGATACACCTTGGTGCCCACCAATCGCTCGATCGCACCACGTGCCATCGTACCAATCGCGCGAATCATGCGACCGCCATCACCAATCACGATCCCCTTGTGCGCATCGCGTTCCACAATAATGTGTGCGGTGATGCGCGTCAGCGCCGCCTCTTCGAGAAATTCCGTAATGTCGATGGCCACATGATGCGGAATTTCCTGGCGCAAATGCCGAATGACTCCCGCACGAATCATTTCCGCCGCGAGAAAACGCACCGGATGTTCCGTGTAGATATCGGTGGGAAACAACGCGGGACCTTCAGGCAATCGCGCGCACAACCACGTCCGCAGCGCTTTCACGCCCGACCCATTTTTGGCCGACACTGCATGACACGGCACTCCGGGAAAGCGCTGTGCAACCACGGCCCGCACCGATTCGCGCGCGGCGTCGCTGGCGAGCAGATCCATTTTATTCAGCACCACTGCGGCAGGCGGCGTGGAAAATAATGGCGCGAACAAATCGTGCCCTTCGGTGGGATCATCGGCCGGCAGCACCACACACGCCAAGTCGGCATCTTTCATGGCGCGTCGCGACCACGCCATCATCGCCTGATTGATCCGCTTGCCCGACACATGCAATCCCGGCGTATCAAAAATAATTAATTGCGCGGCTTTGCTCGACCAAAGGCCCGTAATGCGCTGGCGCGTCGTCTGCGGCATGGGCGTCACAATCGCCGCCGCTTCGCCAATCAACGCATTCATGAGCGACGATTTGCCCGCGTTGGGCAATCCGATGAGCGCAACGTATCCGCACCGCATGCTCATACAACGCCCATTTTCTGCAAGGCCTGGCGGGCCGCATCTTGTTCAGAAGATTTTTTGCTATTGCCGCTGCCGGTTCCGTACAGCTCTTCTTCAATGTACAAATGGACCTCGAAAATTTTCAAATGATCCGGCCCCTGTTCGCGCATTAGGCGATAGCGCGGCACGCTGCGAAATCGCCGCTGCGCCTCTTCTTGTAAGCGCGTTTTGAAATCGCGAATGAGGCCACCCTCGTGACGCGCCGCTTTCAACACCGGGCGATAATGCTCGGCCACCACCTCGAAGACCTTCGTAAAACCACGATCCAGATAAATCGCCCCCAGCACCGCCTCGAAGCAATCGGCCAACAACGACGGTTTATCGCGTCCGCCGGTCTGCTCTTCGCCTTTGCCTAAAAAAAGATAGTCGCCCAAATTCACGGCCCGTGCGAGTTGCGCGAGCTGTGTTTCGTTCACGACGGCTGCGCGCAATTTGGAGAGTTCGCCTTCGGCGTAATCTGGAAAAATTTCCATGAGCAGATGACTGATCGCCAGATCCAGGACCGCGTCACCCAAAAATTCGTAGCGTTCGTTGTGATCAGTCGCGGGTAGACGCATTTCGTTGGCGTACGAACGATGCGTGAGGGCGCGTTTCAAATGTTCGCGTTCACGAAATCCGTAACCGAAACGTTGCTCGAATTCTTTCAAATGTGATTTTTCGTCGCGTGAAATGTCCATACGGTCTCGTTACTCGATCCAGCCGCCACCGACCACTTCGTCGCCATCGTACCACACGACGGCTTGACCAGGTGTGATCGCGGTTTGCGGTTCATTGAATGTTACCTGCACGCGCGCATCACCCTGGGCAGTCACGACACACGCCGCGGGTTCATGATTGGCGCGAATCTTTGCATGTACGGTCAGCGGTGTTGCGGGCGACCCCAATGGTCGGATCCAATTCACTTGATTCGCAAACAGTGCATTTGACAACAGTGCCTCGCGTTGTCCCACGGTGACTTCTCGTGTGGCCGGATCGATCGCGGTGACATAGCGTCGCGGACCGCCGCCCAATCCCAATCCGCGCCGCTGACCAATCGTGTACGCGTGGGTTCCGCGATGTTGCCCGACGACTTGACCTTCTTGGTCACGTAGCGCCCCTGGCGCTCCCGCGCGTTCGGGGTAATGATCTTCAATAAATCCGGCGTAATCGTTGTCGGGCACAAAACAGATTTCGAAACTTTCCGGTTTCTCGGCGGTCTGCAAACCAAGACGCTGTGCGATGTTGCGGACCTCGGGCTTGGTCAAATCCCCAATCGGAAACAGACTGTGCGCGAGTTGCGATGCGGTGATCACAAATAAATAATAGCTCTGGTCTTTGCGCGGATCGCGGCCCCGCCACATGCCCAGCGCCCGCCCGTCGGCGTCGCGCTGAATGCGCGCATAATGCCCGGTCGCCAAATATTGCGCCCCGTGCTCTTCGTGCATCGTGGTCCAGAGCCGATCGAATTTAAAATGTTGATTGCAGCCAATGCAGGGAATCGGCGTGCGCGCGCGCTGATATTCGGCCGCAAATGCGTCGATGACCTGCTGCCGAAATTCGGTGCGATAATCCGCGATAACATGCGGTATGCCCAGCCGATCGCACACTGCGCGCGCGTCGGCGACATCGGCGGTGGAGCAACAGGTCTGTTTCACCGACGTTTTCGCCTGATGACAACTCCAGAGCGTCATCGTTACGCCAATCACGTCGTAGCCCGCCTCTTTCAGCAACGCCGCAGTGACGGAACTATCCACCCCGCCACTCATCGCCACCGCCACCCGCGCGCCCGGTGTTATGCCAGATTCATCCTTCATAAGTTGCGGCGCCTGTAACGCAGCCCGCCCGGGAATGCAAAACTCTTTTTTTCTCTTGCGGCCCCCGCCCGACTTCTCTATACGCCGCGCCTCCTAGTCGAGTACGGGTTGAAGTGAACGTCGTTTTTCCCCCGTCGATAGTGTATTTCCCGCCCGCGTGACGCACCGGTCAGGCGCGGTGGCAGTGTTCCACCAGCGTTGTGTTGGTGGTCTCGCAGACGTCACTCAAAAACACGGTGCAGTAGAAAAGGAATGAGCAATGTCATCCATCGTCAACGTTCTAGGCAGTCTGTCGAAATATTTGTCCACGACCGATCGTCCCGAGGACAATCAGCCCGGCGTGGAATCCGGCGCGCGCGAAACGGCCGCCGTTCCTTCCGCAGCCGTGGCGGGTGTTGCCACGCCGACGCAAACTGTCGCGCCCGCACCAACGGGTGGCGGCTATATGTTGATCGCCATCACTCCAGAACAAGCCACGCTGCGCCTGCTGAACAGCCAGACTCCGATCATGCCCGCCAATCGGTTCTCGACCGAACAAGCGCTCATTTTTGCACACGTACTGCAACGCACCCAGACAGCATCGGCCCCCACACGTGGTGCGGTCACATCGCGCGTCTACACCTTGTCGAAAACGGGCATGCAGTCCGAATTATCGTGGTTGCGCGGCGTACTGACCATGACGGTCAACACCACCGCGGCTGCCGACGGCACCACGCCAAAGATGGTGGGCCTGCACATCACCCGCAATGATGGGACGCTGTGTGACATCCTCGCCAATCAAGCCGAATTGCAACAACTCGGCTGGTAAACTCCCGGATTGAGAAAACACGGGTTGCCTGGCACCCTGTGTTCCAGCGCGCATTTCCGCGAACGAAGGTTTTACGCCACGATCGTGCCTGGCACCCGCATTGGCATACGCATTGCTCGTAAGCCAGGCATGCATGCATCCAATCAGACGGTATGGCAGAGAAACTGGTGGCGCGTGAGCTTCTGCTGTGCGCTCGCGGGTTGCGTCATCGGATATGCGAGCACGGCGGCGTGGGCGGGAGGGGGCGGCGGCAGCAAGCCAACACCCGCGCCGGCCGGAAAAACACTCGATCCCGGCCGTTCGTGCGTCACAACGAATGGCAGCGACACGAGTCGCCCCACCATCATCAAACGCGCCTCCATAAAAAAACCGCCGCCGAGCGGTTCGTCGGATGGAACCGATAGCGCGTCGTCATCGGATGTCACAGAATCACTCCCCCCGAAAGACAGTATTCATGCGCTGGCGCTGGGCAATTTTTCCGGGTGCGCGCAGTTGGAGCATGGGTCGGTGTATTGTTGGGGAGAGAATGGTCATGGACAACTCGGCAACGGCACCAGCGTCACGAATCAGTATCTGCCGGCCAGCCAGGTCACTGGTCTTGAACACGCCACCAGTATTGCCGCCGCCAAAGATTCGTTCTGCGCGCTTGATGACGGCGTCGTGAAATGTTGGGGGTTGATTGCCGACAATCAAGATGGACAAGATGTTTTCGCCATTACCCCGCAAATCATGAAAAATAATCTGGGGACGATGACCGCGTTGTATGGCGATTATTTGGCCGACCAAATCTGCGGAGTCGTCGCCGACACCAGCGCCCTTCAATGTTGGACTTTGAAATCGCTGATTCCCGGAACGGCGTACGATAGCCTGACCCTCAGCGCGACGTTTGCTCCCAATAATCCAAACATGAACCCCGCCAATCCGTTATCCATGGCGATGTGGGGCCAGAAGATCTACGCGATTACGCAAAAACATTATCTCGTCGCGAATACGTATGATTTCGGCGGACCTCCGCCGATTTGGGGGTGGGGTGCAGTTGACACCAGTCTTCCGAACAGTTCCGCCATTGCAGCGGGCATGAAATTTTTCTGCGGAGTCATCAACGGCGGACCCACTGGCACCGTGAAATGTTGGGGAGACAATACCAACAATAAACTCGGCAGTGGCATTATTGGTCTCGAGACGAGCGAGAAAAAACCACTCGATGTCGTCGGCATGACTGGTGGCGTCACGGATGTGAAGGCCGGAATGGAACACGCGTGTGCGCTCACGCAAGAGGGCGCGGTCTATTGTTGGGGCAACAACGCGTACGGCGAAATTGGTCAACCGGTGAGCACACCGAATGCTGCGACCGCACAAAAAGTGAAAGGTCTCAAAACCGTGAAGCTGCTCGCTACCGATCGCTTCAACTCGTGTGTCGCGCAAGACAGCGACAGCGACGGGCTCGCCGATCAGGTGTTATGTTGGGGAAAAATCAATTCCGGCAGCGGCAAACCGAAGGTGATTTTTTCTGTACCCTAACCAGGCGGAGACGTAAACATCTCCCGCCGCAAATCAGCGCCAATTGTACGAATGCGGTCGGCATCGATGCCGGTTTCGAATCCACGGGCGTGCAAATATTCGAGCACGGTTTCTGTGGCAACGTTCCCCGCCCGACCCGGCGCGAAGGGACAACCACCGAGTCCAGCCACCGATGCATCGATCGTGCGCACGCCCGCGGCCAGTGCGGATTCCACGTTGTTGATCGCGCGGCCAAACGTGTCATGAAAATGCACCGCAATATTTTTCATAGAGACGCCGTCGGCTTGCAACACTCGCAACAATGTCGTGACTTCGTCGGGCGTGGCATGTCCAATCGTGTCGGCGAGCGCGACTTCGTAGCACCCCGCCGCGAAGAGCGCATTGACGAGCGGCACAACGGTCTGCGGCGCGACTGTGCCGTCAAACGGACAATGCCAACACACCGACAAATACCCACGCACCTCGCACCCCGCCGCGCGCGCGCGCACCGTCACATCGAGTGCAGTGCGCATGGCATGCGCGTGTGACGTCTTCAAATTCGCCTGACAAAATCCTTCCGTGACCGCCGGGAAAACGGCGATGGTCTTCAATGGCACGGCGAGTGCGCGCGCGAGACCACGGGCATTGGGCAGCACACCGATGCGCCGCACCAGCGGATTCGGCGCCAACGCCGCACACACGGCATCGGAATCGGCCATCGACGGCACCAGCTGCGGATGCGAAAACAAACCGACTTCAATCGTACGCACCCCGGCCGCTTCGAGTTGCGTAATGTAATGCACCTTGCGCGCCGCCGTTAAAATTTTCGCCTGCGCGGGCAGCAAATTCTGTGCGCCATCGCGCATCCCGACTTCCACCAGACACACGCGCTGCGCGGGAACGCTTGTCATGTTGGCTCCGGGGTCACGTTGACCAACTCGCGCCCCTTTTCAACCATCTCGCCCGGTGCGCAATTCACGCGCGTGACCACACCCGCGGTCGGCGCGCGAATCGTGTACTCCATTTTCATTGCCTCCAGCACCACGAGCGTATCGCCCACCGTCACGACGTCACCGGGTTGCACAACAATTTTCACCACACGTCCCGGCATGGGAGAACGTAAATCGGCCGCGCGCGCGCCACGCTTTGCGCGTGGAGCCGCTGGCTCTCGACTGGACAATATCGCGTCTGCAGCGTTTTGCGCGCCATTCAAGCGCCATCCAGGCGTTTCACTGCCGAGCGATTGCCACGGAGAAAATGGATCGTGCGTCGTCGGCATGCGGCGTTCCCACGCGGGCAATACGCGCTCCACCCAACCCGTATCGATCGCACCGCACGAAAAATCGCGCGAGCGCATCAGATCACACAACAACTCGCGATTGGTAATAAGACCACCGATGTACCAGTGTACTAGTACATCGAGCATGCGCCGCTGCGCCATCGCGCGCGTGGGCGCCCACGCAATGAGTTTCGCCAACATCGGATCGTAATCGACCGTAATTTCCATGCCCGCTACCAAACTACTCTCGACCCGCACACCCTCGCCCGTCGGGATGTGCACGTCCGTAATCGTTCCCGTTGCCGGCAAAAAATTCTGCGCGGGATCTTCGGCATACACACGACACTCGATCGCATGCCCACGCGACACGATCGACTCTTGCGCGAGTGTCAGCGTTTCGCCCGCGGCAATGCGCAACTGCCATTGCACCAGATCAATGTCGCACACCATTTCGGTGACGGCGTGTTCGACTTGCAATCGCGTGTTCACTTCCAAAAAATAAAATTGTCCGCTGCGATCGACGAGAAATTCCACCGTACCGGCGTTGGTGTAGTTGACCGCACGGCCCAGCGTAAGCGCGGCTTGCGTGATGGCGGCGCGTTGCGCTGATGTGAGCGCGAGGCACGGCGCTTCTTCAATAATTTTTTGGTGCCGACGTTGCACGCTGCATTCGCGTTCCCAGCAATGCACGAGATGCCCGTGGGCATCGCCCAAGATTTGCACTTCCACGTGGCGCGGTCGTTCCACCAATTTTTCCAGAAACACCGTCCCATCGCCAAACGCCTGTAGCGCCTCGCGGGCGGCACTTTCCACGGCCTCAGGCAAATCCGCCGCGTTCGCCACGCGCCGCATCCCTTTGCCGCCACCGCCCGCCGCCGCTTTGATCAACACTGGGAAACCAATATTGTGAGCCGCCGCGAGCAAAGCCTCGTTGGTGAGCCCTGCAACATTCACACTCGGCAACGTCGGCACACCCACTTGCTGCGCGATTTTTTTTGCGGCGGTTTTGTTGCCGAGCGCTTCCATGACTTCTGGCGCGGGCCCGACAAAGATTATTTTTTCCGCCGCACACGCGCGCGCGAACGCGGGATTCTCGGAAAGAAATCCGTACCCCGGGTGAATCGCCTGCGCGCCCGATTTTTTGGCGATGCTGAGAATTTGTGGAATATCGAGATAGCCCGCCAACGGCCGATGCGCGTGTAATTCGTGGGCTTCATCGGCATCGAGCACAAAGGGCGCCTGCGCTTCGGCCGCACTGTACAACGCGACCGTCCGCACACCCAACGCACGACACGCCCGCATAATCCGTCGCGCAATGGCCCCGCGATTTGCGATGAGTAGCGTGTTAAACATGCCAATTCGGTTGTCGTTTCTCGAAAAATGCGGTCATGCCTTCTTGGGCTTCGGGGGTCACGCGAATCGCCGCGATCGTTTCGATCGTGCGGTGCGTGACAGCCGGCGTCACCTGCGGCGTGAGTTCACGCACCATCGCCTTGGCCGCAACCACCGCGCGCGGACCGCCACTCAGAATTGTTGCCGCAATCGACTGCACCGTCGCATCGAGCGCGGCCGGTGGCACGTACTCATGTACTAGTCCAAGAGTACATGCCATTGCCGCCGTGATGCGTTCGCCGGTCATGAAATAGCGCCGCGCGTGCGACGCCCCAATTTTCGCGATGACGTAGGGCGCAATCACCGACGGAATGAGCCCCAGCTTCACTTCCGAGAGACCAAACTGCGCGTCGTCGGTGGCCACGACAATATCCGCGCACGCCACCACCCCCACCCCGCCGCCGATTGCCGATCCGTGCACCCGCGCAATGAGCGGTTTCGTGCATCCGTGCAACACCTGCATCAATTGGGCAATCAGGGCGGCATCAGCCCAATTCATCTCGGAAGTTGCGGTCAGCGACGCACGCATCCATTCCAGATCCGCACCCGCACAAAAATGCGCGCCCGCGCCCTGCAACACCACCACCCGCACCGCCGCATCGGCCTCGGCCGCTTGCACCGCGCCGATCAGCGCCTGAATCAATTCACGCGACAAGGCATTGCGCACGTCCGGACGATTCAACGTGATCGTCGCAACATGGTTTATGAAGTGTGTAGTGATAAACATTTTTTGTCCTTATGTCCTTATGTCCCGACGTCCCTATGCCAAAAACAAATCTGACACCTTCCGATTAAAAGACATAAGGACGTAGGGACGTAAGAACATAGGGGCAACACTTACATCCGAAAAATTCCATAGCGCGGCGTTGTGAACGGCGCATTCAAACTCATGGAAATCCCGAGCGCGAGCGCCATGCGCGTGTCGACGGGATCGAGAATGCCGTCGTCCCACAAACGGGCGGTGCTAAAAATGGCGCTGCTCTCGCGCGCATATTTTTCCAGCGTGGGCTGCATGAATTGTTGCGCGTCTTGTGCCGACATGGGCGCGCCCTGCTGTTCTTCCTTCACCGTGCGCAAGACATTCGCCGCTTGTTCGCCGCCCATGACCGCGACGCGAGCATTCGGCCACATCCAGAGTTGGCGCGGGCTGTAGGCCCGGCCGCACATGCCGTAATTGCCGGCGCCATACGACCCGCCAATGATCACCGTAAATTTCGGCACGACGCTCGTGGCGACGGCGGTCACGAGTTTCGCGCCGTGTTTCGCAATGCCTTCCTGTTCGTACTGTTTGCCCACCATGAATCCGGTGATGTTTTGCAAAAACAGGAGCGGCACGCCGCGCTGATTGCAGAGTTGAATAAAGTGCGTCGCCTTGAGCGCGCTTTCCGAAAACAACACACCGTTGTTCGCCACGATGCCGACCGGGTACCCCATGATGCGCGCGAATCCACAGACAATGGTCGGCGCATACAACGATTTAAATTCATGGAAACAACTGCCATCGATCAGGCGCGCGATGATTTCATGCACATCGTACGGGCGTTTCGCATCGCGTTCGACAATGCCGTAAATTTCGGACGGATCGTAGAGCGGATCTTCGGGCGGCAGCACGTCCAGCAACTGTTTGCGGGCGGGCGCGAGTGTCGCCACAATATCGCGCGCAATCGACAACGCGTGCGCATCGTCGTCGGCACAATGATCGGTGACGCCCGACGTGCGGCAATGCACATCGGCGCCACCCAATTCTTCGGCACCAACAATTTCACCGGTCGCGGCCTTCACCAACGGCGGACCACCCAAAAAAATCGTGCCGTTGCCTTTCACGATGATCGATTCATCGCTCATCGCCGGCACATACGCGCCGCCCGCGGTGCAGGAGCCAAGCACGACGGCAATTTGCGCAATGCCCGCGGCCGAAAGTTGCGCCTGATTATAAAAGATGCGTCCAAAATGTTCACGATCGGGAAAGACGTCGGCCTGCAGCGGCAGAAACGCCCCACCGGAATCGATGAGATACACACACGGCAAGCGATTTTCCGCCGCGATTTCCTGCGCGCGCAGATGTTTTTTTACCGTGAGTGGAAAATAAGTGCCGCCCTTCACCGTGGCGTCGTTCGCGACCATCATGACTTCGCGACCGTGAATACTGCCGACACCGGTGACCAGACCAGCCGCCGCGACGTCGCTTTCGTAACACCCATGCGCGGCCAGCCCGGAGAATTCCAAAAACGGCGCGTGCGGATCGAGCAACGTGGCGATGCGCGTGCGCACCAACAATTTTCCACGCGCGGTATGCTTGCGTGCGGCCTCTGCGCCGCCCCCGCGCTGGGCCTGCAGCAGCAGCGCCTGCACGTGTGCGCGCTGCGTCTCGTACGCCGCCCGATTCGCCAAAAATTCCGCGCCGTGCGAATCGATGTGACTCTCGATCACGTCCATAGATGTCGCGCTTCTAAGGATTTCGACTCGTTCCGGCAAGAAAAATTCGTATGATAGTTGAATCGATCATGCGTTTCGTTTATGAGGGACACATGACACACACCACGCGTCGGAAAATTTTCTTGCTCGCCATCGTTGGTAGCCTCTGCGCCATCATGCACACGGCGCACGCAGAAAACATGTCGGTCGGGGTGGGGCCTTCGGGTCATTTTTATTTTGTCAATGGCAACCCCGCACTCTCCACCGGTCTTGGGGGTCACATTTTTTTCGATTACCGATGGGCGCCACAAATCTCGACGCAGTTTAGTGTCAACGTCACCACGCAAGACGGCAAACGCGCCAACAGCGGCGACAACGACCTGTTGCTCTTCTCGATTCCGACCGTCGATTTCAAATATTATTTTCTCAAATCCGGCGGACGTTTCGATCCCTACGGTTTGCTCGGCGTCGGATTTTTTCTGATCTCGGAAGGTTCCCGCAGCGATGGCACCTTCGCCGTCGGCTTCGGTGCCGACGCCGGCGCGGGCATTGATTTTTACCTGACGCCCACGCTCTCCACCAATCTCGCCGCCGTTTTTCATTCCATCGGCATGATCGGCGCGCTCAAAGGCGACAACGGCTCCGGACTGTTCCCCTTCGCCACCACCGGCTCGCTCGCGTTTCACTTTTAATCCCGCCCATACTTTTTTTCAGTGACAACATTCCCCCCGTTCTATAAAGGAAACGCCCATCCGACAGATGCAACGGGGTGTAGCTCAGCCTGGCTAGAGCGCTACGTTCGGGACGTAGAAGTCGAAGGTTCAAATCCTTTCACCCCGACAAAAAATTTGGCGCAGACAAATTTTCCCGAAGAACGAAAAAACGTGAACGAATTACGAGGCGCCAAATTTCGTTCACGTTCTTCGTAATTCGTTCTTCGAAATCACATTTAGCCATGCACTTACATGAAAAAAATTGAAGCCATCATTAAACCATTTAAACTCGACGACGTGAAGGAAGCGCTCACGGAGTTGGGCGTGCACGGCATGACCATCACCGAAGTCAAAGGGTGCGGCCGACAAAAAGGTCACGCGGAAATTTATCGCGGCGCCGAATATGTCGTCGATTTTTTGCCCAAAATAAAATTGGAACTCGTCGTCACCGACGAACTCATGCCCCGCGCGGTCGAAGCGATTCAACGCGCGGCGTGCACAAGTCAGATCGGCGACGGAAAAATTTTCGTGTTGCCCGTCGACGACGTGCTGCGTATTCGCACCGGAGAAACGGGCCTCGACGCCCTCTAATGATACAACCCAAAGGAGAATTCGCCATGTCCGCCCACACGCCCAAATCCGCCGTCGCCCTCGTCAAAGAAAAAGGCGCCACCATGATCGACTTCAAGTTTGTCGACATGCCGGGTACCTGGCAACATTTCTCGGTGCCAGCCAGTCAACTCTCGGAAGGTTCGTTCGAAGACGGCTTCGGATTCGACGGTTCTTCCATTCGCGGGTGGCAACCGATTCATCACAGCGACATGTTGATTCTGCCCGACGCCGCCACCGTACAAATGGACCCGTTCATGGCCGAACCCACCGCGAGTTTTATTTGCAACATCGTCGATCCGATCACGCACGCGCCGTACAGTCGCGACCCGCGCCACGTCGCGCACAAGGCGGAAAGTTTTTTGAAATCGACTGGCATCGCCGACACGTCGTATTTCGGACCCGAGGCCGAATTTTTCATCTTCGATAATATTCGCTACGATCAAAAGGCCAACGAAGGCTATTACCATATCGATTCCGTCGAAGGCTGCTGGAACAGCGGCGACGCGAGCGGCCCGAATCTCGGCTACAAACCGCGTTTCAAAGAAGGCTACTTCCCCACCGCGCCCACCGACGCGCACCAAGACATTCGCGCGGAAATGGCGCTCACGTTGGAAAAACAGTTGGGCATTACGGTCGAGGCGCAACATCACGAAGTCGCGACCGCAGGCCAGGGCGAAATCGACATGCGTTTCGACAAACTCGTGCGCATGGCCGACAATCTCATGTGGTTCAAATATGTCGTGAAGAATGTCGCGCGCCGCTACGGCAAAACCGTCACGTTCATGCCCAAACCATTATTTGAAGATAACGGCAGCGGCATGCACACCCACATTAGTTTGTGGAAAGGCGACACGCCGATTTTCGCGGGCGATCGCTACGGCGGCTTGTCGCAACAGGCGTTGTGGGGCATCGGCGGAATTCTGAAACACGCACCGGCACTCTGTGCATTCACGAATCCCACCACGAATTCGTATCGCCGGTTGGTGCCGGGTTTCGAAGCGCCGATTAATTTGGCCTACTCCACGCGCAATCGGTCCGCGTCGATTCGTATCCCCATGTACTCGGCCTCCCCGAAATCGAAACGCATCGAATTCCGCACGCCCGATCCCTCGTGCAACGGCTATCTCGCGTTCAGCGCGCTCCTCATGGCCGTCATCGATGGCATCACCCACAAAATCGATCCGGGTCAACCGCTCGACAAAGATATTTATGGATTGTCGCCGGAAGAATTGCGCGATGTCCCCAAGGCGCCCGGTTCGCTCGACGAGGCGCTGGGCGCACTCGAAAAAGATTACGAATTTTTATTGGTCGGCGATGTCTTCACCCGCGACCTGATTGAAATGTGGATGGCCTACAAATGGGAACGCGAAATCCAAGCCGTCCGCCTGCGCCCCGTGCCGTACGAGTTTGCGCTGTATTATGATTGCTGATTATTTGTCCCTATGTCCGACGTCCTTACGTCCCTGCGCCAGAACAAATCTGGCACCTTCCGCTAAAAGACGTAGGGACATAAGGACGTAGGAACGTAGGGACAACAATTTCACTCACCCAACAATCCCCCGACCAGCACGACGAGTAAAATGCCCGTGCAGAACGCGACGGCCATGACTTCACGATGCGTGCCGCGGCGATGCACTTCGGGCAAGAGATCCGACACCGCCACGTGAATAAAGGTTCCGGCGGAAAACGCGAGACCCCACGCTCCGATCGGCCAGCCGTGATCGAACACGCCCGCCTGCGTCGCGAGCAAACGCACGCACAACGCACCCAGCGGAATCATCGACATGAACAAGACGTTCATCAGCAGAATGCGCGAGCGGCGATAATTCTCGTGCAACAAAATTGCGGTCAGCGAAAAGGCCTCGGGTAATTTGTGCGCGGCCAGCGCGAAAAAAACAATCCCGCCCATCCCCTGTTCCAGACCGGAACCGAGCGCGACGCCGTTGGCGAAGGTGTGAATCGACAAACCAAACAGCGCCGACAACCCGACCGTGTGCACGCGACAATCATGCGCCTCGCAAATATGCACCGTCACGAAGCGTTCGAAGAGATACAGAAAAACAAATCCCGCCAAGACAAAATATCCCGCCGACGCACCGAGTCGCACAAAGGCATCGGGCATTAAATGGGTCAGCGCGGTCCCGAGCATCACGCCCGCGGCCGCAGCCAGCGTGCACTGCAGCGCGCGCCCTTCGCGCGGGCACCACAGTGGCAGCGCACCGCCAACGCCCATGATCGCCACAATCCCCAACACCGCCGGCCATAATGTTAATGTTAATGTCATACACACCCTGACCCTTTGACCCCACGCGTTCTGACCCGCATTTCTCTAAATTCCGCCTTGCATAGCACAAGCGCACCGTGTATTGGCAACCCGCATTTTGTCATTCGTCAACATTCAACGTCATGAAAGGGGAGCATTCCATGTCACACGTCCGCACCGTTACGTTGTTAGCCCTCACCGCGAGCGCATTCCTCGCCTGTACGCCACCATCGACCTCGGCTGGCAGCACCAGTGGTGCCGCCAGCACCGACATTCCAGACGTCGTCGCCACCGTCGATGGAGAATCCATCACGAAGGCCGATCTCGAAAAAGCCACGGCGGGCCAGCTCGCGCGGCTCGACGGACAAATTTACCAAATTCGCAAGGTCGCACTAGACAACCTCATTGGCGATAAATTGGTCGACAAGGCCGCCAAGGCCGCGGGAAAAAGTGGCGATGATTTTATGAAAGCGGAAGTCGACGCCAAACTCAAGGCGCCCGATGCCGACACCGTGAAAAAATTCTTCGAACAGAACAAGGCACAAATGGGCGGGCAAACGTTCGATCAGATCAAAGACAAGATCAGCAACTATCTGCAAAACTCGCAACGCGCCCAACTGGAACAACAATTGGCGAAGAAACTCAAAGATGGCGCCAAACTCACCGTGAATTTGAAAGCGCCCCGCGTAAAGATTGAAGTCGGCAAGGGAGAGGCCAAAGGGCCGGCGAACGCCAAGGTCACGCTCGTTGAATTCACCGATTATCAATGCCCGTATTGCGCAAAATCACGTCCCGCCATCAATCAAGTCTTGGCGGCATACGGCGATAAAATCCGTTACGTCCTGCGCGATTTTCCGCTCAGCTTTCATCAGAACTCCGCCAAGGCGCACGAAGCGGCACATTGCGCGGGCGAACAAAATAAATATTGGGAATTGAACAAAATGCTCTTCGAGCACCAACAGGCGTTGGAAGTGCCAAAAATCAAGGAATACGCGAAAGAGTTGAAACTCGATCAGGCCGCATTCGACAAATGCCTCGACGACGGCAAATTCAAGCAACAGGTGCAAGACAGCGTGGAGTACGGCACCAGCGTCGGCGTCAGCGGCACGCCCTCGTTCTTTGTGAACGGCATTCCGCTCAACGGCGCGCGCGGTTTCGACGACTTCAAGAAAGTCATCGACGACGAACTCGCGCAATGAATGCCCCCCGCCCCAAGGGGCGGGGTATCCACCTCCCTCTCCCATTGGGGAGAGGGTTGGGTGAGGGGGACGCTCAATTTCTTCTTCACTCTGCAATGTAGGATTCAGAGACTAATTGCCATGCTCGATCTGAAATATCTTTTTGCCCATCGCGAGCTTGTCGCGGCGCAGTTGCTTGCGCGTAAACAGTCGATCGATTTGTCGGAGCTGTTCGCACTCGATGCGCAAAGAAAATCGGTGCAGCACAGTGGCGACGCCCTGCGCAATCAGCAAAATCAAGCCTCGCAAGTCATCGCCGAAAGAAAACGCACCAAAGAGGATGCGAGCGATTTACTCGCGGCCATGAAAAATATTGCGGCGCAGATCAAACAAAGCGAACTCGACTGTGCGCAGATCGAGTTCCAACTTACCCAACTCGCATTGGGTTTGCCGAACTTACTCGACGACAGCGTGCCGCGCGGTGCAACCGCCGACGACAATCGCTTGATGCGCACACACGGCACCCCACGCACCTTCGATTTTCCAATCCGCGACCACGTCGATCTCGGCGACTCGTTGGGACTGCTCGATTTTGAACGCGCTGGAAAAATGTCTGGCGCACGTTTCGTGATCTATCGCGGCGCGGGCGCGCGTTTGGAACGTGCACTCATCAATTTCATGCTCGATCTGCAAACGCGCGAACATGGTTACACCGAATTTCAACCGCCACTGCTCGTGAATGCTGCCGCCATGACGGGCACCGGCCAGCTCCCAAAATTTGAGGAGGATTTATTCAAGACCACAAACGGGTGGTATCTCATTCCCACCGCCGAGGTCCCACTCACGAATATGCATGCGGGAGAAATTCTGTCGGCCGACCAACTCCCGATGCGCGCGGCGGCCTACACACCCTGCTTTCGCAGCGAGGCCGGTTCGTACGGCAAAGATACGCGCGGGCTGATTCGTCAACATCAATTCAATAAAGTGGAACTCGTGTCGCTCGCGCATCCCGATCACTCGTTCGAAGAACTCGAACGCATGACCGGTTGCGCCGAAACTATTTTGCAGCGTTTAGAATTGCCGTACCGTGTCGTACAACTCTGTTCCGGCGATATCGGATTTTCGGCGGCAAAAACCTACGACCTGGAAGTCTGGTTACCCGGCCAAAACGCGTATCGCGAAATTTCTTCGTGCAGCAACTGCACCGATTTCCAAGCCCGCCGCGCCAACATCCGCTTCCGCGATGCCGAGAAAAAAGTCCGCTTCGTGCACACCCTCAACGGCTCCGGCCTCGCCGTCGGCCGCACCCTCGTCGCCATTCTGGAAAATTATCAACAAGCCGATGGCAGCATCACCATTCCAGCCGCACTCCAACCATACTTCGACCACACCGCCCAAATCGCCCCATAAGTGCCAATAACGACTGGGGACGTTCCACAGTATCTCAAGGCAATGATATCATTGTTGTTTTTTGGCTGTTTTAAAAGCCCCAGTTTTTGTTGACTACATGTTCTTTTTGTTAGATATAACGAACATAGATTGCAAATAGCTAACAACAAGGAAAATACTGTATGCGAAGACAAAGAGTTGCCCAGACAATACAATGTAGAGTTGCAACAAACATTCAAGGGCGCGCGACGGTCCTATCGAGCGCAACGCGAGCAAAACAGCGCGCCAAAAAACCACTGCCGGCCCTACCACCTGCCTGCCTGTCGGCGCGCGAATTGCGTCTGCGATCATTCGGCAGCCCCACGAATTTTTCCATCGCGACCTGTGCACTTTTTGCCGTCACCGCGCCCACGGAATATTTGCAAATCACCACGCGCGCGATCACCGCCTTCACGGAATCGATCCATCGTTTTGTCGATCATCTCACACGCAGCCCCACTGTCGCTGTGGCGGGTTGCTTATTGGCAGGCGGCGTCTTTGCACTCAATCGCTGGTTTCGCGCAGCGCAAATCCGTTGCGGTTGGTCTGAATGGTTCCATCCAGGAAAAAATATCATGCGCGCTGGGATTGCATGGTCGCTGTTCGACATGCTGAGTGCCAGGCACCATACCGTGATGGACACAACCTTTGCGCATGCCTACGGCGATCTGCTGCTGGGCAGCGGATTTTTGTACGCTATTCACACGCTCGAACAGATGAATGGAGGGCACGATCACACAACTGCGCCGCATCATCACACCACCAATCGCGTCGCGCTCATGCTCACCAATGTGCTCTTCGCCTTGTGCGCCTTGGAAGATGTCGCGCATATTGGTCTCGGCGTTTTACGCAACGGTTAATTCGCCCAATTATTTTCATTTTGCATAATCAGAACACACAGTTTATGTGCGCCGCATGTCACGCACTCCACACGCCACCGATCCGCTCCAACAACTCGCGACACACTGGCGGCACGCCCGCACAAAAAAAGATCCCGTCGCCGATGCCGTGTCGCTGGCCACATGCGAATCACAACAACCAAACGTCCGCACGATTTTGTTGAAAAAAATCGATGCACGCGGCGTGCATTTCGTGACGCAGTCGCTCGGAGAAAAAGGCCAACACCTCGCCAGCAAGCCACTGGCACAGATTTGCTGTCACTGGCCATCACTTGCACTCCAAGCCCGCGTGCATGGTCGCGTAAAACCAATGCCGGCTGAAGAAGTCACGGCCTGGTGGTTCCAACGCGATCGCGACGCGCAACTATTGTATTGGCTGAGCGTTCCGCAATCCGTACCGATTCCCTCGTTTGCTCATCTCACCAAAGCCATTGCCGAATTGCGCCAATTCACACGTGCGTACGAAATCATTCCGCCCACACCGTCGTATGTCGGGTACATCATCGAACCACAGTGGATTGAAATTTTGAAATATGGCGGGAAAAGCCGCATGAGCGAGCGAACGCGCTACACGAAAAAATCGGGGCAATGGTGTGCAGAGTGCCTGGCACCGTGAAGATTGTGGAATGATACAAAGCGAATCGTGCGGCTCTGCCGTCGATTCGCGCGGGGTGTGGGGCCATCGGAGCACGCCGAAGGCGCGCGCACGGGGCCCCACTGATGATGGAGCCGACGAGAGGAATCGAACCTCCGACCCGCTGCTTACGAAGCGAGTCGAGTTGGCTTACGGAAATTCCACCATTCACGCTGTCACCGCGCCAAACCGCTAGAATACAGTGATTTTTACTGATGCTCATCGCGGGCGACAACATGGGGTTGTCGGTCACTATGAGGT
>Ga0209515_10004043_pt1 | contig 20212 bp, 21 predicted proteins | sample Subgroupgradi54m_FD_187454 | JGI IMG/M metagenome (GOLD analysis project Ga0209515, IMG submission 187454) | Subsurface groundwater microbial communities from S. Glens Falls, New York, USA - GMW60B uncontaminated upgradient, 5.4 m (SPAdes)... ...
TGCAAGCCGATCTTCGCATAGCGGGTCTCAAAGAGGGGAAAGCCTAAGTCGCCGGGACGGAAATAAAACATCTCGGAATAAAAATTCGGCAGATCGTCGGGGATGTGGACCTTCCGGTATTTTCCCAAAAATCGCCCGTCGGCATCGAGCGCGCAGGCGGTGTTGTACCCTCCGCCTCTCGGCTTCGGGTACTTCGTCGGCTGCCCACTTCGTGGGCTCCCGCCTCGGTCGTAGTCGTCTTTTTCAAAAAGGGAGACGACAATAACGATCTTTTTTTCTTTCGCGATTTTTCCGAGCGCCTCGGTCGTCGGACCGGGCACCGATTCGGCGAGTTCGAAAAATTTTTTGTCGTTCGACTGGCAAAAATAAGGACTTCGAAAGAGCTCCTGAAGACAAACAATCTGCGCCCCGGATTTCGCCGCCTCGCCGAGCTTTAAAATCGCTTGATCAAGATTTTTCTGCGGGTCTTCTTCACACTTCATCTGAATAAGACCCAAGGTGACGCTTTTTCGGGAAGACATTCAGTAGTGATACTCAAGCGGAAGAGGTCGATGCAAGATTAAACTCGAACACCTTGAGGCGGCGGGGGCGGAGGAGGTTCTTCCTTGCCCAGTTTCGGAGGTTTGACCGACAGAGGGATTTTGGACGAAATCGCGGCGGAAGCTAGAAGCTGGCTTTGGACGGACAGATCATCGGCGGCGGCCAGGAGTCGATCGGAACTGATCGCGCCGGTGGAATTATTGGAGGCAATTTTAATCTCAGACGAGCCGTTGAATTTTTCGTAATGACTCAAGACCGACGCGACGTAATTTTGCGTCTCGGCGATTTTTGGAATTCCTCCCGATTCTTGAACGCGACCCGGTCCGGCGTTGTACGCGGCAAGTGCCAGCTTCGGATCTCCGTCGAATTGATCGAGCATTTGTCGAAGGTAACGCGAACCGCCGTCGATGTTTTGTTCGATATTCTTCGGGTCGGTGACCCCCATTTCGTCCGCCGTCCCTGGCATCAACTGCATCAACCCCTGGGCTCCGCAATGAGACTCCGCGCAGGGATTGAATCCGCTCTCCTGTTTGATCACGGCATAAATCAGCGAGGAAGGAAGGTTGTGTTTGCGGGCCGAATCTTCCACCGCCGTCTTGATGCGGTCTTTGTAGGGACTCGCGTCGCCCCCTCGACCGGCAAAGCCGGATCGAGCCTCCCCCTCAACGGCGCTTCGCGCCTGGTTGGTTTTTTGGAGAACATTGGCAAAATCGACCGATCGGGCCTGGGAAACCTTTCCCATTTCCGGCGTTCGATTCGATTCAGACATCCTTTGAATAAGAGGGGTCGGCATAAAGATCCACCTTATTTATGCAGATCGCATGCCGACTATTATTTATTTTTTATTAATAAAATCAGATACTTATAACCTTGCGTGGGGAGGGGACTGACGCCTTTTCACCCCGATTTGAGGTCTCCTTCCGGAATGCCTCCAGATACCCCTTCGCCTCTTCGACCGTCGAGGCGAGGACCATTCGATCGGCCATCTTTTTGGCGGCCCGGTAGTTGAGGCCGAAGATGGTATTTTTAACCATCGGGATCGTCGAAGGAATCATCGAAAGGGTCGTCACCCCGATCCCGACTAAGAGCGGCACAATACGGGGATCCCCCGCGATCTCGCCGCAGATCGAAACCGGCTTGCCCGCTGCGGTGGCGATCTTCACCACATGGGCGATCGATTGAAGAATCGCCGGATGGAGCGGCTCAAAAAACTGTGCGACCTGGGCGTTGTTGCGGTCGACCGCGAGCGTGTATTGGATCAGATCATTGGTTCCGATGCTGAAAAAATCGCACGTCTCGACCAAGCGCCCCGCCATCCAGACCGCCGACGGCACTTCGATCAAAAGCCCGAAGGGGATCGAGGAGTCAAAGGCGATCTTTTTCTGCGTGAGATCTTTTTTGACCTCTTCCAATATTTTTCTGACCGAGACGATCTCTTCGACGCCTGAGATCATCGGCACCAGAAGCCGGATCGGACCGTCTTTGGAGACCCGAAGCAGCGCCCGGAGCTGCGTGTGCAGAATCTCGGGACGGGAGAGACTCAACCGAATGGATCGGTAGCCCAAGAACGGATTCGCCTCGTTTTCAAGACTGAGCGACTCGATCGGCTTGTCGCCGCCGGCGTCGAGGAGGCGAAAGGTGACCGGCATTCCATGGACCTCTTGAATGATCTGCCGATAGACCTTGATCTGCTCTTCTTCATTCAGAAGTTTCTTTTGGGCGATAAAAGGAAATTCGGTCCGATAAAGACCGATCCCCTCGGCGCCGAATTCGCGAAGTTTTTTCAGGCCGCTGACAAGACCGATATTGGCCTCGAGGTGGACGCGATGCCCGTCCTGTGTGACGGCCGGTTGGCCGATCAATTTTTGGAGATGGACGATCTGATCGGCGTACTCTTCCTGAATTTTTTCGTATTCCCGCAAAACCTCGGGGGCTGGATTGACGTAGAGGCTTCCGGTATTGCCGTCGACGATCAAGAGATCGCCCGGCTGAATTTTTGAAATGACGTGCGGAATTCCCATCACGGCGGGGATGCCGAGCGACCGGGCCAGGATAGCGGCGTGGGAGGTGACACCCCCTTTTTCAGTCAAGATCGCCTGGACTTTTTCGGGATTAAGACGGGTCGTGTCGGACGGCACCAGCGTCTCCGAGACCAAGATGCCATGCCCTGTCTCTTGGGTGTTGGTTCTCTTCGCCCCGAGGAGATGTTCCAAGAGACGTTGACGAATATCTTCCAGATCGGCCGCGCGTTCGCGAAAATGGGGATCTTCGACCTTTTCAAATTCCTGAATATAGTCGCCGATGACGTCCCGGGCCGCTTCGACGGCGCTCATCCCTTGATGAATGAACCCCTTCAATCTTTTGACGAAGGTCGGGTCCAAAAGAATCATCCGGTGGCTGTAAAAAATGTCGGACTCCCGTTTGGAAAACTTTTTCTGCAATTTTTTCTCCAGACGGAGAAGATCCTGAGAAGTCTTTCGAATCGCCGACGAGAGTTTTTTCCATTCTTTCTCCGGAGTCGCCGATTGCGGCCTCTGGGACGGGAGAATTACGGGAGAAATACCGGGCCGGAGGAAAAAGGCGGTCCCGATCCCGAAGCCAGGGGCGACGGCGATCCCTTGAAGATGGAGCGTCCGCTTCGGCGGAGCCCTGTCGACCCTCAAGATTTCCAGGGCGACCAAATTCTGAATGACCCCCGCGAGCTGAAAGGCGATCAGCTCGAGGATCTCGATCTCCTGAGGATCAAACTTCCTCGGGGCGGCCGCTTGGATCGTCAAGACCCCGACGACTTCTTCCCGATTCATCAAGGGGATTGCGGCAAAGGCGTCAAATTTTTCTTCCCCGGTTTCCGGAAAATATTTAAATCGCGGGTGGAGGCTCGCCTGATTGACGATCACCGGCTGGAGCTTTTCGATCGCGAGGCCGGTCAACCCTTCGTCGATATTCATCCGGACTTTTCCGACCGACGACGGATCGAGGCCGTCGGTCGCGACGAGGGTCAAGTCTTTGTCTTGCAACAGGTAGAGCGAACAGACATCGACCTTCATCTGATCGCGCACCATCGTCACGATATGGGCAAGCGGATTTTCTTCCGGTTTCGACTTTTGAAGGATCCGTGCAATCGTCGAAAGGGTTCTGATCGAGTCGTGCCGAGGGGGCATGAGGGGGTCATATCCCAGCTGACTCATCTATTCAAGCCGCTTGGATAACGCGGGGTGTTAGCGAGACGTTAAAAAATAAAAGTTGAAAGTTCTTATAAAACGTACCGTTATCGGAATGTCCTCTCGGGGGCCCGGGCAACAGTCATGGAAGAGATCGGAAGAGAATGGACTAAGATCCAACCGGGGGATGGGATTGGATTTGCCGCCCGCTTGAATGACGGGCAGATCTATATCGTCGGCCTTCGCATCGAGGAGGCGCTGCTCCAACCGATGGAATCGGTCGGTCTCTCGGATCTCGCCTTCCAGAGAGATCTCGAGGGTGATGAAACTCGGACGTTTCGCGTGCAGTGGGTTGGACAATTTTTTAGTCGTCATTCGGGAGATTCTCTGCGCAAAGCCGTCAGGTCAGAGACCATGAGCCTCCTGTCTCAAAGGGAGCTTGAGACTATGGCCAAAGTCGGAGATATTGTCATGGTCTCCCGGGATCAACTCGAAGAAAGCCGAGGAGTCGCGCTCGGGTATGTCCTAACCGATGCTGGAGAACTCCTGGAAATATTCGGTCCCACTCCCTATTCCCATGCCCTGCGCCTGTCGCCTGTCTCACAACAGGAGGCCGATCAAGTCATTTGAGGGCATGAAAATCCTGTGGATCTTGTTTAAGACGTCGTCGGTCGTCGGCCGAGCTTCACGAGGTCCCGGAGACGAATCCCTCGTTGATACATGACCTGTTGGATCACGCTGAAGAGGGTATTGATGAAGATGTAGAGGACCAATCCGACCGGCAGGAAGAGCATAAACGAGGTGAACATGATCGGCATCAGCATCATCATCTGCTTCTGCATCGGATCGGCGCTGGCCGAGGGGGTCAGCTTCTGTTGGGCGACCATCGAGATCCCCAGAAGGATCGGAAGGATAAAGTAGGGGTCGGGGGCCGAGAGATCGCGATAAAATCCGACGAACGGGGCGTGATAGAGCTCGATCGCATTCCAAAGGACCTTGTAGAGGACAATGTAGATCGGCATCTGGAGCAGCATCGGAAAGCAGCCCCCCATCGGATTGACCTTGTGGGTCTTGAAGAGCTGCATCATCTCCATATTGAGGCGCTGGCGGTCGTCTTTGTATCTCTCCTTCAACTCCGCCAGCTTGGGTTGGAGCGTTTGCATCTCCTTCATCTGTTTCATCGACTTGAGGGTCAGGGGATTCATGAGAAGTTTGATGACGAGCGTCAGGAGGATGACCGCCAACCCCCAGTTTTTCAGGAACGAATGGAAAATCTGAAGGGTTTTTAAGATCGGGATGGCGAGAATACTGAACCAGCCGTAATCGATCGCCTTCTCAAGGCTGACTCCGGCCACTTGGAGCGATTCCCTCTCCTTCGGACCTAAATAGAAAGAAAACAGTTCCTCATGACGTCCCCCGGGGGGAATCGAGACCTCTCCCGGGTAAAGACCCAGATTGAGCTGACCCCCCTGGACATCAAGGCTGACCCCTTGGTCGGAAGAGATCCGTCGCGAGATCAGGGCGATCAGGAAATACCGGTCTTCAATCCCGGCCCACGGGATGACCCCCCTCAGTTCCTGCTTTTCCTGCTTGTGAAGATGTTTGACGTCGGTCCCGGTCTGATAGAGGAGGGTCCTCTGGTTTCCCGGACGTCTGAGAAAGCCAAACATCCCTTTGGGAGGTTCCGGAAATTGTTTCGCCTGCCATCCGAGTCCGACGCGGCCGCGAAATTCCTTCTCGCCTCGGTTCTCAAACGTGAGTTTAAGGTTGAAAAGATACTGATCTTCTTTCCATTCATACTCCTTCCGAAGAACAACCCCCCCTTTTTCCCCTTCAAAGGAGATTCCATTCAACGTCGAAGGACCGGTCGCCCTTTTTGCAAGTCGAAATTGATCGGGGAGAGTTTGATTACACCCGTCGCAAAGGACCTCGAGCGCCTTCTCCCCATCAAAGGGGATCAAGTTTCTGGGAGGGCTTTTTTTGTCGACCGTCTCCCGATAGCGCTTCAAGAGAACGCTCGAGGGGGCCCCGACACGGGAAGACCATTCGATGCCAACGAGCGGGGTCTCTCGTAAAACCTTGGTGTCAGGGAGGGCCGCTTCTTGAGAACCCTGAGCGCTTTGCGGAACCACCGTTGCAACTGCCGCCGGGACCTGTGCGGGGGGCGGAGGGACTATCTTATCGCCAAAAAAATAAAACCAACCGATCAAGACAAGGAGAGAAAGGCCAGCGGCGAGTAGGGACCTCCTTTGTTCGTTCATACGGGATCAAACCCACCGGAGTGAAACGGATGGCAAGAAAGGAGCCTTTTGAGAATTTTCGGAAGCGCTGCAGAGATAGGGAATCTTTCCAACACTTCTAAGGCAAAGGAGGAACAGGTCGGAGAGAACCGACAATCATTTCCCAGAATTGGAGAAAGAAAAATCTGATAAAACCTGATTAAGCTCTTGAAAAAGTTCGGCATTTTTGAGTTTTGGCGCCTTCGGGTCGACCCTACATATCACGAGGTTTCCGGGAAGCAATCCCCTTTTTTGGCGAAAGAACTCTCGAACGACCCTTTTCACTCGATTTCGGTCGACCGCACGGCGAATTTTTTTCGTCACCAAGACTCGAATCTCAAATTTTGGCTCCGATTTTTCTCTCAACGTGACGGTAAAATGCGGGAGAAAGATTTTTTTCAAATCATTTCTTGGAAATGGAGACGCCCAACCGAGTGCGTTTCTTCCGTCTTCGACGCGACAAAACATTCCGACCGCCAGGACTTTTCATCCTCTTTCGGAAGCCATGTGTCCGCAAACGGCTTTTTTTATGGGGCTGGAAGGTACGCTTCACATCAAACCCTTATGCAATATGGATTGGCCGAGATCATTTTTCTGTGTGTGCGAATTAAGTTCTTTGCCGGTTGAAGTCAACGAGAATTTTTTTTATTTCTTTTCAATGACTTCGGTTGAAGAAAAGTTTTTTGAAAGATTTTTTTGATTTTTTCTAGACAAGAATTTTTTTTGGGGGCATGACCGCTGTCACTTAAATTCAACAGAAAGTTTTTCCTCGGTATGGGTTAGTCCTTGAGACTTGTCCACAGTTGTTGATAACTCTGTTGATAACTTTTTCGTGAGGCGGTTAATGTCCTCTAAGCTCTCGTTGTTACAAAAGAAAATCTCACAGCTCTCAAATTCCCCTGCATGGTCCGGACAGATTTCGTTCCAATCTTCTGAAAATGGTGAAAATGGCAAGGCGACGATTGTTGTGCGAAACCGATTTGTTCGGGATTGGTTGCGCGAAAACTTTCTCCTTTCCGTCCAAAAAGAAATGCAGGCGATCCCCGGGGAGGAGCTTTCCATCGAGGTGGTTGTCGGCGTTCCGTTGCCTCCGTCATCTCCTCCCTCTGAGGAAATACTACCACGGCCGATCCTCCGAACCCCGTTGTCATCGCCTCCGTCGACCCCTTCCCATCCGGAGGCCTCTCCCCCTCGCCATGAGACCCTGAAGGAAAAGTACAGTTTCCAAAATTTTGTCGTCGGTCCGGCCAATCAGTTTGCCCATGCCGCCTCTTATGCCGTCGCGAAGCTCCCGGGCAAGAATTACAACCCCCTCTTTGTCTATGGGGGGGTCGGTCTGGGGAAGACACACCTTCTGAATGCCATCGGGCTGGCAATTTTCAGGGACAATCCCAGACTGAGGATTATCTATATCCCTGCCGAGAAGTTCATGAATGAACTCATCTATTGTATGCGATTCGACAAGATGGGTCCCTTCCGAAAAAAATATCGGGAAGAGTGTGATGTCCTCCTGATCGATGATATCCAGTTCATCGCAGGGAAGGAACGGACCCAGGAAGAGTTCTTCCATACCTTCAACCACCTCTATGAGTCCCAAAGGCAGTTGGTCCTGACGAGCGATCAACCTCCGAGGCAGATTCCGGATCTCGAAGAACGGCTCCGATCCCGGTTCGAGTGGGGCCTCTTGGCCGATATTCAGGCCCCCGATTTAGAGACCCGGGCGGCGATCCTTCGAAAGAAGGCGGAGATTGATGGGATTCGGATCGATAATGAGGTCGCCCTCTTTCTCGCCTCCCATATCACCTCCAATGTCCGTGAGTTGGAGGGCTCGCTGATCCGCCTGAACGCCTTCGCCTCTCTTCATAGCGCCCCCATTACGGTCGATCTGGCCAAGGAGGTGTTGAAAACGTTCCTCCCCTCTTTTGATCGGATACTGACCGTCGAAGAGGTCCAGAAGATCGTCGCCGATTTCTACAAGATCCGCCTCAATGATCTTGTCGGCAAGTGTCGCATTAAGAGCCTCGCTCTCCCCCGACAGATCGCGATGTACCTCTGTCGGAAACATATCAAGACCTCTTATCCTGAAATTGGCCACAAATTCGGTGGTAAAGACCACTCTACAGTCGTCCACGCCTTCGGCAAGATCCAGAGGATTCTTGGTTCTGATCCTCTCCTCCAAGAACAGATTGGCCGACTCGAAAAATCCCTAACCCGGTAACCCTTAAAGAATCCCCAAAGTATTCACCACCACCCCCTCTTAATCCACAGATCCGTTTTCTTATCCGGACTCAAAACCAGTTATCCCCCACTATCCACATCTATCCCCAACCCTCCACACCCTTTATCCTCAGCTTTTTACCACCCCTTTCCCCTAAATAAGACTTCCCTTTCTCGACTTTCCCACCTAGAATCCCGATCACTAATTCTACTGCTACTAGATTAAATAATTAATTAAGAAGTAGGAGTCGTATGGAACTAAAAATTAAAAAAACCGATTTTCTCAACCTGCTTCGTTGGTCTCAAGGGGTCGTCGAACGACGTGGAACGATGCCGATCCTTTCCAATCTGCTCCTTGAGGCGGTTTCGAGTGGGCTTCGTCTCTCTGCGACCGATTTGGAGATTGCCCTCGTGGTGGAAGGGGCCGCGGAGGTCAAGCAGCCGGGGAAGGCGGTCGTCAACGCCCGAAGCCTTTTTGAGATTGTCAAAGAAGCCCCGGAAGAGATGATCCGTCTCGGGAAAAAAGGGGATCATGGAATTGAGATCGTCTCCGGCAAGTCTCATTTTAAAGTCGTTGGGATGAATCCGGAGGAATTTCCAACCCTCCCATCGGTGACCCCAAAGAATCAGACAGCGAATGAGACGACGTTGGATCCGGCGGATCTTGAAGAAATGATTGAAAAGGCCTTCTACGCCGCTTCAAGTGATGAGACTCGGTACACCCTCAACGGTCTTTATTTTATTTCCAGTTCGGATGGGAAAAAGGATTTATTGAGAGTTGTTGCGACGGACGGACACCGTTTGGCCTATTCCGAGAAGGAGACAAAATGGAATCTTCCAAAAGGGATTATTATTCCGAGAAAAGGGGTCGCTGAGATTCGAAGTTTGATTACGAATGGAGAAGGGGATCTTAAGGTCGCTTCTGATGAGAGAGCGATCCAGTTCCATCGTGGGAAGACGACGTTGACCGTACGATTGGTCGAGGGTGAATTTCCCAACTATGAGCAGGTGATCCCGAAAAAGTCGGATAAGATCATCTCCGTCGATCGAGGGGCCCTCACGGGGGCTCTCCGGCGCGCTTCGATCATGACGTCGGAACAGGTGCGAGGGGTGAAGCTCTCTTTTTCCTCCAACCGACTTGAGGCGAGTGCCTCACACCCCGATCTTGGAGAAGCCTCTGAAGAGGTTACGATCGACTATAAAGGGGCCCATTTCCAGGTCGGTTTTAATCCAAAATATTTTCTCGATGTTTTCGGTGTCCTTGAGGATGAAAAAGTGATTCTCGAACTCAAAGACGAAGTTTCCCCCTGTGTAATTCGTTCGGAATTTGATCGAGGATTTTTGGCACTCGTCATGCCGATGAGGGTGTAACGCATGCCCAAGTCTCCAGAACCAAAGAAAAAACAACAGTACGACGCCTCTTCCATCAAGGTCTTGGAGGGGCTCGAGGCGGTCCGCAAGAGGCCGGCGATGTATGTCGGCTCGACGGGCGCCCCCGGTCTTCATCACTGCGTCTATGAGGTGGTTGACAACTCGGTTGACGAAGCGCTCGCCGGCGAATGTACCCAGATCGACGTCACGATCCATATCGATAACTCCGTGACGGTTGTCGATAACGGTCGCGGGATTCCGGTCGACATGCATCCGACCGAAAAAATGTCGGCGGCGGAAGTGGTCATGACTAAACTCCACGCCGGAGGAAAATTCGACCACTCCTCCTACAAAGTTTCCGGCGGTCTGCATGGGGTCGGAATTTCGGTCGTCAACGCCCTCTCCGAGTGGCTTGATTTGGAAATCTTTCGGGACGGGAAGGTTTATCATCAGAGGTACAAACGGGGCGATCCCGAGGCCCCCCTTGAGATGACCGGGAAGACAAGCCGGCGCGGGACCAAGGTTACTTTTAAGGCGGACAAGGAGATCTTCGAGACGACGGAATTCAGTTTCGACACCCTCTCTCAACGGCTTCGCGAACTTTCCTTTTTAAATCGCGGTCTGCGGATCACGATCCACGAGGAAAAAAGCGATAAGAAGCACGATTTTTGTTACGAAGGGGGGATCAAGAGCTTTGTCGAGTTCCTCAATCAGCGAAAAACCCCGCTCCATAATGTCATCGATTTTGAGGCGGAGAAGGATCGGATCATCCTGCAGGTCGCGATGCAGTACAACGACGGTTATGCCGAAAATATCTTTTCCTTCGCCAACAACATCAACACGGTTGAAGGGGGAACCCATCTGGCCGGCTTCAAATCGGCGATCACGCGGGCGATCAATCAGCATGCTTCTCAAAACAACCTTCTCAAAGACCTGAAAGAAAACCCTTCGGGGGAAGATATCCGTGAAGGACTGACGGCGGTCGTGTCGGTCAAGATCCCGGATCCCCAATTCGAAGGACAGACCAAGGCAAAGCTCGGCAACTCCGAGGCCGAGGGGCTTGTCAAACAGATCGCCTACGAAAAGTTGATGGAGTTCTTGGAGAAGAACCCAGGGATTGCCCGCAAGATCGTTTCGAAGGTGATCGATGCGGCGCGGGCTCGGGAGGCGGCACGGCAGGCACGAAATTTGGTCCGACGCAAAGGGGCCCTTGATTTCGGCTCCCTGCCGGGCAAGTTGGCCGACTGTCAGGAACGGGACCCGGCTCAGTCGGAACTCTATATCGTCGAAGGAGATTCCGCCGGAGGATCGGCAAAACAAGGCCGCGATCGCCGCTATCAGGCGATCCTGCCGCTCAAGGGAAAGATTTTGAACGTCGAGAAGGCGCGATACGACAAGATGTTGGCGTCCGAAGAGATTCGGATATTGATCACCGCCCTCGGCACCGGCGTTGGCGATGGAAATGGAAGCAGTGCCGATTATACGAGGTTAAGGTATCACACGATCATCCTGATGTGCGACGCCGACGTCGACGGTTCCCACATCCGCACCCTCCTGCTGACCTTTTTCTATCGCCAGATGCGTCAGCTTGTCGAAGGGGGGCATCTCTATATCGCCCAACCGCCGCTCTATCGGGTGAAAAAGGGGAAGAGTGAAAAATATCTCAGGGACGACACGGAGATGGAGGCCTATCTGATCGATCTCGGGGTGGACGGGGTCCGGTTCAAGTTGAAGGGGAAAGACCTGATCGGCCAGGAGTTGGCGAAGCTCACCAAAAAACTGATCCGCTACCGGTCGATCCTCAATCTTATTTGGAAAAAAGGAGATCCGCGAATCGTCGATGCCCTGGTGAAGGCCGCGAAGATCGATCCGGCCTTGCTCAAAGGCGGCAAAAAACTGGATCAGGAATTGGACAAGGTCGCCGCTCACGTGCAGAAATATTATCCGGACGCGAAGGATTTTCAGATCGATTTGGAGAAGGACCCGGAGCACGAGGCGCAAAGGGTGATCTACAAAACAATCTACAACAATGTCCCGAAGACGACGGTCATCGATAGTGGTTTTCTCAATTCGGCCGAATTTAACGAACTTCGGAAGCTGGCGCAGGATTTTGAAGAACTCGGCAATGGACCTTACGAACTTGCCTATGAGGACGAGACGCTCTCTTTCGAAAAATTGGATCAGGTGAAGGAATACATCTTGAACCATGGACGTGAGGGGCAGGATATTCAACGCTACAAAGGATTGGGCGAAATGAACCCCACCCAGCTTTGGAATACCACGATGGACCCGGAGACCCGGACATTGCGTAAGGTCACCGTCGAAGACGCCGTCGAGGCCGATCAGATCTTTACCGTCCTCATGGGTGACCAGGTCGAACCGCGAAGACAATTCATCGAACAGAACGCCTTGACCGTGAAGAATCTGGATATTTAATCCCCCATGGAAGAAGTTATTCAACGCCAACTTGTTAATTTTTCCTTCTACAAGGTCGATCTCGCCTGGAGGCGTTTGTCCGAATCGGAACGAAAGAAAGGAAAGGCCGAATTTACCGAAGTGGTGCAGTCGTATTCCAAGGAATTGATCCTCCTCCCCTACTCCACCGTCGGGATCCGGTCGGATGCCGATTTTCTCCTCTGGAGAATCGGGCTGACGCTGGAACCGATGCAGGAGATGAGCGCCAAACTTTCTAAGACCGGACTCGGCACTTATCTGACGACAACCTATTCCTATCTCGCGACGACGAAGCGTTCGATGTACATCGACAAACACACCCACGAAGGCCAAGAAGGGAGCCGGACGCGGATCAAGCCGGGCCTTTCCAAATATCTCTTCGTCTATCCGTTTGTGAAGACGCGGGAATGGTACCAACTCCCATTTGCCGAACGGCAGGAGATGATGAACGCGCATATCAAGACCGGCCACAAGTATCCGAAGATCAAGATCAACACGACCTACTCCTTCGGGATCGACGATCAGGAATTTGTCGTCGCGTTTGAAGGAGACGATCCGATGGAATTCGTCGACCTCGTCCACGAACTTCGTGACGCCCAGGCGTCCAAATATACGGTTCGCGATGTCCCCGCCTTTACCTGCGTTCGGAAAGAGACGGTGCAGGAAGTCTTGGAGACGTTGGGTTGACAGCACTCAACGAGGTCCCTATAGTGTCTCTTATGGAAACAACCACCGCCGTGGCCCTCACCGACAAAGCGATCGAGAAGGTCCGCTTCTTTGCCACCTCTAATAAGGAGGCGACCGGCAAGAATCTTCGCATCTACGTCCAAGGCGGCGGATGTTCCGGATTTCAATACGGTTTTACCTTCGATGAAAAACGGGATGACGACGAAGTGACCGCCTTCGGCGATATTCAGGTGGTCCTCGACCCGATCAGTCTCCCCTACCTTAAAGGATGCACCGTCGACTGGGTCGAAGGCCTGACCGGTTCCGGTTTCTCGGTTAAAAACCCCAACTCCACCGGCTCCTGCGGCTGCGGTGAATCATTTTCGGTCTAATCCCTCACATCTCTTTCTTAGCTCCTCGGCGTTTTCTTGTCCCCTTGACTAGTACACTGTTTGTGCATACACTGTGATCCGTGACTTATGAGTGGGATTCGGAGAAGGCAGATCAAAACCTTGCAAAGCATGGAATAGATTTTGCCGACGCAGTGACCGCCTTCGAGGATCTCAATGCCATGACGATTGCCGACCCGGATCATGAAGAAGAACGTTTCATCACCTTGGGAATGGATGCCCAGGCCCGTCTCCTTGTCGTGGTCTATACGTATCGAGGCGATGCCCTGCGAATCATCTCCGCCCGAAAGGCGGAAAAGAAGGAACGAAGTCAATATGGAGGTGACTCATGAGAAAAGAATATAACTTCAGCAAAGGAAAACGCGGACCGGTAGCTCCGCCGGAACTCCATAAGGTGAGAATCACTATCCGCCTGGATGCGGATGTTATTGGGCAGTTCAAGGACGAGGTTCATAAAGCAGGGGGTGGAAACTATCAGACCTTGATTAATGAGGCCTTACGAGAGCATCTAGTGAGACAAAAGGAATCCCTTGAAAAGGTCTTACGTCGCGTCATTCGGGAAGAGCTTCATTCCGGAGCCGTTTAGCTCCACCGGCTCCTGCGGCTGCGGCGAGTCATTTTCGGTCTAAGCCTCCTTTAAAAATGGGATTTACCTTTACCCGATACACGATATACGTGAACGAAGAACGTCCGCCGAAGCGGATTTTGGGGCAGTAGCTCAGCTGGGAGAGCGCCTGGTTCGCAATCAGGAGGCCGGGGGTTCGATCCCCCCCTGCTCCATTATAATGGTGGCCCCGTCCGCCGTTGAAGGACGCTATCCGCGTCTTTTTATTTTTGGCAACGGCTCCGATGGCCCCCAAGCCCCCGCGCCGAAGACTGGCGAAGCCAGGTCTTCGGCTTCAATATGACGAAGACTTTCTTTGAAAAGATTGTCCAACATCCCTCAGCCCATGCGCGCTTTGTCAATAGTCTCAGCTTCATCGAATACATCGGGGCTCGGAAAATCTTAAAGGGACAGCGGGCTCAGGATTTTAGTCTGGAGCTTCTTTCTCATGCTTCGGAAGAGATTCGGCATGCTCAGATACTTAAGCGACTGGCATTGCGAATAAGTCCGGAGGTGGTCTCTTATCAAAGAGAACATTTGTTGGCGGGCGAACGGGCCGAAGGGTATATCCAAGAGGTCGATCGGGCGGTCGAAGAGGCGCTGGGGAAAAATAAGACCTGGCAAAATTACCTCGTCACGACGCTCGTTGTGGAGGAACGGGCCGAGACATTTTATACGGAATACGAGAAAGTCTTGGCGGAATGCGGTTATGGGGGCATTCTGATTTCCATCGTCAAAGAAGAAGTTGGGCATTTGAAGAAGATGCGGGAGTGGCTGTCCCAGGAAGCTATCGTGAGTGAAGACCGTCTTTTAAATCTCAGAAAAGTCGAATCAAACGTGTTTGATTCTTTTCTCAACGCCGCTCTTCGGGAGATATAACATTAAATTTCTCTTCCTCGTTTCAGTTGTTCTCTTTTCTTCCGGGTGCCATTATCTGGCACCCATGGCAGCCAAGACGGTTCTGGAAGAGCCCGAGAAACCTCCCAGGCCTTTAGTGGTCGAGAGCCTCAAACGAAAAACCTGGAAGATGCGAACGATCACGAAGCGGGAAAAGCAATACGATTGGAACAAAAACGGCGTCATCGATTGGGACGAGCTCGCCGCTTTACGTCAAAATAAAGCCCAAGATCGGATGATCAAGGATCTGAGGCGCTATGAAGAAGGGGTCTACGAAGGGCTGGTCTTTCCGGAGTCGCCGTAGAGGTCGATGAATCGCCCGAGGACTTGGGCGAGATTCTTTTGGCAGAGCCGATTCCACCGGAGATATTTTGGGATCTTGAGGATCGTTTTGGGACTTTTCAAGAAGAGCGATTCCTTCGCATCATCGAAAATTACCCGCAGGCTCACGAGGGGAATTCTTTTCATTTTGGCCACCGCGGCGACCGCGGCCGTCTCCATATCGATGGCGATCGAGCCTCTTTGATAGGCTTCTGATTTATCGGCCGGTCCGGCCAGTTTCCAACGGGTCATCAACGGGCCGGATGCCAAAGGCAATTCTTCTTCTCGAATCAACTCTTCGAACCGAGTACGCATCCCGGAATCGGTCGGAAATCGGTCGGTCGGCGTCTCGCTTCGGATCTCGGTCGGCACGACCAGAGTGCCCGGCTTTAAATCGGGATCGGCGGCGCCGGCATAACCGACCGAGAGAATCAGGGAAGGCGTCGATTGTTGAAGAAGCTTCTCGGCCGCTTCGTGCGCCCTCGCCATCCCGACGCCCGTCTGCCAAAGAAGAACCCTTTTTTCCTTTAAAAGCGGCTTGACCTCTTCACGAAGGGCGAAAACGACGGCAATCACGCGGCGAGGGTGTGTCGGACGGTTTTTAAAAATCCTTTGACGGAGCCGAAGGTGTCGTCGACGGCGGAGGCTTCGTAGCCACAATGGACCATGCAATCGGCGCACTTCTCATGCTTACCGGTCCCGTATTTTTCCCACTCGGTGGTGTCGAGAAGCTCCTGAAAGGTCTGCACGTACCCTTCCCCCAGCAAATAGCACGGCTTCTGCCAGCCGAAGACGTTGTAGGTCGGGTTCCCCCACGGTGTGCATTGATACTCTTCTTTGCCTTGGAGGAATCGTAAAAAAAGCGGCGATTGATTGAAGTGCCATTCTTTTTTCGGATTCGAAAGAATTTTGGAAAAAAGTTCCTTGGTTCGGCTCCGTTTCAAAAAATGCTCCTGATCGGGCGCCTTTTCGTAAGAATAGCCCGGAGAAATCATCATCCCTTCGATATTCAACTCAGCCAGGAAATCGAACATCCCCCGTACCCGTTCAGGATTCGCCCCGTCGAAAAGCGTCGTGTTGGTGGTGACCCGAAAGCCGCGGCGTTTGGCCTCTTTGATCGCCTTCACCGCGATCTCGAAAATCCCCTCCCGGCAGACCGCGTGATCGTGTTCTTCTTTCAACCCGTCCAGATGAATACTGAAGGTCAGATATTTGGACGGCATGAAAAGGTCGAGTTTGCGTTCGAGTAAAATGGCGTTGGTGCAAAGGTAGACATACTTCTTCCGGGCGACGAGTCCTTCAACGATCTCTTGGATCTCCGGATGGATGAGAGGTTCCCCTCCCGGAATACTGACCATCGGGGCGCCGCACTCGTCGACCGCCTTGAAACATTGATCAGGGGAAAGACGCTTATTCAAGGTCTCCTCGGGAAACTGAATCTTGCCGCAACCGAAACACTCCAAATTGCACCGAAAGAGAGGTTCGAGCATCAGCACCAAAGGATAGCGCTTTTTCCGAAGCAGATACTTTTGCTTCAAAACGTAACTGACAACCCGAAGGGCTTGCGAAGCGGGAACCATAAGGCCCGGGACTCTAGACGGAGTTATCCCCGGTTTCAAGGAATATTGGTTGAGAGCCTTCAATAAAGGATTTAGGGTCTCCGAATTGTGAAAACGGATCAATCCAAACAGCTCTTTGAGCGTGCCTTACAGCTTTTGCCGGGTGGGGTGAGCTCGCCGGTGAGGGCTTTTAAGGCGGTCGGAGGTTCTCCCCTTTTTATTCGGAAGGCCAAGGGGTCGAAGATCACCGACGCCGACGGGAACACCTTTATTGATTATGTCGGGTCGTGGGGGCCGATGATCTTGGGGCACGCGGAGCCGCACGTTTTGAAGGCGATTCGGAAGGCGATGAAAAGTGGGACCAGCTTCGGGGCGCCGACGGAGATCGAGCTCCAACTAGCCGAAGAAGTCCTTCAGGCCTTTCCTTCGATAGAAAAAATTCGTTTTGTCAGCAGCGGGACCGAGGCGGTGATGTCGGCGATTCGTGTCGCCCGCGCCTTTACCGGAAAGAAAAAGATTCTCAAATTCGACGGCTGCTATCACGGCCATGCCGATCATCTGCTGGTGAAAGCCGGTTCCGGCGCGGCGACCTTAGGCACGCCGGACAGCGCCGGGGTTCCGGAAGAATTCGCTTCGCAGACGCTGGTCGCCCGATACAACGACATTGCCTCGGTCGAGGCCCTTTTTAAATCCAATGCCATTGCCGCACTCATCGTCGAACCGATCGTCGGCAACATGGGCGTCATTCTGCCGCGTCGGGATTTTTTGAAAAAATTGAGGGAGATCTGCGATCGCGAAAAAGCACTTCTGATTTTTGACGAAGTGATCACCGGATTTCGAGTCGCGCTCGGCGGCGTGCAGGAATTGTACGGAGTCCATGCCGACCTGACGACCTTAGGGAAAATCATCGGCGGCGGACTGCCGGTCGGCGCCTATGGCGGTCGAAAAGAGATTATGGAAATGATCGCCCCGCTCGGCCCTGTCTATCAGGCCGGCACCTTATCCGGCAATCCAGTCGCGATGGCCGCTGGTCTCGAGACGATCCGTCTTTTGAAAAAGAAAAACCCCTACGCCGAACTCAGTCATCGAACCCAACTCCTCACCAAAGGTCTCACCGAGGCTGCGGTCGGCCTTCCGATCACGATCGAACGAGCCGGCTCCCTCTTCACCCTCTTCTTTACGAAGCAACCAATCACCAACGCCGACGCTGCCCGTACCGCCGACACCCAAAAATATGCCCGATTTTTTCAGGGGATGTTGTCGCGCGGGATCTATCTCCCCCCCTCCCAATTCGAGGCAAGTTTCGTCTCGACCGCGCACTCCGATAAAGACATCAAAAAGACCCTCTTCGCTGCCCGCGAGGTGTTTCAAGAAATCCGCAACTTCTGAAAGATTGCAACGAATCAAAGCCAGAGAAATCACGTTGACACCTCAAATCTAATGATTCATTATATCGTTAGATTTAAGGGAGAGAGCCTCATGGAAGACGAGCTCATGAAGATCAATGCCAACGGCGTTTTGACGATTCCGGCCAAGTTTCGCAAGGCCGGTTTTGAGGCGAATCATTACGTCAATGTCTCTCTGGAAGAAGACGGCTCTTTGAAGGTCACTCCCATCGAAGCGATCCCTAAGAACCAGCTCGGATTTCATACGGAAGAGTGGATCAAAAAGGAGCGCAAGGCCTCGGCCGATTTGAAAGCGGGAAAGGCCAAAGGCTATAAGAATCGTGAATCTTTTGTGAAGGCCCTCCGTCGATGGTGATCAAAACAGCCCCTGGATTTGAGAAGGCTTTTAAGAGGCTTCCCGAAGACTTGAAAGAACTTTCCAAGAAGAAGCTGGATTTGCTTCTTGAAAACCCCTCTCATCCAAGTCTACGAGTCAAGAAGGTGCAAGGCTATCATGAAGAGCCGCCGATCATGGAGATGAGCGTTTCGATGGTGATTCGAATCACCTTTCAAAAATTCCCCGATTTTCTTTATTTGAGGCATATTGGAACCCATGAAATCTTCCGAAACCCCTAGTGCAAAAGGAAATCAAAAAAGCGACCCCTTCCTGATTGCCTTCGGCGTTTACGGGGCGGTCGGTTTTCAGCTCGCGGCGACGGTAATCGGGGGGCTGTTGTTTGGGAGTTGGCTTGACAAGAAGTTTGGGACCGATCCTTGGCTGACGTTAGTGGGGATCCTCCTCGGCGCGATCGGGGGATTTTATAATCTGATTCGCCTTTTGACCTGGAAACAATCCCGCAAACAAAAATGAAACTCGATCCTCCTAGTATTACCATCGGCCTCTTATTCGGTGCCGCCAATCTCTGGCTCCTCTCAAAAATCATTGCCGGGATGGTTGGTCGAGGGGTTCGAGCCCCCCGGTGGAAGATTAAAATGGGTTTCTATTTATTCGGCAAACTCGCCCTCCTCTTCCTGATAATCGGCTTGATTCTCAAAGGGGGCTATGTTACCCCGCTCCAGTTTTTAGGCGGGTTTACCGTGAGCCTGATCGTCGGGCTGGCGGTTATCCTTTATCGGGGTCAGACCTCCACAGAGAGTTAAGGTCTCGTTGGACATGAATGAGCATCCGGCTTTGCCGGTGCTCGTGAATTCTGATGGGGGGTTCGGGGCGGACGGCGTAGCCGGACCCCCGCTATTATGGAACATAACTTTACTTGGTTCGGAATCCTCTCCGGTGGCCGCATCGACCACCGCAATATCCATATCTTTTCGGCCGGACTCGTCGTCCTTTTTATCGCCGTCATCGCCCTCCTCGTCCATCGAAAACTAAAGAAGGTCGAGGAGCGGCTCATCCCTTCTTCCAAGACCACCTGGATTAATATCCTCGAGGCATCGGTGGAGGGGATCTTGAATCTGATGAAGGGGATCTTGGGGCATGACGCCCCCAAATATTTTCCGTTGGTCGGCACCCTTTTTATCTATATCTTTCTCTGCAACGCCTTGGGGTTGATCCCCGGTTTCCTTCCCCCGACCGACAACATCAACACCAACCTCGCCATCGCCCTCACCGTCTTTGTTTATTATCACATCATGGGGATCAAGGCGCACGGGGTGAAGAATTATTTAAAACATTTTATGGGGCCGATACTTTGGCTTGGGCCTTTGATGATCGTGATCGAGTTGATCGGTCATTGCGTCCGCCCGATCTCCCTCTCGCTTCGTCTTTTCGGAAATATCACCGGTGACCACTTGGTGCTGGGAATCTTCTCGGGCCTCGTCCCGATTCTCGTGCCGGTCGTCTTCATGGCCCTCGGGCTTTTTGTCTCGTTTATTCAGGCTTTTGTTTTCAGTTTACTCTCGATGATTTATATCAATTTAGCAACAGCTCACGAAGAACACTAATTTATACAAAGGAGGCAATTCCAATGAGTAAAAAGAACAAGTTGATGGTGTGGTTGGGAACGCTTGGGTCCTCAGTCTTATTCGCAGCCGTCTCTTTTGCGGAAGAGCATGGTGCCGCAGCCGCCACGGACAGCGGCGTCAAGTCGTCCCTCGCGATCGCTTCCGGTCTCGCGATCGCCATCGCGGCGTTTGGCGGAGCGATCGGCCAGAGCAAAGCGGCCGTTGCGGCCCTCGAAGGAATCGCCCGCAACCCGGGCGCTGCCGGAAAGGTGCAGACGCCGATGATCATCGCACTCGCGCTGATCGAATCGCTCGTCATCTACGCGCTCGTTATTGCGTTCTTGTTGCAAGGAAAAATCTAGATCAGGGTTGGACCTTGATTTTGC
>Ga0209515_10004044_pt1 | contig 20207 bp, 13 predicted proteins | sample Subgroupgradi54m_FD_187454 | JGI IMG/M metagenome (GOLD analysis project Ga0209515, IMG submission 187454) | Subsurface groundwater microbial communities from S. Glens Falls, New York, USA - GMW60B uncontaminated upgradient, 5.4 m (SPAdes)... ...
TTTCTATTTCATCAACGAACCACACGAAAAGACCTTCAATCCCTCCATCCATATTTACTGTTTTTCTTTGGAATTTTAATCATTTGCTCGACCGGAATCATTCTCCAGCACCGACTGTTTGGCACCGTTTATCCCATTGACCGAGCTGCTATATTTTACATTCCGATTTTTTTCATTCTGGCACTTCTTCTGTGGACGGGTTTCAGAAAAGCGAGAAGTAAAACCATTCGAATCACAACCAATTTCATTGGTCTTGCCACGGCCTCCGCCGTACTTTATCATTCGATTTCCTGTGTCAATCTCACGCATTTCCTTCTCAATTCACCGGACGCACACACAAAAGAAATGATGCAAACAATTACTGAAATGACCAAAAATAAAAACTTACCGCCCGAAACCATTCGACTGGGAGTGCACTGGTGGTTTGAGCCTGCGGTGAACTATTATATCTTGCGAAACCACTTGATTTGGATACATCCGGTCGACCGAAATGGCCCCGATGGCGTCTTTAATTATTATTACTTACGCGAGGACGATAAGAGCATCCTTGATAAATACAAACTAAACGTCATCAAAAAATATGAGATCAGCAACACTTACTTGGCAGCTTATGGTATTGCGTAAACCTCAATCACATTTTTTCTAATGGGAAAAGTCTAAAGGCAGAACGGGTTCATATATTTGTTCTTTTGAAACGATTACGGCGCTCTCTGAAATAACCACCTTTGAAAATAAATGAGTCCCGCCGGCGGATCCCTTGTCATAGAGCCCGACTCCGCCACGCATGCTGCGAATGCCTTCTAATTTTGAAATAAGCATCTGATTGTAAAAAATGAAATAATCATCCCCCACCTTTCTGAGCGTAAATTCAAATTCATCTTTGTCAAATACCAGCGGCGCGACAAATAGCGGCGGCGAATGACTGCCATTTTGATTCACCATCACATAAAAATAGAAATCATGCGCAATCAGGATTATAAAATTATTCAAATCCTGAAAGCGAATCACCAGTCCGCCAATAAATCCATGGTGGAAATGCGCCTGAAACAACGTGGGTTCAAACGATTCCCGGCTTAAAAGAAACGAGCCCGAACCTATCATCGGCTTGACATTTGGATTTTCAGAAAACACAAGAGAGCCTTCAGATAAATAACCGTATCGCGGCGCAGCGGATTTACGAAACTCGGGATTTAATTTTGAAAGCCAGAAGCTTTCGTCTGACTTTTTGGCTACATACAATGGAATCCCCTTCTTTTCAAGGCAAGACTCTCGAAAAAGTAAAATTGGAAGTACATAATCCGTAAGCTCGCTCGTGGCTCTTCCTCCGTAACAGTAAGCCGGATTGTGCTGAATCGACTTTGCAATTTGCCCGGTGTAGCGGGCCGTCATTTGATCAAATTTCATCCGTCCTCTTAGCAGGGTTTGGATCTGTTCGTAAGAACAGGCTGTCTGAATGCCAAGAAACAAAAATAAAACGGATAAAGCAGAAATTTTATAATACACATTTTTGTTCGATAAGTAATCTCTGGCGTGATCAATTGAAAGCGCAGCCAAAAATGTCAACAAATAATTCGTCATGTAGTAGTAATACGTAGCCCCGTAGAGGTAAGAAATGGACCTTGACTTGATGCGCACCACGATCAGAGCGCCCACTAAAGCAGAAAGATAAAAGACTCCCAAAATCGTGATGGCTGAGACCTTCACATTTCTCCCTTTATTGTAATCAAACATTCCCTTCATCAAAATAACACAGCACCACACAAGGAAAAAAGCTCCGGCCAAATAAAAAAAATGATTCGAAACATCAGAAAAATTCCAGATGCCGCGATCGGAAACGCGGTCCGCAATATCGGCGAAACGAACGTGAACAAGCTCGGGAATTGCAAATGCGGTCAAAACAGCCCCTAAAAAGAGAAAACTTGAATGCATGAACGACGGCCAGTGAATAACGTTCTCTCCCTTTGGCTCAACAAATCCTTGATTGTAATGCAGCATCCCGTACGCATTCAGACAAAGATTGATAACAAGCGGCGCGAGGCAAATAATCACTAAATTTCTCTTGCTCAAACCGGTCCCTGTTTTGTGCTCTTTCATGAAAAAGAAAAAGAGACTTCCGGCCAAGAGAACCACCAGCATGGTTTCATGAAAAAGAGAGGATAACAAAAAGTTGAGTACGATTAAAACAATTAAAGACTTTTGCTTTGCAGCATCGTTTAGACCGTATAAGAGCGAAAGCCCGATCCCAAAAAAGGTAACACCGAGCGCGAGCGGGTTGATGTGTCTCCAAAAAACCATTTCCATTCCAGAATATTGCGCAAGAAAACTAAAAGACAAAAGGAATCCTACCGCACGATTGACTAATTTTGATGTGATTAAAAATAAAGAAAATCCGCTCAGAGCATGCAGCAAGATGCTCACCGCGCCAAGGATAAAAAGGTTCTCACGAAAGAAAATATCCAGCAGTGCAGTCATGCCCAGCATTCCCGGCCTTGAAATAAAAGCGTCTTCCTTCAAAAGATCATGCATCACGTGGCGGTTGCGCGTGTAGGTAAATATATTCCGGAAGTAATCCCAATCGGAATGAAAATAGCCGCGCTCCTCCATAAACGGAAAATGATCCGACCTTGGGCTTGAAATGATCCCGTGCCGATAAACCCAAAACGACCACATAGCGAGCAATAGAAAAATCAAGAAATTTTGCACTCGAGATGATTTTGGGAGTAATAAATTTAAATTGAGTCTTTTTAAGTATTTGATCATTAAAGATTATCTTAAAAATAAATTGGGTTTTTGGGGCCAACCGATAACCACCACGGCTTGAAGCATCCAACACGAGAAAAGGAACCCAAAGAAAACCATCCCATAACCCGCGACACTGCTCCATCCGTTCGAAAATACAAATTGGACCATACTCTTTCCTTCATTTAGTTTCACTGCTTTAAATGCAAGATTCGCTTCCGCGATGGGAACCTGCCTTCCATTCACAAACGCTCGCCAGCCAGGATGATAGGAATCAGCATAATAAAGCCATGCGCCACCTTTTCTACCAACATTCACTTCAGCCGTCAGTTGATTCAATGAAAAAGAGGTAACTCGAACATTTCCTTCCCGCTCAGTTTCTGGAGTTGAGACCCAGGTTGATTTTACGTCAGAAGGAACACCCATTAAAACAATTTTCTGGCCCAAGTTCGGCGTTTGTTGAACCAACCTAACCGCTTCAGCATGGTCCTCCGCAAACATCACATGGGAAATGAGTTTAAGTTTTGGGGTTTCACAACCAATAACATCCAAAAAACCCGCTGTCTTTGGATTGGTTAAGAAATCTTTCGCAATGGTTGCATTACTGAAAATCGGATCCTGCGTTTGATACAACGCATTCACCAACTGCCCCAACCTCTTGGATTCAAGAATGGTTGGATCATTCGTGAAACAAGGGTCAAACTGAATAAAGTTGTACGCTTCGATACTACGCCGTACCCGGCTTGTGTTGACAACATCAAAAAGTGCTTTCGCTTTTTGGGACGCACTTGTTAAGTTGGATCTTTTTTCTTGAAAACGATAAGGTTCCATATAGATGGTTTCCGGCTTTACCCAAGCCCATTTTGGAAAAAATGTATAAGCCATGTTTTGATAGCTAAACATATCGAGCGCAAAACACATGACAACCACGATCTGTATTTTTCTTGCAGACATGCGATAAAACCCGCTCAAAATCAAAATGGCAATCGCGAGAATGGCTAAAGCAAAATAATAAAAATGAAGCCAATTTTTTGGATAACCATTGACATTGATTTTTGTTGAAAGAAATAGGATTGCGGCAACCAAGCTGATTCCCATGCAAAAAATAGATGGATGGAATTGCAATCTTCCGCGTTGAGCGGTACGCGCATCATGATCCAGCAGAAAAGCGTCAAGCCCAAACCCAGCACAGATCAAAAGAAAGAAACGGAGCACGCCGACCAATTTTCCGGCATAACGAAAAATTCGAATGGGCGCAAATAAATAATAGACAGCCCGTGCAACAAACGAAGTACTTTCCAAGCAAAACATAAATAGAAAGACGGCCATGACAGCAAACACAAAAAACTCATGGCTCCGTACCTTGTAAAATCCGTAAAGCAGGAAGAGAAACGGCAAAAAACCAATATAAAAGGTTAGCTCTAAATTTCCATCCATGGGAAAAAAAGTCCTCAAAAAATCTGCGCGTCCTGCCAAACCATATTTCATGAATACTTTCAGCGAATTGACCTGAGAAACCGGATCTCGCCCAAACGAGTAACTGATCACATATGAAAGCATGTGAGATGCTAAATAAAGATACGGGACGGTCACTAACACAAACAAAATTAAAAATAATAAATTTTTCTTACTCCATTGAAAAAGAGTCATCCAACTTGAGGCATATCGGAAACCAAACACGCCAAAAAAAATGAGAAGGATCAGCATATAAAAAAACAAAAAATATGGGATGTTTCCAAAAAGAGAGACTGTTGTCGCGCTCGCGGCAATCCAAAAATAATGTGGTTCCTTATTTTTGAAGAATAAAATCAAAAAATAAAATACAAGCGGCAGAAGATAATAAATTCGAAAATTAAAATAGATTTCATACATCCAAATAGAGCTTGTAAGCACACCTAAACAAACAAAAAAAACAGTGCTTCTTTTTACGAATAACTGCTTGGATAGTAAGTAGGTTCCCACAAGAAGCATCACCTGCTGAAAAAATACCGACCATTTATAGAGCAGCAAAAAATTCCTGATTTGAAAGATTAAGCCAAAAAACCCCGTAAAAGAGCTTGCCGGTGTGAGGGCGTTCAATTGCCAGTAATCGCTCTCGATGCCGTAGGTTCCGTAAGGCATCCAGCGGGCAAGATCGTGATTAAAAAATAGCTCGTTGTAAAACGCAAAGGCCGGAAAAGCATCAAATAAAATCGTGTCGTGCTGGGGCCATATTTGGTGATTCCACAAAGGAATATTCATCGCGAACAAAATGAATAAAAGAATGACAAAATCGAAATTTGTCTGGAAAATTTCTTTTTTTTGCGGCGTAACCATTTTATTTACAGTCTCCATTTCTAAATGGATAGCCCATAACCATTTGCCAAAATAAGCAGGCGACCACACACAACCAGAAAAAAGAATTGAGCGCAAAAAAACCATACAAAAAAGAAAGCGGCTTGCAATCGACATACAAGTGAATTCGATTAAAACCGGGCTCTAGTTTAACAGATTTATAGGCTAAATTTGTCTTGTAAACTTCTGCAGGTTTTCCATTGACCGTTGCTTTCCAAAACGCGTGCCAGACATCGCTGTAAAGCATCCAAGGCTGGGATTGACCCGTTTGGTTTTTGGGAACTGCTGCCTCCACATCAAGATCGTTGGAATCAAAGCGGACGATGCGGTAATCATTACTCATCCTCATATCCAATTTGGACAATTCGCTGTCCGAACACAAAGTTTCCGTTCCCGCTCCACCGATTTTCGAATCAAATATGAGAGGAATATCGCCTGAATAATGATCATTTGCCATGACCGCTTTCATCTTTTCTTCCGAATCAAATACGCAAGCACCTCGAAAAAATTGTATCTTCCCGTTCAAACCCGCAATTTTGGAAGCGGCGGCACTAAATTCGGGAAACTTGAGATTGTATTCAAAAAAAGAAACGCCATAATCTTTAGAATCGCCGTAAACTTTTCTCCAGTAAACTTTTAAATAATCATCGAGCGGCTTTAGCCATTCATCCACACGCAAAATTTGTATCGACCGAGACCATCCGTCAAGCCGAAACGCCCCCACGGATAGATTGTCGTGATAAACAAATGTTGTGATTTCAGAGTAAAGCTGGCCATACAGGTTCGCGCCATATTCCGGCAGTGTAACCAATAAATTCTTAAGAAACTGATCTCTCGGGCCATTCGTGCTGACATCGATATCTCGATTTCTTTTAAACGGCACCGGCATAAATTTAACCAGATCATATTGATCCGCATCCAGCGCAATAGTTTTTGATTTTAATTCGGAAAATTTATATCCAAACAAATCCAACAAATGAACAAAAAGAACAAAGCCAATCAAGAAGCCACTCCATTTTTTGAAATTAAAAAAAGCAATCATAAAAAGCAAAAGACTGGCCAAAAGAGCCATCGTCATCGTTCGGCCTAATCTAAAAGCCACCATTTGTTTGTCATAAACGCCATAGAATCTCACTGCTTGTGAAGAGATCCCATTAATCATTTTTTGAAATAACCAAAAGTCATGCGAAAAAATCCAAAGGCCCCACGCCAAAAACAACCCGAGCAAACCCAACCCAAAAATCGGCCATTTTGGTTTTAAACGATTCGCATGGAGCGCTTCGAAACCAAAACCGGAAAGTATACACAAAAAAGGCTTTGCGAGTACGCACATATATCCGGTGTGGCGAAAGTATTTCATCAGCGGCCAGACATAATAGAAAAAACTAGCAAGGGGTGTTGCGGCGCTAAAAATTTGAATGATAAGCGCGGTCAACAAAAAGGGAAGATAGTTCTTCTTTTGACCGTACCAAAGCCCCAAAACAAGAAAGCAAAATGAAATGATTCCGAAGTAAAGCGTGTAATCCAATAAAGGTGAGATTCCTAAAAAAATTTCTACCCATTTTAAAGGATTCGGACTGGCTCCAAAGTGTAAAAAGTTATCCAAGCTGGCGGTTCTATCGGCATTTCTCCCGATTCGGATACTCACCACCTGATCGGTTCCCATCGTTAGCGTAAAATACATACTGAAAAATAAAAGCAATACCATAGCGAGAGACGCCAAAAACGCCCAATTCAACCGAAACGTCTGAAGAAATTTAGCCAAAGCATCCGCATGAGTTAAAAAATAAAACGAAAAGTATAAGAAAAGAACAAGCGTCACTGCGGGAATAAAATAGGGAATGCTGCCAAACATCTGCATCACCAACAAGTGCCCGGCAAGCAAAAAATATCGGCAGCGGCTGGTATCAAAAAACCGATGGAGAAAATAAATAACGAGAGGAACTGCATAATAAAAATGAAAATTCCATGCGGGCTGATCCACCCAAATACAGGAACCCAAGGCGGCCGCGGATACAAAAAACCAGGAAAGCGGAGAAGTAAAAATGCGCCTGGCGAGCAGCCACATGCCAAGCAGGAGAATCAGTTCATCAAAGAAAATCCCCGAATAAAATAAAGTAATAAAATCAAAATTCTGAAATAATTTTCCCGTGTAAAGAAAAATCTGCTGTAAAAATCCAGCTTGAAGAAAATACCAAAAAGTTCCGACCGTGCCATGCGTTAAATAAGGCATCCAGAGAGGAATCTGTCCGGAAGTGACGCTGCTGTTCAGAAAATAATACTGCAGGTAAAAATATAAAAGCCCGTCGTGGCCATGCGGCGTTCGACGGCCAAAAATTAAAAAGCAGAATAAAGCTGCTTCAAGTCCGACCAGGAGCAAAAAAAGAGACCGTTCTTTTTTGATGAAATCTCTCATCTGCTCGAACCTACCGGTTACAGTCATGAGCGGGAAGAAAGACGCAGCAGCACCTACACGTTCCCATAACTGCTATTTTTAATCATCGTGTAACCCTTGATGAGTTCTTTAATTCCGTGATCGAGTGAGTGGCGTGTTTTGAAGCCGGTCTTTTCTATTTTTTGGTTGGAAACAATATAATCTCGTTTGTCGGGATCTTCCCCAACCCGTGCTTCCATGTGAATAAATTGCGGCAGATATTTTTTGATTTCCCGGCACAGTTCGAGCTTGGACAAATTGGCATCGGAAAGGCCGACATTGTACGCTTCGCCTTTCATTTTCGAAAAATGGTTCATTCCGTGCAGGAACACCCGCGCAACATCCCGCACATGAAGGTAATTGCGTTTGAAATGGCTTTCAAACAGGACGATGAAACGATCATAAAGCGCGCGATAGACGAAGTCATTCACCAAAAGATCCATTCGCATTCTGGGTGACATTCCAAATACGGTCGCCAAACGAAAACTGATAGAATTTTTTCTCGTTAAAACCATTTTCTCCGCTTCCACTTTTGTCCGCGCATACAAAGAAAGCGGGTGCATGGGGGATTTTTCGGTGCAAAGCTCCCCTTTTTTCCCAATTCCGTAACCGCTGTTGGTAGTTGGAATGAGCAGCCATTGGTCCTGACTCATCATTTTGATCATATCGCGAATGGCGTCTCGATTCGTCGTCACGGCACCAATCGGATCCCGGTCACAGAGCGGCGCTCCCACCAAAGCTGCCAGCGCAATCACAATATCCGCCTTTTTGATGAGCGGCTGAATGACGGATTTTGATCTCGCATCACCTCTCACCACTTCAAATTTGGGATGATGACAAACCTGCGCCAAACTATTTTGTTTATACATAAAATTATCAAGCACCGTCACATCATATCCGGATTGAAGCAGCTCCGGAACCAATGTTGAGCCCAAATAACCAGCACCGCCTGTTACCAAAATATGTTTGCTCAATTTTCTCTCCCTTTTATAAATTTAGATAACCCGTTTCGCTTTAAACATCTAGTTGGCACGTTCGTAATCTTCCGGAATCCCGATATCAATAAAACGGCCTTCAGACAACCTGTTTTGCTTTAAATATCCGATTGGCACGTTCGTAATCTTCCGGAATCCCGATATCAATAAAACGGCCTTCAGACAACCTGTTTTGCTTTAAATATCCGATTGGCACGCTCGTAATCTTCCGGAATCCCGATATCAATAAAACGGCCTTTTGACAAAAAACCATACAGAGGTTTTTTCTCGGAAATCATCCTTGGAATCACCTCGGTTTCAAGAGAAATTTTTTTAGGCTGATGAAAATCAAGTCCGGAAAATACATCCGGGTTCATCAGATAAACACCGCCGTTGACCAATCGATTCGAAGCACGCGTATTCTGCACTTCCATTGCAATTACTTTACCATTTCCATCCAATTGAATTCCCGAATATCGATTGTTCAAGGAAGCCTCCGCAAGCGCCATAGACCAAATCGATTTCTTTTGAATATGTTGATTGACCAGATCCTTCAAAGACATTTCAAAAAATGTATCGCCATTCAAAACGAGAAAGGGTTTCTTTTCTTTTAATCGGCTGAGAGCAAGCAAAAGGCCGCCGCCCGTTCCGAGCGGTTCACGCTCAATGGAATAATCAAGGGCTGCGTTTTTATATTTTGGCCCGAAATGCTTTTGAATCAGGTCAAATTTATAACCAACTGCCAGAATAAAACGATCCACTTTCTCACCCATCCAATAATCCATCAGCCATTCAAGGAACGGCCGCGCGTGAATAGGAGCCATCGGTTTCGGCACATCGGACACTACCGATTGTAACCGCTCGCCCTTTCCTCCTGCCAAAATAATCGCTTCCATTATAAATTCAAATCAACTTTTTCCCGAATCGTGCGATCGGTACCACGCCAAACTTTTCTGAATTCCCTGATCAAGCGAAATCTGAGGTTTCCATGAATAAAGCTCCTTTGCCTGATCGATATTAATCGAAAGCTTGAAATTGATGGAAGGTTTCGATCGGTCAAATTCTATTTTTACTTTCTGGCCCGAATGCTGAATGATTTTGTCGACCAATTCACGCACCGAAATCGATTTTCCATAACCCACGTTAATGAGCTCAAACGGGGATCTTTGCCTATCGAGCACGCGCTCAACAAAAGCAACTAAATCATCAACATATAACAAATCGCGCTCTTCAGAGCCGTCTCCCCAGACTACAATTTTACCGTCTTTCGCATGCATCACTTTTGCAACCGTTGCGCCAAACACGTGCGATCTTTCCAAGTCGTACTTATCAAAAGGGCCGTAGATATTGGAATGCCGGATCGCCGTATATCGGGTCGTACCGAATCGCGAATAAAACTCACACATTTTTTCAAGGTAAACTTTTGTCCAGCCAGCCCCGAAATATTGATCGATGATTTCATACTTAAAATCAGATTCTTTGACGGGTTGGTTTTGTTCGGAATACATCACAGTGCAACTGAAAAATACAACGTGTTTGACTTGATGATCGTGACACGCTCTGAAAATCAAAGAATTCATGACCGCATTGTCCGTCACATGATAATAAGGCTTCGTGACGATGTCTTTTGCGCCCGACGTCGTTGCCGCTGCTTGAATCACAATGTCCATTCCGCGAACTACATTTTCAACACTGCTCCGATCGGTTAGATCGGTTTTAAAAAGTTTGACTTTTGGGTTGTGTAAAAGGTTCTGCTCCGGTTTTGTCTGGTAATATGTCCCGAACAGTTCGTAGGTGGATTGCTCAAGAAAATGATTCAGAAGATTTCGTCCGATAAATCCCGTCACGCCGCAGATGAGAACTTTCTTTTTGGGTTGGGTCATTGTGATTCTATTTTTTGGAGAAAAGTTCCTGAACAATCAACATCAATATTCCGCTGCCGTTGCGAAGCGGGTTCATTTTTCTGACTCCGCCGATGCGTTTGGGCTCATCGCCCGGAATTTCACAGATTTTAAGTTTTTTCTTCGCGCACAAAATTGACATCTGCGGTTCAATCCCGCCCATCACCGTCGCTAAATTAAAAGAACACATCGTGATCAGTTCTTTTTTAAAAGCGCGGTACATGATGAGCGAGTCGGTGTAATGAGCGCCAAAAGCAACATTGATCATCTTGGTCAGCATCCAGTTGCCGAAGGTGGTGACCAGATCGTCATCTTCGCTCTTCGCTCCGCCGCAATACCGCGAAGCAATGACCATGTCGTAGCCTTCTTTCATTTTACTTACCAATTGAGGAATCACTTCAGGCACTGAATTCCCATCGGGGCTAAAAGCGATGAAAACATCCCCGGCCGCAACCTGCGCGGCATCCAGATATGCGCCGGCCAAGCCTTTTGATTTTTGTCTGATGACTTTATAACCATTCGCTTTTGCGTATTCAAAAGTGCCATCCGTCGAATTCCCATCCACCACCAAAATTTCATCAACCCATTCTCGCTTAATCTTAGGCATAATTTCTTTCATTCCAATAATTTCATTAATGGTCGGAATAAACAAGGTTGTTTTCATAAAATCACTTTCCCTTCGCGTTTCATAACGTCTATTAGTGACAGAATCATATCCTTAAATCCGAATGAGCTCCTCCGCTGTTTCCGAGGCACCTTTCCCAAACAAGGAATTGAACCATGAAAACGATCATCCCCGCAACAAAAATCACTCCAAAAATAGCAATCAGATGACTTGCAAAACCCATGAGACCATTCAAGAATTCAAACCGAACAACATTCTTCCCCGCCTCTAACTTGACCGCCTTAAATGCAAGATTGGCTTCTGCAATCGGCACTCTCTTACCATTAACATAAGCGCGCCAGCCGAGGTGATAGGAGTCCGCATAATAAAGCCAAGCGCCGTCAGGATTCTGAAGATCGACTTCCGCAACCAGTACATTAGAGGAAAAAAACTTCACATTTTCTTTTCCCAAAGGCACTGACTTGAGGTCGAACGATTGCCATGATTTTCTAATCTCATGAGACACACCTTGCAGAATCATTTTTTCATTAAAATCAAAATTCAGGCCTGCCAAACGGCTCGCTTCTTTCTCCGAATCTACAAACGTAACGTCATACAAGATACGAAGTTTTGGATAATAACATCCAATCGCGGTAAGAAAGTGGGGCATATTTGGATGGTTTGTTAATTTGGTGTTACGAATCAGGACCTCGAAAATTGGAAGCGGCGGTACGTTAAACAAAGAGGAAAATAAATTGGTGATTCCGCGCGGCTGGTATGAAGTTGCGCCTGCAGAAAAGCAAAAGTCGTTCTGCGGAAAGTTGTACAGTTTCATAAGATCCATTGGCGAATAACTGCCGGACGATGTATAACCAACAAAATCTTTCATCGTTCTTTGTTGTGCAAATTGATATTGCTGAACACGAATAACTGCCGGATCTATTTCCGGAAATTTATTATGCCATAATGCAAGGACGAAACTTTGGTGAAGCACCATATCAAAAGTAAAAATCAGTAGCGTCAAAACCCCGGCTCTGAGAGTCGTGAGTTTTGTTTTTCTTGCCAAAATGAAAACGAGGCAGGCCGAGAGAGCCAATAGGAAGAGATAAGCACCGTGCTTCAGTTCAAACGGATTATTTTTAAGGCAGAACTCGTAGAATAGAACTCCCAGAGCAAACACAACCAGCACATATTTCAAGATCTGTCTTTGCCCGTTACCCGCATTTTGAATCATTTCTTGCTTTTTAATCTCAGATAAAAAATGATCGAAACCAAAACCTGCGCTGAGCAGCATGAAAAAGCGCATCGGGCCATTCATCACACAACCGACATATCTGAAATATCGGACCGGAGGATAAATCAAATACAGCAGCTTAGCAACAGGCATGCCCTGACCAAACGAAAACAAAATCAGAAAAAAAATGATAAAACAAAAGGTCCAAAAGATAACCTTCCTGACATTAAAAAAGCCGTAAGCCAGAAATACAAACGGGATAATCCCAACGTAGCTATTGCTATCTGAATTTTCAAACACGCCAAAGAAAAGTTTTACAATCTCAGTCACACTTTTAATTACACCAAGATTCAAAAAAGTTTCAATGTCGACTGCCCCGCTATTGGCATCTCTTCCAGATGTGAAGAGTTGAAGCCCTTGAAACAAATTTCCCGCCATATAAGCGTACGCGGCGAGGAGTGCAAGAAAAAAAAGAAACAGGATCAGGCTTTTTTGTGACCATTTTAAATTTGTAAAGACCCAATAATTTTTCAAGGCCAAAGCGCAAAAGAAAATTCCGGCCAAGAGAAGCTGCAAAGCCCCAAGGTAGCCGGATTCTCCAAGTTGAGAAATAACAAAAGTAATCCCCGACAACCATAAGTAACCGAGATCGTTTTTCTTGAAAAATAAAATGAGAAAGTAAAATACAAGCGGTAGAAGAAAATAAAATCTAAAACCGGATTCGATATGATGAAGAGGAATCGATGTTAACAAAATTCCAATACAAGCAAAGAGAACCGCCCATCGGTTTTCAAACAGCTGCCGGCAGAGCAGATAAGTTCCGAAAAGGAGAAGTACTTGGTCAAAAAGTAGAGCGCTTTTAAATACCAGCAAAATATTTTTGACATGAAACAAAGATCCCAATAGTCCGAAAAAGTACCCCGATGCCGAAATCGACTCAAGTTGAAAATAATAGGCGGGTGATCCATATGCAAAGTATGGAAACCATTGCGCCAACTCCCGATGAAAATAGAAGTTGTTGTAAAAAATGAAAAAGCTCACTGCTTGATAAAGCGCGTCGCCGACGGGAAAATAAACATTACTGAAGTATGGAAAGTTCACATACATCGTAGGGATAATTAAGAATAAAATTGTCCAAAAGCGGCGATAACTACGAGAAACGAAGCGAAGCGCAGTAAGGTGAACTGTCTTAGACCATGCAAAATTCATGAGCTGTTTTAAGATAAACCTTCTCTCACCTTTGAATCTCTTTTCATCTACTGAAAATCAACAATATTTCTCAAAATATACCGATTGGCTGCAGTATCATCCACTGTTTTGATTTGTGAACGATGAATTCTCTGTTGCGATTTCACTGACACCGAAACTGTGTCTACAGCAGTCAGTGAATAGGACACCCATAATAACAACCGTTCCTTTCGTTGCGGGGGAATGCCTCGGTGGATGCCGTAATTATCTGTTAGAACTACGGTTCCTTTCTCGCCATATATTTTTACAATGTGATTTCTGAAAAAATGCTCATACAAGCGGTCGAATCCGTAGCCGTTCAACGGCAATTTAAAAAAATCATCCGCCCGCAATCGTCGGTTAAGCGGATTTAAATCTTTTGGTAGCGTGTCATTCAAGTTGTCCTGAAAAATCTCCGTGATGGCGGGATAATCGTGTGATTTCTCGATATAGGCATGAGCTCCGTCGTCCGCAGTTGTATCCGTCAAATTGATAAGAAGCGTCAAGGTTTTATAGTCATTGACATCCCGATGAAATCGTTGGGACCCTTGGGCAATCTTCTTCTTGGCCACAAAAGACCAAAACAGATTAAGGCTGGAGAGAGTGGGGAGACAACCAAAGTAATCTGCTACAAGCCCCACCACTTCAGGATCCGTCAAAAAAGATACAATATGCGGCGCGCCCAAAATAGTTTTTATATCATAACAGCCAAAAGGTTCTTTTTCTTCAACCCATTTTTTAGGCATGGGTCGGTGTAAAGTAAAATGCGCCACATGGGAAGGGTAGACTTTGTGGTTTTCAAAATAAGTTAAAATTTGATCTGTGGTTTTATGAGACAATTTTTTATTCTGCAAAAGAACGCACCCTATATTTCTCAGCATCTCCAAGGAATTTAACTCTCCCTTAAGATGATTCCTCCCTATCACTTGCTCAACAGATTCCGCAACCTGATGGGCTAATCGTTGGCGCTCAAACACGCTTGACCAATTTGCCTGAAAAACCGGACTATCCCCTCGATTTTGCGGCGGAATCAAATCTTTCATCTGATCAAGCTTTTCTTGTGTTTCTCGGTCAAATTGATAACTTTCTTCATAAGGATATAAAGGACGGCGTTTAAAAAATGTCCTTATTTTAACCATCAATCTTTTCATGAAATAGGGGTATAGCGAACTCATTTCAATGACGTAACGGATTTTCTTCGATAAACGCAGCAACATAATGAATCTCAAAAACGTGTTAGTTTTGCACCATTGAGCCTAACAACAATTGAAAGCTGTACTATCGCTTTTATACTTCACTTAAACCTTCTCGATATCAATGGTCATGGACATACCCAGTATTTTCATCATGGGTGTAAGGAGATCTTCAAATCCATTCACTAACGGCGCGGCGAAAGACGGTAAGAAAGAACGGTATACCATTCCCCCCGAAATAAGGTAAGACAAAAAAGTGTGATGACGAATATTTTGAATCCGGAGATGTGGAAATTGTCTTTCAAACACCACTCGATCTCTTACAAAAATAACCCATGGTATGGCGAGATTGGCGTTTGTCATAATATTTGAAGACTTGTTTTTCCAATCTTTAATTGTGTCATCAAAATACTCATAATGGTCTAGAACTTTACATAAGGCGCGTTCTATCCAGCTATTGTTAGGTTCTATCATGACAAGTCTGCCACCCGGTTTCAAACACCTTTCAGCTTCGGCAAGAAAGCGCGCCGGATCGGGGATGTGGTGCAAAACACTAACTAAAAATATTGCCTTTAGCTGACCATCTCTGAAGTCGAGATTCATAGCATTAATAATTTTGGAAGCAAAGGGATTTGGGACTACATCCGTTTTAATTAATTCAGGAATTAGTTGATCTAAAAATCCCGCTCCGCTTCCAATCTCAACCACATCACCACTCATGCTTTCTATCTTTCGATAAGCCATCACGATTTCTCGGTACCAACGCAGATACGCTGCGCGAAGAAGCGGCTTCGTCTTGATTATCTCGTGATGGACCACGATCGAATTTTCATCATCGAGATTAAGACCGCGGGAAAGCGGCTCAACCCACAACCGTTTAATCAAAGAGCCTAATTTTCGGATCACGATTCAGCAATAGTTTACGGTAATTAAATTAAATAAAATAGGCGGTTGTAATATCATCTCATAACTTTGTAACACGCGTTTGAAGTATCGGCGCCCCAAATATAAAATTAACCACTCTCTAGGTTTAGAAAGCGGATGAAGAATTCGTTTAACAATGCTCTGCTTTCCCAAATCTGGCTATTTGAAAATAATAAACCGGCGAACCATAAGCAAACAGCGGAAACCATTGCGCCAGCTCCCGATGAAAATAGAAGTTGTTGTAAAAAACGAAAAAAGTTTTTGCATGAAGAACCACATCGCCAACGGGCCAATAAACATTGCGAAGGAACGGAAGATTAAAGAGAATCATAAAAACAGCCAGAAATGGAAAATCCAAAAAGTGATGGTCGTTGGAAGACCCGAATCGAGGAAAAAAGCGATGCATCCCGCTCAGGAAGTTTTGATTTAAGTTGATCAAATGCTCACTTTGTCTTTTAAATATTGGTACAACGCTTCAGCAATCAGCTCGTGCCCGGCCCGATTTGGATGAAGTGTATCTCGGTATAATCTCACCTCTTCTGCGCGGTAACGACTGAACATTTCTTGCAAGTCTAAAGTTTCAATAGCATATTCCGAAAAAACCGCTCTGATAAATTCATGCAAACCCTGATAGTCGTAGATTACGTAATCGTAGATGAGCGGAGTCATCAATACCAAGCATCCCAAATTCCGGTGATGACATATTTCCGAAAATTTATTCACGCTTGCATTCCACAAAGCAAATTGATCGGTATTGGCATACTGCGCGTAATAACGAATCCAGGGTTCTTGGTCTAAAAACTTCCCTTTTTGTAAATTATCGACATACAACCGGTATAAATTAAAAACAGAAGGTTTTATTTTTCTATCCGTATCACCAAGAGGCGGAAAGCTTTCCGCTTCGGATGTTTGCTTTTGTTTTTTTATTCTTTTAACGATTAGCAGCCCATGCCGGACCATCTGCGATTTCAGCAAAAAATGTTTTGTTTCTCCGGCCAAAGAAAGAATGGAATCAACACGATGGTTCACAGGATCCGAAAAGAAATCAAACTCTCCATTTTTGTGGACAGCCACGTCATTTAAGCAGTAGCCGTAAATGATAAAATCCGGATGATAAGACAATCCTTTCTGTTTTAACCGCTCAATAATTTGAAACGTTTGATAACCCGAAACGCCAAAATTAATCACTTCAAACTTTTTAATTCCGCGAAAGCGTGCATTTAATTTCTCTTCTAATTTTTTGACGTAAGTCTCTTCAGCCGAAACTCCCAATCCATACACCAACGAATCTCCTATCACAAGAATTCGATAAACGCCTTTTGGTTTTTCCTTGGAATAGCTTCGCCCCCGAAATCCGTCCGAATTAAATTCTCCGCTCATGGGAATCGGTTCATAAACCAGATAAAGGTTACGCGACGGCCTGTAATGATCTCTCGTGATTGACTCAAGACCGACCGGCAGATAGCACCACAAAATAAGTTCTGTCACCCCTATTGCACTTAAGGTTGAAAGTGAGAAGAAAACAAAATTCATAATGAGGTTTTGCCATTTTCTTCTTTCTTTCAAAATGCAAATGAGGTAAATGGAAAGCGCCAGCAAAGCCGTCGTCCATAGCAAAGTTTGATAAACCAACTTATCTATTTGCTGAAGGCAATCTTTGAGCGGACGCGGGCCGGGCCCTTCGAATTGAACTTCAAAAAAAGCCAAATCTCTATTTCGATCATACAACGTTTGAATCCACGAATGCCCAAAAAAAGCATAAACCATCCAACCCAAAGTTAGAAATGTAAAAACCGAAATGCTATAAATAAAAATATGTTTTTTCAAAATGGGTTGTTTTCCCGAAGGAAGGTAATTGGGCATGATTAATGGCTTACGGACTTTGGAAGCGGCTTCAGTTGGATGGCAGGATCCAACCAAATTACATTTTCTTCGTTTGGCCGAGATTCCCCAACACGAATATTCGTTGGCGAAACCACTTTTCCGTCTTTTGCAACATAATAAAAACCGACTTTTCCTTCCAAAAACTCCGAATCGTGAAACGTTGATATGATATTTTGATCCATCGTCACCATCCAAACTTTGCCCACTTTTGTAACCGCAAGCGTCAGAAATTCCTTATTCCAAAAACAGTTCTTTGTAAATGAACCGGGAAGCGGATCGCCATTTCTCACAAGATACAAATATGACCGCCTCGGCTGAATTCCAAATATGGCAAAATTCAGCGGATCATGATAAGCAACAATTAACCCAGCCGCTTCGACATGTTGAAATTGAACGCTCAAGTTAACAGGATTAAAAGATTGTGCGCTCAAAACAACAGAGCTTTTTCGAATCCTTTCGTGAATCTCGTTCAGTGGAAGATTGGAGCGCGCTGAAACGATGGAGCTCAGCGAAAAAAGAGAGCTGTCCTTCTGAATGAATTGGTTTTTCCCGATGTTATGAAAAATAATTCTTTTTTCATCGATTTTGCGCCGAAGAAGCCAGAGGTTTCCATCCGGCGCAATCACACCATAAAGCGCTTCTTTTTGATCATCCGTGCACATTTCACGATACAGCAAAAAAAATGGCGCGAGCGACGAGAAAAGCGGGTCAAACGAATCGCCATAACAATACCTTGGATTTTTATGAATGATGTTCGCCACCTGCAAAGTGGCATTCGCAATGGCGTTGTCCTGGTTGAAGCGTGATTTTAAAACTTCGCGAACGTGAACAAAATTATAAGGAATCTGCCAGAAAAAAATCATCGGAATGACGGATAGGCTCACCCATTTTTGAACGGGCAATTTGCCGCGAACCCATCCTCTTAGCTGGCTAAAAAGCAAAACGAAAAGCGTTAAAATAATAAACATGGAGATGTAATAATAATAGGTGGCGGTCATCATGTAACTAAAGGAATCGAAAGATATTTTGGCAGCCGCGATACCGCCGATCGTAGCGGCGAGATAAGAGATCATGATAAAAGCAATCGTGGCCTGTGCCGTGTTTTTGCGGCGGACATATTTAATTAGATAGTAAATAAAAACAGCAGACAAAAAAAAGATGAGCGCGAAACCCATGCCATAAATGTAGCGCGGCGGAAGAGAATTGAAATCCCAAACCGCTTGATAATAGTAACGGGGAAACGTAAGGGTGACCCGGTTCGGTGTTAAAAATGCGATCGAAAACAAACCAGCCAAGTACACCATGTTTGAAACTGTTTGGAAGGGTGTGACCCGATTCACTTCGTGAGCGTGGCTGAAAATGGATGGCGGCCTGACCACCGCCAAGTCAATTAAATCCAATCCAACATAAAGAACCGTTGGCAAAAAACAAATGATGAACAAATTTCTGGTACTCAAGGCACTCACCTGATACCTCTGACCTTTTTTGATGAACGAGATGAGCATCACCAAAATACCGCAGCCCGGCAATGCATAAATCAATAATTCATGGCACAGGGAAGAAAGAAAAAACAGCGTAACAATCCATGTGATGAGACGCTGCGGTGTCTTCGACGTTTCCAGTTTGAGCAGCAAAGTAAAACCCACTGTAAAAAATAACAAACCAAGCATGTAGGGATTGATGTGCCTCCAGAAAACCAGGTCCATCCCCGCATATTGCGTTAAAATGATTAAAGAAAATAACAAGCCGAAAAACCGGCCGATGAGTTTAGAACTAAAAAGATAGAAGGAAAAGCACGTGAGCGCATGAATGATAATTCCAACCGCTCCGATGACGTAGAGATTGGGCCTGAAAAATATGTCGAGAAGAACGCGAATCGCATGATGAAGAGGCCGGAAAAGCAGGGGCTCACCCAAAAAAATAATATTGTCATAACGGCCCAAAGAAAGGCTGCGCAAAAAATAATCCCAATCTGACTGTAAGATTTGCCGCTCTTCCATAAACGTAACATGATCCGCTCGCGGCAAAGCGGCTATTCCGTAACGATATGTAAAAAAGGCGCCCAGGGTTAAAAAAAGAAGTATGAGAATGTCCAAAATTGCAGGGCGATCGATATACCGGCGTGAAAAAAGTGGGATTTTCATGGACGATTGATTACAAAATCGTGAGGGAAACTTTTTTGCGCCATTCGGAAGTTGAATGCGTTCTCTGTTTTTATCAATGTTGACAACAATTTTAATTGAATATCAGAAGCGCATCAAGTAGATTGTATCATTACATAAATTGAGAGGAAAAGCACTTAATCAATTTCAAGAAAAATCCTCGTATGCAAACGAAAGAGCCGAAAATTCATAAGACGAGCAAACCGACTCTCATCCATGTAGACCCGAACGATTTAGAAACCAGTTTCAAATCGTTAGGACCCTCCATTGCAGTCACGAAAGGACATTTTGAATTTCCGGTCTCCTGTGATGCCAGGGACCACGACTGGAACCACATGGACCAGCAGCACAGGCCTCACATCCATCACACCTATGCAAACCCCATCCGGGTGGTGCGTGAGCAAAATTTTGCGCTCACCCTCACATGTACTCCCATCCTGAAATTTCCGTTCATGGTATTACTGACCGACACGCGGGTTGATGTGGGCGTATTTTATCAAGCGTTCACTTTGTTTAATCTTGTTTACGTGCACAGCATCATCCGCTCTATTCCCCGCCCCACCCCTGAAGGGGAACTTTCACAAGTCGTCACCGATT
>Ga0209515_10004045_pt1 | contig 20201 bp, 17 predicted proteins | sample Subgroupgradi54m_FD_187454 | JGI IMG/M metagenome (GOLD analysis project Ga0209515, IMG submission 187454) | Subsurface groundwater microbial communities from S. Glens Falls, New York, USA - GMW60B uncontaminated upgradient, 5.4 m (SPAdes)... ...
TGCCGCGAGCGCCAGCGCCGGCTGGAGACCTTGCCCGTGTCCGAACAGGCCCCGTGGTTCGATGCGGTCCGGCTCGAGCATGCGCGCGGCGCGGAATTCAAGCTGCATCCCCGGCCGGACGACCGGCCGCGGGTCGAATTGCTGGACGATCTGCGGCAGCTGTCGCTGCTCGCCTGCCAGGTCTGGCTGTGGCTGGAAAGACATCGCCTTCGGTCCGCTTTCCGCTCTCCCGCGGACTACCTCGATCATCCCGCCTCGAAGTGTCCGGAGACGTCGCCCGTGCGGAACTGGCTGGTCAACGTCCGGCATTTTGGCCGGCGGGGCGCATGGCGGCCCGAAGCGTTCCGTTATCCGCGGGAACGCCTGCTGCGCAGCCTGCCGGTTTTGCTGTGGCAGCCCGCCTTGGTTCAGCAACGGCCGGTGCTGACCCGGCTGCAGCGCGAATTGCGGACAAACGCCGCGGATGAAGCCGGGCTGCTGCCGGCCTATGTCCGGATCTGGGAGATATTCCGATGAGGCGCGGCCCCTTGCTTCTCGGTTTCGTGGCCGCGGCATTGTTCGGCCAGAACCAGCCGCCGGGCGATCCGCTCGACACCCTGGTGCGGGATTCCCCTTTTCTGCCGCCGGCCGGCGGCATTCGCGCCGCCTCGGCCGGTGAAAGCGGGCCGCTCGAGTTGCGCGGCGTCGTTTTCGAGCGCGGGGCCTACTCTTTCAGTGTCTACGATCAAACGACCCGGGAGGCCGTGTGGGTCCGCTTGGGCGAGAGCGGCCATCCCTTCGTGGCACGGAGTTTCGACCAGGAAGGCGACGCCCTGACCGTCGAGCATCGCGGCCGGTCGGTCGTGCTGGTCCTGGAGCCGGCCAAAACCATGACCGGCGATCCGGGCGCCGCGCCGCCGCCACCGCTCCCCACGGCGGCCGAAGCGGCCCCGCCGGGGGCAAATCAGCCCACCCCCGCGGCGAACCCTCCACCCGCTGCGGCGGTCAATCCGGCGGAAGCCCAGCGCCTGCAAAACGTGGCCGACGAAGTTCGCCGCCGGCGTGGCGCCGGCAGCCATCCAACACAGTGACCATGCCGGCACGTTCGAACAATTCCGCGCGGTCGGGCCCGGGGTTCACCCTCGTGGAGGTCATGCTGGCGATTGCCCTGATGGTGCTGGCCGCCGCCGTTCTGCTGCCCGCGGCCGGCGCGTTCTTCCGGCAGGCCGCGCCCGCCAGCATCGACGACACCGTGGCGGAAATATTGCAGGAGGTGCGGCGCGAGTCCGTGCTTTCCGGTCGCGAAGTAACCCTGCGTTTCGAAGCCGGGGCGCAGCGTTTCACCTGGGAAAGGGAGGACGTCGCCCGGCATCAAGTCCTGCCGGGGCCGCGGGTGACGGTGGAATTCCTGCGCGCGCACGGCGCCGGCGCCGTGCTGCTCGGCGGACAACTGGTGCAGCTGGGAACGGTGCCGGCCGTGACCTTTTTTCCCGATGGCACCTGCCAGCCCGTGCGGGTGCAGTTGCGCCAGGCGGGCGGGGCCGCCCGCGTCCTGGTGATTGACCCGTGGACCTGCGCCCCGGGACTGGAGGCGAAATCGTGAGCCAGACCGGACAGGCGGCCGAAGCCGCGGCGTTCACGCTCGTCGAGGTGCTCGTGAGCCTCGGCATCTTCGCGCTTGCCGCCGTCGCCCTGAGCACCGCGTATGTCAACGTCCTCACGACGTATCACGCCATGCGGGCCCGCGCCGGGAGCGCCGATGAAATCGCCTTCGTGCGGGCCGCGCTGCTGGCCGAACCCGCGCGCGACCGCGCCGAACAGGGCGGCCAGCTGTCCCTCCCGGCGGGCGGGACGTTGCGCTGGCGCGCGGAGATCGATGAGGCATTCCGGGCCGATCTTTTCCGCGTCACCCTGGAATTCGAAATCCTCCCGCGCGGCCAGTCGCCCTCGCGCCGGGAACGCCAGAGCTTCCTGTTGCTGCGGCCCACCTGGTCCGATCCGGCCCGCCGGGAGAAGCTGCGTGACGCCTTCCGGGCCCGGCTGGCCGAACGCCCGGCGTGAATCCTCCGCGGCCCATCACCCATGACTTCCGCTCCCGCCCATTCTGCATCAAGCCCGCGCGCCTTCACGCTGGTCGAGGTCGTGCTGGCGCTCGCACTGCTGGCCGCGGTCCTCTACGCGATGAGCGTCTTCATGTTTTCGATGGGCGAACTGTGGGGGGAAAGCCGCCAGCAGCGTCTCTTCGAGCAGCACGTGCGCGCCGTCACCCGGCACCTGGAGGGGATGCTGCAGCGCGGCGCACTGCGGCCCAAGCCCGAACGCGGCCTGCGCGTGGCGGCGGCCCCCGGGATAAGCGCGCTCGGGGCGCCGAGGCTGACCTTCGAATTGCCGGCGGGCGATCGCATCCTGCCGTGGCCCGGTCCGCCGCTGCCCGACGTGGAATGCGCGCTCGACGTTGTCCCGGAACGCGGGCTCGTGCTCCAGTGGCAGTCGCGCTGGGAACTCGGTTTCAACACGGCGACCCCCCGCACGCTCGTCGTCTCGCCGCTCGTGCGGCGCATCGACTACGAGTATTATCAGCCGCAGGCCCAGGCGTGGCAGAAACAATCCTCGCCGGTCCGCGGCGCCCGCGACCGCTGGGAGCTGCCCTCGCGCCTGTGGCTGCATTTTCAACACGACCGGTTCAGCGCCGACACCGTCGTCCGCGTGCCGGCGCCGCTGGCGGCGCTGCCCGCCTTTTGAAGAGGAGCCGATCCATGACGCCTTCCCGCCTGCCAGACTCTGCCCGCCGCCGTGGCTCCGTCATTGTTGTCGTCCTGGCCATGGTCACGCTGGCCGCCTTTTTCCTCGCCCGGTTCATCGAGCGCTCGCTGACGGAGTTGATGGTGGAGGCCCGCGCCCGGCAGTCGGAGCGGCTGCGGGCCGGCGCCCAGTCCGCGCTCGAGGCCACCCTGGCCGCGCTGGCCGACTATCAGGCGGCGGACAACGGGCTGCGTTCACCCGCGCAGGGCTGGGGCGAGCCGCTGGCCGGACCGGACTACTCGCCGCCCGCGGGCACGACCGTCGCGGTGGCGATCGAGGATGAAAGCGGCAAGGTCTCGCTGCCGCGGATGAATGCGCCGGCGCTCCAGGCCCTGGGCCGCCAGCTCGGGCTCAAGGACGGCGATGCGGACCGGCTGGCGGACGCACTGCTCGGCTGGACGAAACGGGAGCACGCCTCCGTCCGGCATGAGACGGATCCGCGCAACTACGAATTCGAGGATCCGCCCCACCGGCCGCCCGGCCGGCCGCTTGAATCGCTCGGCGAACTCGCGGCGATCGCCGTCGCGCGTGAGTTGTTTTTCACCCCGGCCGGCCGGCCGAACGAATTGCACGGACGCTTCGCCCGCACCGTCTCGCTCATCGACTTTCCCGCCGTGAACCTGAATGCCGCCCGCTCCGAGACACTGGCGCTGGCCGGGCTCGACGAAGATCAAATCGAGCGGATCACCGCCTTCAACTCGGGCGCAACCCGGCGTCCGCCGGGGACGCCGCCGTATTTTCGCAGCATCGCGGAGGCGCAGGCACTGTTGGGCGCCACCGTGCCGCTGGCGGGCTTCGATACCGTTGTCCGCTGCCTGCGGATCCGGGTGACGGTGCGCGAGGGCGCCATCGCCTACCACCTGACGGCGGTGGTGCAACCGGTGGCGCCCGCGGCCGACGGCACGGCCGGGCCGGCGGCACCGGGCCTCCAGTATCCCTTCACGCTCCTCGCCTTTGAGGAGGACGTCGAACTGCCCAATTTGCCCCCGTCATGAGCGCCCGAACGACAACCGCCGGGACCGTCATGCTGGCAGCGGGCGACCGTTTTTTTCTCGCAGACGTCGCGCTGGATCCGGAGGCCGGAGCCGTCGCGCAGATCGAGCTCGCGCTGGAGGAAACGTCGCCCTTTCCCCTCGCGCAGGTCTATCACGGCGCCGTGGTCGGCCCGGATCGCCGTCGCGCCCTGGGATTCGCCGCCTACCGCCGCCGTTTCACCGCGCCGGAAATGACGGAATGGCCGGCGGCGGACGCGGTGGTGCCCGCGTTTCTCGCGCTGCTCGGTCCGCCGCTGTCCGGGCCCAGGGTGGTCGTGCACGCCGATGCGGGGAACCTGATGGGGGTCGCATGGGACGGGCAGGCCGGGCTGCCCGTGGCGGTGCTGGCCCGGAATGCGGCGGCCGGCGCCGATGCGCCGCTCGCCGGGCTGATCGCCGAGTTGTGCGGGCGCGTCGGACTGGCGGAAGCGGAGGCGCAGTGCCTGGAAGGACCGATCGGAATCGGGCGGGACGAATCGGGCGATGCCGTCTTCCGGATCGGCGGCCATGAAACGGCGCGGTTCACGCCGGAGGCCCTCGCCGGCGCGGACATCCGCGACAAATCATTTCTGGAGGAAAAACAGCGGCGGGAAAGCCAGGGCCGCCGGTGGTGGCGCGCCTTCCTGGCCGTGGGCGCATTGCTCCTGCTTGCCCTCGGGCTCGATCTGGCCGCCGGCGCGGCCGGCGTCTGGAATCAACGCCGGGGCGCCCGGGTGGCGGAACAGGACGCCGCGGTGAAACGCGTCGAAACCGCGCAAACGCTCGCGGTGCGCATCGAGGACCTGGCGGCGCGGCAGCAACGGCCGCTCGAGTGGCTGGGGATGGCGGCGGCGGTGCGGCCGCGTTCGGTGCAATTCCTGCGCGTGGCGGGCCGGCCGGATCGCACGCTGGAAATCGAAGCGCAAACCGTGGTGGCGGCGGACATTGCCAGTTTCGAGGCGGCCCTCCGGCAGCTCGCCGGCATCCAGCAGGTCGAAACCCGCGACCTGCGTTCCCGCGAAGGCCTGGCCACCTTTGTCGTTGCGCTCAAATTCAAGGCCGGCAGTCCGCCGGCCCGGAGGGAGGAGCCATGAAAACCCGGTTTCTCCGCCGCACGCGCCGGGAACGGCTGCTCATCCTCGTGTTGCTGGCCGCGGCGGGCCTGGTGTGGCTCGCGTCGGCTTCCCGCCGGCTGGGCGATCGCTGGCGCGAAGCCCGGAGCATCAGCACCGGGCTCGCCACGCAGCAGCTCTGGCTCGGGCGCCAGGCGGAGATCGAGGCCCGCGCGACCCGGGCCGCGGCCAACCTCGATCCGTCCCGCACTCTCGATGCGATTCACCTGGTCGGGGAGATCGCGGCGCTGGCGGGCCGGACCGGGCTGACCGCGGGCATGGAACCACCCCGCACGCAACGCACCGGGCAGTTCGCCTACCACACCGTGCAGGTGAATTTCCGGCGCGCGGAGATCGCGGCGCTCGTGCAGTTCTATCGCGAGCTGGGGCAACGCGCGCCCTATCTCGCCCTCGAGGAATGCCAGCTCACCGGCGGGCGCGCGAACCCGGCCGAACTCGACGCGGTGTTCACCGTTTTTTCCGTCGAGGTCGAAGGGTAGAGGGCCGGATACTCCTGGCAGTTCCGTCAGCAGCGGGCGCCCGGCCAGAACCTTGTTGACGTTCTTCTTGAGGCAGACATCCACCGACACTGCGGTTTGTCATCTATTATATGACAAGCGTCCGGGGGAGATTTGTAATATAATACGTTACAAACGGGCCGGGGTTGGGAGGAGAGGGTGGGGGGCGTTTGAGGAGCCTCGGGGGATCCTTACGACTCTGAAGCGGGCTGAGTCGCGGGCTGAAGCACCGCGCTGAAGCACCGCGCTACCTTCCGGGCAGCCGAAGCGAAAATGACGGCTTAAACGCTCAGCAGGATATCCCCGTGGTGTTCGCGCACGGCGTAGACCTTCACGCACTCGCCGGGCTCGCTGCCGGTGCCGGTGGCGAGCTCGAACTTGTGGGAGTGCAGCGGGCAGATGACCTTCCCGCCGCCGGCCACGCCCTCGGAGAGCGGGCCCTGCTTGTGCGGGCAGCGGTTTTGCGTGGCAAAAAGGCGTCCGTCGCGCTGGCGGAAGACGGCGATTTCCTCGCCGCCGACCAGGTAGCAACGGCCCTGGCCGGGGGCGATTTTCTCGACTCGGCCGAGATTGATGGAGGTGGTTGTGCTCATGAGAATCAACCGTTGTTTTCCGCCACGGTCAGCGCATTGGCCAGCTCGGGCGCGCTGAATTGCCCGGGGTAGGCGGGCAGCTCCGCCTCTTTCCACGGGTCCACATAGGCATCGACGGCCTTTTGGATGTCGGCGTCGAGGCGGGCGGCGATGCCTTCGCTGTCCTCGGCGACGATTTTTTTTATGGTCTCGATGCCGAGGCGTTCGACGAAACCGTAAGTGCGCTCGAGGTATTTGCCGTGTTCGCGGTAATACTGCATGAACCGACCCATGTATTTGAGCACGTCGTCGTGGGTCTTGACGGTGATGAGCAGGTCGCCCTTGCGGACACTGCCGCCGGCGGCGCCGCCGATGTAGATTTCCCAGAGACCGCCTTCGATGGCCACGGCGCCGATGTCCTTCACGTAAGCTTCCGAGCAGTTGCGCGGGCAGCCGGCGGTTGCGAGCTTCATCTTGTGCGGCGATTCGACGCCTTGGAAGCGACGCTCGATTTCCTGCGCCAGCTTGATCGAGTCGCCGACGCCGTAACGGCAGAAATCGGTGCCGACGCAGCTCTTGCAGGTGCGAAAGGCCTTCGTGTAGGCGTGGCCGCTGGGGATGCCGAGGTCGCGCCAGACGCCCGGGAGGTCGGCCTTCTTGATGCCGAGCAGGTCGAGGCGCTGGCCGCCGGTGAACTTGACCAGCGGCACGCTGTATTTCACCGCCACGTCGGCGATGCGTTTGAGCTCAGCGGCTGACGTGACTCCGCCATAGATGCGCGGGACGACCGAGAAGGTGCCGTCCTTCTGGATGTTCGCATGCACGCGGTCGTTGATGAAGCGGGCGTCGCGCTCGTCGTCGTATTCGCCGGGCCAGAGGGTTTTCAGCAGCGAGGCGAGGCCGACCTTGCTGGCGGGGCATTCCTTGCCGCCGGCGAGTTCGCGGAAGACGGCGCTCACCGATTTGAGGCCGCGCTGCCTGATCTCGGCGACAAGCTGCGATTTTTCCAGCGCCACACCGGGGACGTAATAATGCTCGCTCGGATCGTCGGCGACCTCGCCGGCGTAGGCTTCGATGAGCTGGGCGACGAGCGTTTTGCACGAGCCGCAGCCGAGGCCCGCCTTGGTGCAGCCGCCGACCTTGGAAACGGTGTGGCATTTGCCGATCTGGATGGCCTCCTTGATCTGGCCTTTGCTGACGCCGTTACAGTTGCAGATCTGGGCGTGGTCGGGCAGGTCGAACACGCTGAGGATGGGCGCGCCGGTGGAGGTGCCGAACAGCAGGTCGGCGCGGCGCGAGGACACGGCGGTGCCGCCCATGAACATCTGCAGGAGCACACCGGCGGTGTCGGTCTCGCCCAGCAGGATGGCGCCGGCGATCTGGTTCTCGCGCACGATGAGCTTTTTGTAGACTCCGCGGGACGGCTCGCGGTAGACCACCACCTCGTCATCGGGCAGGGACGGCTTGGTCTCGCCCATGGAGGCCAGTTCCACTCCCATGACCTTGAGTTTGGTGCCGAGCTTCGAGCCGAGATACTCGGCCTGCGGATTGAAGCCGGTGATCACGTCCGCGAGCGTCTTCGCCTGATCCCAGATCGGATCGACCAGCCCGTAAATTTTGCCGCGGTGTTCGACGCATTCGCCCACGGCGAAGATGTTCCGGTCGCTGGTGTGCATCTGGTCGTCGCAGACGATGCCCTTGTTCACGGTGAGGCCGGAAGCGCTGGCGATCTCGGTGATGGGCCGGATGCCGGCGCTGACGACGACCATGTCGGTCGCGAGGGTCGAGCCGTCCTTGAAGTCGAGGCGCTGGATGCGGTCGTTGTCGCGCACGATTTTGGTCGTGATCTTCTCGCACGCCACCGCGATGCCCATGTTTTCGATCGTTTGGCGGAGCATCTGGCCGGATTCGGGATCGAGCTGGGCGATCATCAGTTGCGGCGCGGCCTCGAGGATGGTGACCTTGACGCCGTGGGTCATCAGGCCGCGCGCGGCTTCCAGCCCGAGCAAACCGCCGCCGATGACGGCGGCCTCCTTGCAGTTCTTCGCATAGCTGGCGATCTGGTCGCAATCGTCGATGGTGCGGAACAGAAAGGTGCCCGTGCCGCCGAATCCTTCCATTGGCGGCACGAACGGCCGCGAACCGGTGGCGATGATGACGTGGTCGTAAGGCTCCTCGACCGGCGCGGTGTCGGGCACCGTGGCGGCGTCGACGGCGTAGGCTAGCGCGTCTTTTTTGAGCGCCTGGCCGATGACGACCTTGCGCTGGCGGTCGATCTTCAAGGCGCGCACGCCGGCGTGCAGCGTGATGCTGTGCTCGCGATACCAGGCGAGCGGGTTCATGAAAATTTCCGTGGGCGACTGGCTTCCGTTGAGCACGTTGCTCAGGAGGATGCGGTTGTAGTTTCCGTAGGGCTCGGCGCCGAACATTACGATCTCGAACTGATCGGGGGCGCGCTTGAGGATTTCCTCGACGACGCGGGCGCCGGCCATGCCGTTGCCGATGACCACCAGTTTCTTCTTTGTTGAGCTCATATCAGACTTTTTGGGGGTTGATCCAGATTTCGCCGTCGCGGATTTCGACGGGATAGCGGGGAAGTGGGCGCGGGGGCGGGCCGGCGAGCACGCGGCCGTCCTCGGCGCTGAAAAAGCCCTCGTGGCAGGGGCAATGGAACTGCCGCTGCTCGTGCTGGTAGTTCACGGGGCACATGAGGTGCGTGCAGCTCTGGCTGTAGGCGGCGAACTCGTTTTCGGCCAGCCGCACCAGGATGCAGGGGTGGTGCTCGGTGGGGTAGGCGAAGAGCTTGGAGCCGCCGACGGGCAGCTCCGCGAGGCGGGTCACCCGCATGGGCTTCGTGCCGGGCGGCACGGGGAAAAGCTTGTCCTTCACGAGCAGGCCGGCCCCGACAGCGAGCGCAGTGCAGCAGGCGACCTGGCAGAACTGCCGGCGCGAGACGGTGTGCTCGGCGCTCTGGCGGACGGGGAAGCTATCTTTCCAGTGGAGTTGTCCGGACATGGGAGGAGGTCAGTGACAGGTGCAGTTTCCGGAGCAGCGGGTGCCGACGGTGGCTTCTTCCCAGACGGCCGAGTTGGCGGCGTCGGGCGCGCCGGGACGGGTGAGGGCGAGGGCGAACGGATCGAAGTCCTTGTCCTCCCACGGGAGGAAATCGGCGACATCGAAGGGCAGGGCTTTGAGTTCCGGCGAAGTCATCAGGTTGACCTTTGTGCGCACGGTCTGGCGGCCGAATTGGAATTCGTTCACGGGCGCCTCGCGGCGGAACTTTTCGATGTAGTCGCGCGGGCCGTAGTAGAGGGCGCCGCTCGGGCAGACGGTGGCGCACATCGGCTTCTTCCCGACGCTGGTGCGGTCGTAGCACATGTCGCACTTCATCATCAGGTCGATCTCAGCCCGCATCTTCGGCACGCCGAAGGGGCAGGCGAGGACGCAGTTCGAACACGCCACGCAGCGCGGCTTGGCGGCGCTCAACACCACCCCGTTGTCATCCTGCTTGATGGCGTCGGCGGGGCAGACTTTGGCGCAGGTGGGATCCTCGCAGTGCATGCAGACGACGGGCGCGGTCTGCACGCCGGTGGGCCGGTGGACGTATTCGAGATGGATCATCGACACGCCGCGATGGGTGCCGCACTCCGCGCAGGCCTGCACGCAGGCCTGGCAGCCGATGCAGCGTGAGGGATCGAGGAAGAACTCGAGGTCGGAGGTCATGCCCGGAGGGAGTTAGCCGCGAAAGAACGCAAGGAGCGCAAAGAGGCTGGGAGCCCACGAAGCCAGAGAGCCGCTGGCAGGTGGTGGGTTGGATTGGCCGAGGGCGTATTTCTTGATTTGGAATTTGTAGGAGCCGAAGTTGATCAACAGGCCATGCTCGAGGCGGGTGGATTTAAGGTAGCCCAACAATTGGGCCGTGTGCTCATCGGCGAGGGACTTGGCAGCTTTCAATTCGACCACCAATCTGTCGTCCACAATCAGGTCTGCGTAGTAATCGCCGATGACCGTGCCGTCTTCGTCTAAGACCGGGATGGGGTGCTGTTGCTTCACCGCCACGCCCTGCTTGCGAAGGCGGTGAACCAAGGCGTTTTCGTAGACCTTTTCCAGATGTCCGTGGCTGTGGTAAACGTGAATGGCGTAGGAAGTTTCCCTGACGAGGTCGCAGAGTTCATTGATCGTTTTCATGTTTGGGGAATGGGTGAATCGGGACAGGAAAGGGGCTTGGTTCTTTGTGTCCCTTGCGTTCTTTCGCGGCTAAACCCGCTTGGCTCGCACCGGCGCGTCGGCGACTTTTTCGACGCGGCAGGCGCAGACTTTGTATTCGGGAATCTTGGAGATCGGATCGAGGGCGCGGTTGGTGATCTGGTTCGCGGCCTTCCGGCCGGGCCAGTGATAGGGGATGAAGACGGTGTCGGGCCGGATCGTCGTCACCACCTGCGCGGGCACGGTGATCTCGCCGCGGCGCGTGCGGACCCTGACGATATCGCGGTCCTTGATGCCGAGCTTGGCGGCGAGCAGCGGGTGGATTTCGCAGAGCGGCTCGGGGTATTGATCCACGAGGCTGCCGATGCGGCGGGTTTGGGTGCCGCTGAGGTATTGCGAGACCACGCGGCCGCTGGTGAAGAAGATCGGGAAGTCCGCGTCCACGTCCTCGCCGGGCGGGCGGTAGTCGTAGGCGTGGAACTTCGCTTTGCCGTCGGGATGGTGAAATTTGCCGCCTTCGAACAGGCGCGGCGTGCCGGGATGGTCGGGCGATGGACAGGGCCAGAAGATGCCCATGTTGTTTTCGATCTTCTCGTAGGTCATGCCGCTGTAGTCGATCGAGCCACCCTTGGATGCCTGGGTGAGTTCGGTGAAAATCTCGCCGGCATTTTCGTAGGTGAAGAATTTCTTTTTGCCGAGGAGTTCGGCGAGCTCGCAGATGATTTTCCAGTCCACCCGCGCGTTGCCGGGCGGGGTGACGGAGTTGCGCAGGCGCACGCAGCGGCCTTCGCCGGTGGTCACGGTGCCTTCATCCTCTTCCTGGAGCGAGCCGGCGAGCACCACGTCGGCGTAGCGCGCCGTGTCGCTGAGGAAGAAGTCGATGCACGCGAGGAATTCGAGCTTTTCGAGGGCCTTGCGGGTGCGCTCGGAGTCGGGGATGGAGACGAGCGGGTTGAAGCTGATCGAGATCAGGCCTTTGATCTCGCCGCGTTCGATGGCGTCGATGATTTCGCAGGCGGTGAGCCCCTGTTTGGGCAGCTCGGGCTCGGGGATGCCCCAGAAGTCGGAGATGAACCGGCGGTGTTCGGGCTTGTTGATGTCGCGCCCGCCAGGGAGCTGGTTGTTGCGCTGGCCGTGCTCGCGTCCGCCCTGGCCGTTGCCCTGGCCGGTGATGGTGCCGTAGCCGCAGCCGGGCCGGCCGATGCGGCCGGTGGCGAGGACGAGGTTGATGTAGGTGAGGACGTTTTCTGTGCCCTTCGTGTGGTGCTCGATGCCGCGCGCGTGCAGGAGCATGGAGGTTTCCGCCGGGCCCCACATTTCCGCGGCGGCGATAATGCTCTTCGCCGGGACGCCGGTGATTTTCTCGGTGTATTCGGGCGTGTATTTTTTGACGAGGTCGCGGACCTGGTCGAAGTCGTGCGTGTGCTCGGCGATGAACTTTTCGTCGGTCCAGCCGCGCTCGATCATCACGTGCAGGATGCCGTTGGCCAGCGCGCTGTCGCGGCCGGGGCGCACGGGCAGGAAGAGGTCGGCGGTGCGTCCGATGGGGGTGATGCGCGGGTCGATGACGATGATTTTCGCCCCGGCATCGCGGGCGCGCCAGACGTAGTCGGTGAGGATGGGGAAGCACTCGGCGAGGTTTGTGCCGGTGAGAATGATGACCTTGGCGAGGGGGATGTCGCTCCAGGGATTCGCGGCGCGGTCCACCCCGAACGCCATGCGGTTGGCGGCGCCGGCGCTGACCATGCAGAGGCGGCCATTATAATCGAGGTTGGCGGTCTGGAGGGCGATGCGGGCGAACTTGCCGTTGAGGTAGGCCTTTTCGTTGGTCATCGACGCGCCGCCGAGGAAGGCGAAGGAGTCTTTGCCGTATTTCGCCTGAATGTCTTTGATGGCGGTGACGGTCTTCTGCATCGCCTCGGGCCAGTCGGCGGCGCGGAAGCCGTCTTCACTGCGGATGAGCGGGGAGAGCAGACGGTCGGGGTGGTCGTTCTGCATGTAGCGCTTCACGCCTTTTGGGCAGAGCTTGCCCTGGTTGACGGGAAACTCGTCCCACGGCTCGAAACCGATAACTTTGTTGTCCTTGACCTTGAGTTGGATGCCGCATTGCACGCCGCAGAAGCAGCAGTGGGTCTTCACGAGCTTGTCCGGCTCGCCGTTGTTCCAGCCGCCCGCGGGCGTATGATTCGGCGTCGGGCCGTAGCGCTCGATGTATTTTTCTTCGGTCAAGGTCAGTGTAGCCATGGCGGGGGGGTGGTTTAGCGACCGATGGTCCGGCCTTGGTTGAGCGCGAGCAGGCCGCGGCGGCAGGCTGGGCAGATATCCTGGTAATGCACCTCGCCGCGCGGGCCGGCGAAGCGGTAGTCGAAGCCGAGTTCGTCGAGCACGATCTTGAGATCATCGACGTGCATCTGGCTCGCGAAGTCGCCGCCGCAGCGCCGGCAGCAGGCGCGCGGCCCGGCCTCGCCGACTTTTTTGTAGCGGCTCACGCACAGCGAGCAGGTGCGCTGGAACAGGTGGAAGAGTTTGCCAAACGGGATGTAGATCAGCAGGGCGACGACGCTCACCATGTGGACAATCGCCCAGAGCCCGTGGCCGCTGCCGCCGAGGAACTTGTAGCTCACGGTGAGGGCGAGGCCGGTGGCGGTGACGGCGAGGATGAGAATGAGGGGAAGGATATCCTCGGCGAAACTTTGCGTGGCGCGCTCGCCCGGATCGGTGAAGCGGCGCCAGCCCGCCATCACGAGGCCGACGAGCACGATGAGGGCGGCGATGTTCAGCAGGTTGAACGCGAGGAAGGCCTTGAAGCTGTGGACGCTGAAGCTGTCCACGGCCACGCCGAAGACGGCGACGCGATACATCTCCGCGTTGTCGGCGAACGACTGGAAATGGACCCAGCCGAACACGAGCGGGAAGGTGATCGCGAACGCCAGAGTGCAGCCGCCCGAGAGGCACAGGTGCATGATCCAGCGATACCAACTGCGCCGCCGGATGAATTCCTGCGCCACGAAATTACGGGCGAGCGCGTAGCCGAGCGTGCCCGCGCCATGGGGGAGGACGGTGGCGGGATTTGAAATTTCAGATTTTGAATTTGAGACGGGGGCGCGGCGGAAAAACAGCCCGAGGCCGCGCCGGAAATACATCCGCGAGGGCGGGCGCTGCGCCCACACCGCAAAGCGATAGCCGACCGCGAAGGCCGCCATGAGCGAGCCGATCGCGTAGCCGGTGAGGGCCGGATCGAAATGCCGCAGCCCGGTGGAGCCGATCGCGATGGCCGCAACCGTGGCCAGCGCGAGGCCGGTGCCGGCGAGGAAGGCGGTGCGGTGGGGGAGGAGCATTTTTAGTAGTGAGTAGCGGGCAGCGAATAGGGCAATGAAGTAGTGCGTAGCGGGCAGGGAGTAGGTGCGGAGATCGGAAATTTAGCCGCAGAGATCGCAAAGAGCGCAAAGAACAAGGCGGGCTTTCTTTGCGTTCTTTGCGGTTAGAGGGATTGGAGATCGGGGTCGGAGTTTGGGAGGGTGGTTGGAGATCGAAATGGTCGCTACTTCAGCTCAATACACGTCGCGGGCGTAGCGCTTGGCGGTTTTCATGGACTGCACATACGTGGCGGCCTCGTCGGGTGTTTTGCCGCCGGCCTGCTCAATGATCCGGTGCAGCGCGGCGTCGACGTCCTTGGCCATGCGGGAGGCGTCGCCGCAGACGTAGAAATGGGCGCCGGCCTCGAGCCAGGCGAAGAGCTCGGCGGCGTTCTCGAGCATGCGCTGTTGGACATAGATTTTCTCCGTCTGGTCGCGGGAGAAGGCGGTGTCGAGGCGCGCGAGCGTCCCGGCGACCTGCAGGGCGCGAAGTTCGTCGCGGTAGAGGAAGTCGGTGGCGGCTCGCTGGTCGCCGAAGAACAGCCAGTTTTTGCCCGTCGCGCCGGTGGCGCGGCGTTCCTCGAGAAAAGCCCGGAAAGGCGCGATGCCGGTGCCGGGTCCGACCATGATCATCGGCGTGTCGCCGCGGACGGGCGGGCGGAAGGCCTTGTTGGAATGGACAAACACCCCGGCATGACCGTGGGCGAGGGCGCGCTCGGCGAGAAAGGCCGAGCAGGCGCCCTTGCGGGGGCGGCCGTCCATTTCATAACGCACGGTGCCCACCGTGAGGTGGACCTGTCCGGGGTGTGCCTTGGGCGAGGAGGAAATGGAGTAGAGCCGGGGCTGGAGTTTTTTGAGGGTCGCGACGAAGGCGGCGGGGGAGGGGATTTTCGATTTTGGATTCTCGCCGTTGCCAGTTGCTACTGGCCCGGTGTTTGTCCGGGCCGTCGCCGGGCAAACGATTTTCGATTGAAGCAGGACGTCGATCACGTGGTGGGCGAGTGTGGGGGCGAGCTTGCCCGCGATTCCTGAGCCTTCTGTCGCGAGCAAGCTCGCTCCCACAGGACAGGAGACCAACGCCTGCAGCTCCGCGCTCGGTTTGCCGAGGTCGTAGAGTTCGGTCAGGGCGCGGCGGAGCGAGGTGCCGCCGCCGGGGGCGGGCACGGCCTCCTCGCCATCGCAGCCGAGGGCGGCGAGCACTTCGGCGACGAGTTGCGGGCAATTCTGCGGGTAGACCCCGAGAGCGTCGCCGGCTTCATAGGCGAGGCCGGAACCTTCGAGGGAAAATTCGACGTGATTGACCTCCTTGGCCGAGCCGGGGGCGTTCAGATTGCGGACGGCGAGAATCGGGGCGGGGAAGGGATTGGAGCGGCTGAAGCCGCTTTCATTTACGATTTGAGATTTATCACTGTTGCCCGCTGCTGCGGGCACGGTGTTCGTCCCGGCCGTCGCCGGGCGAAGATTTACGATTTCAGAAGCGGTGGGCGAGGGCGCTGAGTCGGGGCGTGAAGCCCCTCCCACAGTTCCAGACAATGCGCCAAGCGCGGTGTCGAGCCAGGTGGTGAACTTGGCGTCGTAGTCGAGATCGCAGTCGGTGCGCGGGGTGGTGCGCGTGGCGCCGAGTTTTTCGAGCCAGGTGTCGAGGTCCTTGCCGCATTGGCAGAACTGGACGTAGTTGGTGTCGCCGAGCGCGCACACGGAGAAACGGAGGTTGGCAAGCGGGCGCGTCGGCTCACTGGCGTTCGCCGCTACTTTGAGGGCGGCGTGCAGGGCACTGGCGTTGTCGGGCGGCTCGCCGTCGCCGTAGGTGCTGGTGATGATGAGCAGGTTCTTCTCGGTGCCGAGGCGCGCCAGGTCGGCCTGGGCCATGTCGAGCACGGTGGCGGCGAAGCCGCGCTTGCCGGCTGCCTTCGCCGTTTTTTTGGCCAGGCCCTCAGCGGTGCCGGTCTGGGAGCCGAAGAGAATCGTCAGCGGCTGGAGGGCCGCTGACGATAGGGTCTGGGCTCCGGGGTTTGGGGTCTGGGCCGAGCGCGAGAATACGCCGGCGAAAAAGCCGTTGAGCCACGCGCGTTGCTCGGGTGAAAAGGGCGCGTTGTCGGGAATGAGCGGAACGGGGGACATGGGAAGAAGTAGCGAGTAGTGGGTAGCGAGTAGTGAGTAGGAGGGATCAGTAGCGCATGGCGCGTGGGGAGTGGCGGGTAGTCGCGTTGTTGGATTTCATGCTCACTACTCGCTACTCGATGCTCGCTACTGTGAGAGCATTTCCTGGATTTCCTTCACGCTGTGGCGGCGGGACCACTGGGCGAAGGTTTCGCCGGTGCTCCGGCGGTCGCGGTAGGTGACCAGGACTTTCTCGACGAGGGCGGGCAGTTCGTCGGCGCCGACGCCGCGGAAGATCTCGCGAGCGATGCCCTGCTCGTGGTCCATGCCGCCGCCGAGGACGACATGATAGCCTTCGCGGCCGTCGGCGAGTTTGGCGGCCACACCGCCGATATCGCCGCAGTAATGCTGGGCGCAGGAGTGCGAGCAGCCGGTGAGGTGGATGTTGACGGGCTGGTCGAGTCCGGGATCGCGCTGACGAAGATGGGCCATGAGGGCGCGGGCGTGGCCCTTGGTGTCGGCCGCGGCGTATTTGCAGCCCTGGTTGCCGGTGCAGGCGATGACGCAGCCGGCGGTGGCATGGGCGGCGGTGAAGAGGCCGAGGCCCTGCACGGCGCGGGAGAGCGTGGCGCAGAAGGCGTCGGGCACATGCGGAATGAGGAGGCTTTGCCAGACGGTGAGGCGAAGTTCGCCCGTGCCGTAGTGGTCGGCGAAGTCGGCGAGGCGGCGCATCTGTTTCGCGGTCAGCCGTCCGACGGGCACGCCGATGCCGACGTAGTTCAAGCCCGGCTGCGATTGCTTGTAGACGCCGAGGTGGCCGTGCTTGAGCACGGGGCGGCGGGGCTCGCAGGCCTCGCGGGGGAGGGTGACGAGCGGGAACGCGAGTTTCTTTTGCGTCTCCTCGAGGAAGCGCGGGAAGCCGCCCCATTTTTCGAGGAGATACTTGAGCCGCGCCTTCTTGCGGTCGGTGCGGTCGCCGTGCTCGCGGAAGACGCGGAGCATCGCGGCGGCGACGGGAACGAGTTCGGAGGGGTTGAGCAGCAGGCCGGTGTCGCGGGCGAAGTCCTTGTGGCCGGTGATGCCGCCGACTTCGCAGCGGAAGTAAACGCCAGGCGTCAGGGTCTGGGATTTGGGGTCTGGGGTCCGGGCCAGGGACTGCTCGGTCACCCGGACGGCAAAGAAGCCGATGTCGTTGGTGTCGGCGGCGGCGGAGACGGCGCCGCCGGAGTCGAAGGCGATGTTGAACTTGCGGGGCAGGCCGTAGAGGTCGCGGTGGTTGAGGATGTAGTGGTGCAGCGCGTGGGCGTAGGGACGGACGTCGATCAGCTCGTCGCGGTCGAAGCCGCTGGTGGGCGTGGCGGTGATGTTGCGGATGTTGTCGACGCCGGAGCCGCGGGAGGTGAGCCCGAGTTCCTGGACGCGGGTGAGGGCGCGGACGATCGATCGCGGCATGAGCTCGCGGAGCTGAAGGTTCGCGCGGGTGGTGATGTCAGTGCAGGCGTTGCCGCACTCCTCGGCGAGCCCGGCGAGGCCGCGGAGCTGATGGGAGGTGATTTCGCCGGCCGGGATGCGCAGGCGCATCATGAAGCTGTCCTGTGCGGGGGCGACGTGGAAGAGTCCGTGGTATTTGAAGAGGAAGGTGTCTTCGGCGTCGGGGAACCTGTCGGCGGCGGCGTGGGCCACGAGCTTCTCCCAGATATCGAGGCCGTTCCGGGCATGTTTCCAGCGTTCCTCCTTGCAGAGATCAGCGAGCGGCGTGCCGAAGACGGAATCCTCCGGTGCGGCGAGATTGCCGGTGGCGGCGGCATCCGGCGAGCCGGTCAGCTGGCCGGCGGCGGTGGCGCCGACGAAGGCATACTGGCCGCTGGCCAGCACCCCGGCCATGAAGCCCTGCAGATACTCCTTTTGGTCGGCCGAGAAGGAATCGGGGGCGAGGGGAAATTGGGCGGGAAGGGAGTTCATTTCCTCAGGAAAAACTGGAGCAGGTTCAGGGCGGCCAGGAGGGCGGCGGCAAGCTGCCAAAAAAGCTTCGGGTTGCGCTCGAGGAGTGGCGTGTCGGGAGCGAAGAAGGGTTCGACCTTGGCGGGGTGGTCCAGATCGAAGGTGAGTTGGGAGTAATTCTGATAACGCCGGGCGGGTTCGGCCGCGACGCACCGGAGCAGCACGGCTTCAAGCCAGTCGGGCAGGGCGGCGTTCAACTGGACCGGCCGGCGTGGCGAGGTGAAGCGCGGGTTCTGAAAGCGTTCGATCTCGCCGTAGGGATAGGCGCGGGTGGCCGCCTCGAAAAGGGTGACCCCGATACCGTAAATCTCGGTGCGCTCGGAGTGGGGCGAGCCTTGGAAGCGTTCGGGGGCGATGTAGCTGGCGGTGCCGGCCCGGGACGGGGGCGCGAAAAGGGGCGCCACACTGCCGAAGTCGAGCAGGGTGAATTCGGCGGAAATTCCCCGTTGGCGGACAAGGATGTTCTCCGGCTTGATGTCGCCATGGACGAGATCGTGGCGGAGCAGGAACTGCGAGGCCGCAGCCAGGAACCGGCCGAGGGCGATGACCTCCTCGGCGACGAGAGGCCGCTCCGCCAGGCATTCGCGCAGGGTGGGGGCGGCGATATATTCGAGACTGTAGCAGCAGACCGGATCGCCGGGGGGGACCTCCACGGCGGGAAAGAAGGGGGATTGCAGGCGGCGGGCCTGGGATATCTCGCTGCTATAGAGCGCGCGGAGCTGCTCGTTGTGGCGGGCATCGCTCGGGGCAAATTTCAGGACGCGGCTGGCGTCGTCACGGAGCCGGCGGGCGAGCCAGACGCGGGCGTCGGGATCGAGCGGGCTGAGCAGGGTGTGGCCGACCCATTCCTGGCCGGCTTGCAGCGTTTCCGGCACACTGAGTGCCGTCGGGGCGGGGAGCGTGCCGGCGGACGGGGCGGTGAACTCGATCACGAGGGCGGTGGCGTCGTCCTCGGGTTTCTCGATGACGCGGATGATGGCGGATGCATCGGCATGGCGGCCCAACAGCGCCGCCAGCTTCTCCTGGGGCAGTGGCCGGGTGACGCCATCGGTGCAGATGAGCACGCGGTCGCCCGCCACCAAGCGCCAGGAAAACACATGGGGCGTGACGGTGTGCTCGAGGCCGAGGCCGCGGGTCAGGACATGCGATTTTTCGGGGCCGGTCAGGGAGTGTCGCTCGGACAACTGGCGCAAATCGCCGGAGCGGAGGAGAAACACTTCCGTGTCGCCCAGATTGACGCCCCACATCATGTCGCCGGAAATGGCGATGGCCGCGAGGGTGCAGGCGAGGGCGCCTTCCGCTCCGTAGCGGTGCAGCGCCTCCTCGCAGAGCTGGCGGTTGATCTGGGTGGTGAACTCGACGAGCGCGCGTTCCGCGCTCCAGCCGGAGGGCCGGGTCTCGAAATTCTCCACGAGCCGGCGGGTGGCGCTGACCGCGGCCTCGCCTCCGGCCCGGGCGCTGCCGACGCCGTCGGCCACCGCCGCGACATAGATGCCGGCGTATTGGCGGTGCGCGCAGGCGTCGTCGGATTGGGTGCGGTCGGAGCCGGGGATCGAGGCAGTGGTGACGTGCAGGCCCATGGTTTTACGCAGCCGAGATTGTAGCGGGAAACGTGATGGGTGGTTTTGTCTTCTCTGTTTGCGACGACCACATCAGATGCGGGCTTGGGAGGTGGCGCCCCAGGTGGTGCGCCAGCGTTTCTTGACCAGATTGAGGCCGATCAGCGCGAAGAGGCAGAGGCTCGCGAAGATGAGCAGTCCGGCGAGGTAGCTGCCGAAGTGCTGCTTGCTTTGCCCCATCATATTCGCGAGCAGGAAGCCGCCGAGCCCGCCGCCGCAGCCGACGAGGCCGGTCATCAGCCCGAGCTCCCGGCCGAAACGCTGGGGCAGGAGCTGGAAGACGGAGCCGTTGCCCATGCCGAAGGCGCCGCATGCCACGAAGAACGCGGCGACGTTCAGCCAGAGGTGGTTCACGAGTCCGCCGAGCACGAGCGCGACGCAGGCCACGCTGTAATAGATGTGGAGCGAGCGGATGCCTCCGATGCGATCGGAGACCGCGCCACCGATCGGACGGCCGAGCGCGCCCACGGCGGTGCAGAGTGCCACGAGATCACCCGCTTGCGACGGCGTGAGACCGAAGCGGTCCTTGAAATACATTCCGAGCGAGTAGGCGAGCCCGACGAAGCCGCCGAAGGTGACCGTGTAGAAGAAGCAGAACCAGTGGACGTCCTTGTCGCGGAACATGCGGAAGTAATCGCCGAGCTTTTTCGGCGACGAGGGATTGGGCGGTTCTTTGGAAAAGATGATGTAGATCGCGAGCACGAACACGGCTGGGATCAGGGCGAATCCAAACACCGCCTCCCACCCGTAGGCCGCCGCGAGACGCGGCGCAAGGAGGGAGTCGATCACCACGCCGATATTGCCCGCGCCGGCGAGGCCCATCACGAGGCCCTGCATGTTCGGCGGATACCAACGCCCGGCCTGCGGCATGGCCACCGCGAAGCTCGCGCCGGCCACGCCGAGCACCATGCCCATCAGGAGCG
>Ga0209515_10004046_pt1 | contig 20200 bp, 21 predicted proteins | sample Subgroupgradi54m_FD_187454 | JGI IMG/M metagenome (GOLD analysis project Ga0209515, IMG submission 187454) | Subsurface groundwater microbial communities from S. Glens Falls, New York, USA - GMW60B uncontaminated upgradient, 5.4 m (SPAdes)... ...
CAAACCCATTCGGCAAGCTCAGGGTCCTGAGTTTATCGAAGGATAAATTCCAATACTCAAAACGTTTTGAAGTTTGTATATTTGTATTTTGTTTGTGATTTGTGATTTGTGATTTGTGATTTGTCAATCCGAGTGCAATCGCTATTGGCATGAGGATTGAAAGGTATGCTGCCAGCCAATTGGGCTGGCCAAGCGTTGAGAAGATGCGAACTTTTGGTTGAAACGCATCTGTCCAACAGGAGACATCAAAGCTACCTCGAAACAAGTAGCAGGTTGGGTCAAATCCAAAATGCGAAGGCAATCCCCACAGCGTAACAACTGCTCCTGCAGCAAGACTCACCAAGAGACTTTTATTGGCGATGTCTTTTGTAAAGTTGGAGACAAACGCATAGTATAAAAAGAGATAAGCAACAAGAGATAAGAGGCCGCCGTTAAAGCGTGAATAGTAACCCCACAGCGAAGTGTGGGTATCAAGGGAGAAAATTGTAGAAATAATTTGGGAAAGAAGAAAAAGGAGAATAGGGATATCAATCGGTGTTTTTTGTATGGAGATCCGCCTCTGGCGGATCATTTTTACCCCCCACGCAGCTGCAATAATAAGAGTAATCCCAAACGTGAGCCAGATTTTATTCAGCTCAAAAAGTTCGGACGTATCGCTGGCAAAAACAAGAGGAACAAAGAAGAAGAGGGCGTAGAAGGAATACTCAATGATGCGATTACAAATAGTAATGATGCTCATGTAAGATGTCATCCTGAATTTATTTCAGTATCTACGGGATGCTGAAACGAGTTCAGCATGACAAAAGCTTTGAGATTTAATCCTACCATATTGGCAAAGGGGGGGCAAGATGGTATGATGATGGGAATATGTTTGATAGGTTTTTTTCACTTTTTTCCCACGACATCGGCATTGATTTAGGTACTGCGAATACCCTGGTGTGGGTGAGGGAAAAGGGAATTGTCATTCGGGAACCCTCTGTTGTTGCGATGCATAAAAAATCAAAAAAGGTCATCGCCATTGGCACCGAAGCAAAAAACATGGTGGGCAAAACACCAGGAACGCTTATCACTATTCGTCCGCTGCGTCACGGCGTTATTGCTGATTTTGATGCAACGGCTGCCATGATTGCTCATTATATTCAACAAGTGCATGAAGTTGGCAACATGTTTCCTAGTGCTTTTGCCAGACCGAAAGTAGTTATTGGCATTCCTTCAGCAGTAACCGAAGTAGAAAGACGAGCTGTATGGGAAGCCGCGCTCAGCGCGGGCGCGCGAAGTGCGTACCTTATCGAAGAGCCAATGGCAGCAGCAATTGGCGAGGGAATTTCGGTTTTCCAGCCAAACGGCGTGATGGTTGTTGATATTGGTGGGGGAACAACCGAGATTGCTGTTATCTCCCTTGGTGGGATTGTGGTTAGCCGATCTTTGCGGCTTGCAGGCGATGAAATGGATCAAGCAATTATTCATTATGTACGTCTTCGGCATGGGTTGATGATAGGGGAAAAAACAGCGGAAGATGTCAAGATAAAAATAGGGAGCGCGTACAAGAAAAGCTCAAAGCTCAAAACGCAAAGTTCAAAACTAAAAAAAGAAGACGAAGAGGATCAAAAAGAAGAAAAAGTTGTGATTGAAGAGGAAAAGGGGGAACGGATGGCGATTATCAGAGGACGTGATATCGAAACAGGACTGCCCAAGAGCATTAAGATATCCGAAACAGAAGTGCGTGAAGCAATAGCGACTGTTCTTTCAAAAATAATAGAAGAGATCGCAGGTGTTTTGGAAGAATCACCCCCAGAGTTAACATCGGACATTCTGCAAAATGGCATTTTGCTCGCGGGTGGGGGAGCATTGCTTTCTGGGCTTGACAGTTTAATCGTTGAGCGCATCCATATACCGGTTATTATTTCCGATGATCCGCTCACCGCAGTGGTTCGGGGAACAGGGAAAGTTTTGGAAGATGAAAAATTGTTGCACAGGGTAAAAGTAACCGGGGGACTTAGATAATTGACATTGTATATATAATTTCGTACGCTAATACGTATATGAAGCATTGGTTCGAGCACTTCCGCTTCCTTCTCCAATCCCACCCAGATAAAAAAACATTTATCATAACCTTTCTTATTTTTCTTGCACTTCCCCTTACCATCGGCGCAGTCTTTACCGTCCAAAACCTCAAACAGAAAGCATCGGGCAATGACAACTTCAAGATTCTCGATGCGCCAAACGGAAGCTCTATCTCTCAAACTTCAAACACCACTGTCTATCTCCAAATAACCCTTCCTTCCGATTGGATACTCCCAGCACAATCAAGAAACAACAGCTTTATCAAACAGGCCTATGCCCAGAGTATTCCCAATGGGTACTGTGCAGCGCCAGATTCGAGAACCTGTACCCAAGAATCCTGTGGAGGAGAGGCGAATGTAGGAAACTGCACCTTTGGATGTCCCTCTGGCTACACATGGTGTTCTGGTGGTATCTGTATTGGTTCGTGTCCTGCACCAACCCAACCTCCTGCACAACCAACAGCAACACCTAAACCGAGTGGGTGTGAACGAAATAAATTTGACTCAACTTACTGCAGACGTTGCGCATCCGATGGCAGCTTCTGGGGCACTCCCGGCACTGACTTTGGTGATACGCCTGCAGGATCTGGGCAGTGGTGCATCTGTGCACAAACTTATAAACCAGATCTCTACCGACAATATTGTGTTGCCCAACCAACAGCAGTTTCCACGCAAACCCCAGCACCAACTGCCACAACACAACCAGGAGTTCCAACAGCCGAATCCTCGGGTTCGCCTTCTCCAGCAGTCCACATTCTTAAACAAATCATCATTGAAAATAAAGATGATGGCAGAAATGGCGATCAAAAGAGGACAATCCCAGATGCCACCACCACCATCCTTGACGCACTGACAAAAAAAATCCCCTGGAAACTCAATGACTTAAACTCAGATCAACCGCAGGCAACCAGAACGGTACAAGTAACATTGTTTGATGGAAAAACAACATATACACCCCTTGTTGCAACGATAACCCTGACAAAACCTGGAAATAATTTACCATCGTCAACCATCTCACCAACGGGAGGGGCAAAGTTTTTTAGGGCACTAAGCACTAAACAGCCAATTGATATACAAAGTAGAAATAATTATGGCATGCAAATAGATCTGAGTGATCGGAATAAAATTCCATCAAGTACGCAATTTAGCATGTTGCAACCAGGATGGGTGCGATTTGTTTATCGCTTTCAATCTGATTATGGATCTAATTTACCATCTGTTCCATCAAGTGTCAGAAAACTTGTTGTCTTTAACAATGAGTCAGCAAACGGAAAGTTTCCAGAAGGTTCAAATGATATTGTCCAGTGGAAAGATTACGTTGACCGATTTTATATTACAACTTTAGAATACATGCTCAAAAATGAGCCGCGAATAGATGCAATTGAAGTTTGGAATGAGGAAGATATCTGTCCTTCTAATGACTATTGTCCAGGAATGCCAGCAAAAGCATACGCTTATATGCTTAGGAGAGCATCAGAAGTCATTAAGCAACATAAAAGTAGTACTGCTGTTGTTATGGGAGGAATGGGATCGGGAGATAACGTGTCTGGATATATTGCCGAAATGAAACAAAGTGATCCAAGTGTTTTTGATAAGGTTGATGCTGTTGGTCTTCATCCATATGGCAGATCACCGAATGGGTGGTGTACTGCAAATGGACAAGTTTATGAATAAGTATATTAAAGTACTACTTCTAACATTTTTTCTTGCTGTAATCAGCTTAGCTATAGATAATACGGTATATGCTGGACATAATGTAGGTACAGCTGGTTTTTATTGTGATGGCGGCCAAATATGGGAAGACGCATCAAACGGCTTACACTACTTTTCTGGCATTGACTGTAAAAACATTAATAATAGTATTTGTGTAAGTAGTCCAAACAGACCATTTAATGCAAAAGCTGAATGTATCTCTAAGCTTGATTCAAGCGTTGAATGTGAATTAAGTTTTCTCCGCAACGAATGTACAGGATGCGGAATTGCTCGAAGTGTAGCACAAAATACTTGTACAGGTACAACAAGTATCCTGCTGGAAAATGTCCGTGATTCAGGGTGTAATAATGCCCAATGGTGTCCTAACAATGTTGTTATCCCAACAGTAACACCAACGATAATTCCTCAAGCAACATCGACATGCACAATAATAACTCTCCGCAACGAATGCACTGGTTGTGGAATAGCAAGAACAATTGGACAAAATACCTGTACTAACGTAACAAGTATAATAAAAGAAAATGTAAATAACTCAGGATGTAATAATGCTCAGTGGTGTGCAGTTTTTCCATCTCCTACTATTGCTCCGATTACTAAGTCTCCTTTGATTTGTACTGATAGTTTGCCTTTTGGTGACTTAGGCCAGCTCATTGATAATACACAACAAGCTGCTGGACTACCTGTATGGATTACAGAAATAGGAGCAGGAACGGATAATCAGCAATGGCAAGCAGAATATTTGAAACGGGTACTGCGAGTTTCGCCGCAGAAAAATGTACTTGTCACTATTTGGTACGGTTGGAAAGATAATCTGCTTGGAGATGATGGTAAACCTCATTGGGGATTATATAATATAGACAACACAATTAAATCTACAGGCATTGCATTTACAGGATTTACTCAAGCCAACACATCAAACAATCCTGTCTATCAGATGTTTATAGATTGTTTTAAAGAAAAAGCAAATACTGTTTCGTGTCCGGATAAAAATGCTGTTGATTATAATCACGATGGCAACGTAGATGAGCAGGATTATAAATTGTTTATCCAGAGTTTCGGACAGTAGTTCTTTTATTCATTCGTAAAACGATGGAGGATAGAGGAGACAAGGGTTTGGTAAGGCAATCCCTCTTTTGCAGCTCTGACTTTTAGTTTATAAAGGTCCCGCTCGGAAAGTCTGATATTAATGTTTCTCGTTTTGTTTAAAGTGTTTCTTGCAGCCTCCTCTAGGAGCTTTTTTTCCGAAGCAAAGTTTTTTGTTCTTACCAGTTTGCCTTCTTCAAAAGCCTTTAAAATTTCTTCTTCTTCTGGGTCTAATTGATATAATTTCATTACTGTTTTCTCCTTAAATATTTTTTCGTTGCTTTCCTGCTAGGAATGATTGTTTTTAAAAAAACTTTTTTTTCATCTTCGGCATACGGTATTAAATAGGCATAATTTTCTATTTCCACAACCATTATTTTCTGTCCAGGGTAACGTTTTTGATTCGGATGATCATATGTATATAGTACGTTTTTTGAATCCACAGCCACTTTTATTTCTTCAAATGAAATACCCCTTTCTCTTATGAGGATTTTGTTCTTTTCCTCATCCCAATCAAGGTGTTTCACTTACCTAGTTTATGACAAAAGATACTATTTGTCAATAGCATGTGGGACTAGGCTTGAGGCTAAATCTCCGGCAGAATCCGAGAAAGGTATTCTTCTACCTGATCTTGGAGGAATGATTTGATTTCAGAAGAGGTATAGGATTTTTTAAGAAAATCTATAGGCACTTCGGTAACATCTTTAAAATAGCACAATTGCTGCAAAAATAGCGCTTCGTTGAATACGCCTCCAAATTTTTTCTGGGCAAGTTGATTTATTTGTTTAAGGGTAACAATATTTTCGCGAAGTAAAATAAATACATCAACATAGTCTCGCCATACTGCCCTTCTCCCAATAGTATGTGCTTTGTCTGCTGCAATATCATAGACAGAAGCAAGATTAATGGCATTTGTGACTACCAGAGGATAAAGGGTTTTGTAATAATACCAAACAAAAGTGATAGCGATATCGTCTTTTGTTCTGAAACTTATTTGATCGGACGAGTCAACATAATAATTTATTTTGCCAAAGACATCCGAGGCCTTTTTTCGTAGAGAGTTACTTACCTGTTTATTCGTAAAAACATCAAAATCGTATGATCTACGATGTTGGATTTGCAATGCTAGCGCTGTGCCGCCTGCTAAATATCCGTATCGTTTAAAAAACGAGAGATTTTGGAAAACACGCTGTTTTTTTTCATCCAAGACGTCTAGGTATATTTTTGACATATAACATTTCGTCTAGTAATTGACGTTTAAGATTAAGGAGATGGTTTTTTACAAAGTAAAATCGAGCAGCCTCGTAATCTTTATACGGAACATGTGCGAAGACATCTATGATAGCTTTTTTTTTGTATGTAGATAAAAGCCAGCGTATATCTTCAAGTCTACCATAAGAAAGTATTTGATGAATAATATAATTTTTGTCTCGCTCTTTGTCTAAAAGCTTTACATCTGTTGACCAAAGAACCGACTGCAGTTTTTGTGGAATTTTTCCGGCCAGAGCAGCTTTTTTCATATATGTTTTATTATATCATATTTTGTTACAATATCTACGACATGCGAAAACGAGAAACATTTTTCCTTACTTTTTTTCTTTTCTTCTTTATTTCTCTTGTTATTTTTTTCCTGGATAAAACGGGTGTTACAACCAATGTTCGTGGTGTTTTAGAGATTGTAACGAGGCCTTTGCAAAGAGCAACATATTCAATTTCTCATTTTCCATCGAATCTTTTTGCCGATCAAAATATTGAAAAACTTCGAGAAGAAAATATAAGCTTGCGCAAAAAACTTGTTGACCAAACGCTACTTAAAAACGAAAATAGCGCGCTAAAAGATCAATTTCAAACAAGTTTTCCAAAGAGTGCAAATCTTCTGCCTGCAACAATTATTGGCGGGCCGAGTCTTTTGCCTGTTGTCTTGCAGCCTGCATATTTTGTCATAGACAAAGGAGAAAAAGATGGGATAAAAGCGGGTTGGGCAGTTGTGTTTAGAGATAATGTTGTTGGAAAAATCACCAAAGTTACCCTCCGTAGCGCAGTTGTAGCGTTGGTAACAGACACAAACACATCGTTTACTGCAGTAACCACTTCGCAAGCATTGGGAGTTATCAAAGGACAAGGCGATACGATGATTTTAGACAATGTGGTTTTGTCCGAAGACGTAAAGATAGCCGATAATGTTATGACAAAAGGAGATGTTGATGCCAATGGTTTGGGCTACCCACCACATCTTATTGTTGGGAAGATTGTCTCTGTTGACAAAAAAGCAAGCGCTCTTTTCCAAAGTGCACAGGTTGCGAGTTTGCTTGATTTTTCAAGACTGACAACAGTGTTTGTAATCCAATGATTTTTTCTTTCCTTCTCATTTTTATTGCACTTTCTCTTCAAACAATCATCACAGTACCAATTGTGCTTGCGGTGTTACTTATGCTGTACATTTTTTACCAAGAATCATGGGTCTTTTTGGCAGCATTTGTGTCTGGTATCTTTCTTGATGTGATAACGCTAAGAACGTTGGGAGAAAGCAGCATATTTCTTGTTGTGTTTCTTTTTGTCGTTGCCCTCTACGAGCGAAAATTCGAAGTGCGAACGCTTCCATTTGTGTTTTTTGCTTCATTTTTTGGATCAGTATTATTTCTGTGGATGTTTGGACATCGATTCATGGTAGAATCTGTAGTAAGCGCTGTGATTTCGGTCTTTCTTTTCGGAATCTTTCAGACGTTTTCCCAAAAGAAAAAAACTTCATTTCTATGATTTTACTTATTACAAAAAGAGCAACAAGTCGGAGCGGGCCTTAACGTGGGCAAACATTCTCCAGCACCGGGCAAAACTGGCATGAGTAAGCGTGAATATTGGTTGGGATTTTCGGTGTTTCCGGGCATTGGGCCGAGGACATTTCAAAAACTTCTTGAGCGGTTTGGGAATGCTCGGAGTGCGTGGGAAGCCTCGATTGGAGACCTACACAGTGTTTTGGGCGAGCCGCTGGCAGACAAATTTGATACGTTTCGAAAGAAATTTTCTCCTGTAGATTATGCAAAGGAACTTGCCGAAAAGAAGGTTTCGTTTCTCACCTGGACCGACAATGAATACCCGAAGTTACTAAAAGCCATAAAAAACCCGCCGTTTGTTTTGTATATCCGTGGGTCGTTCCGCTTTAATGATTTAAATCATCAAAGCACGATTGCAGTGGTTGGAACGCGGAAGATCACGCAGTATGGGAGAGATGTAACAACGTTGTTAACAGCTGAATTAGTTGGAGCGGGTTTTACTATTGTTTCAGGCCTTGCAATGGGAGTGGATGCGGTAGCTCATCAAACTGCTATTGAAAATAATGGAAAGACAATAGCGGTGTTGGGGTGCGGGGTTGATTGCTGCATACCAACAGCAAATCAGCACATATATAATAGTATAGTCAAGGGTTCTGGCTCGCCTCGCTTCGCGGGCGGAGCGGGTTGTGTTGTTTCGGAGTTTCCGCTTGGACAGCCACCGACAAAAGGTTCATTTCCGTCCCGAAATCGCATTATTGCTGGACTCTCACTTGGAGTTCTTGTTACCGAAGGAGCAGAAGATAGCGGTGCATTAATTACCGCTGACTATGCGTTTAAAAACAATCGAAAAGTCTTTGCCGTGCCAGGACAAATCACGTCGATTTTGTCAAAAGGACCGTATAAACTTTTGGGCAAGGGAGCAAAACTTGTGACGAATGCAGAAGATATACTCAAAGAATTTCAAATCTCAAATGTCAAATCTCAAATAAATACCAATACCAAAAAGTATAAAACAGCAACGAAAGAAGAACAAGAGATTCTTGAAATTTTGGAAAACGAACCATTGCATTTTGACGAAATCGTGCGAAGAATAAAAAAATCTTCCTCGCAAGTCGGCAGTATATTGTCTCTGATGGAAGTAAAGGGGATGGTAAAAAGTTTGGATTCGGGGATGTTTTCAATTGCCGCTTGACAGCACTTGTATAATGTACACTACAATAATTCAACAGAGATAAGGGATAAGCAACAAGCAATAAGAAGATGACGGTAATCCTTGGATATAAAAAATTAATAGCTTGGCAAAAAGCAGATTTATTGGCTCACAGAGTATATTTGATAACAGGTTTCTTTCCAAAAAGCGAGCTGTTTGGTTTAATCAGTCAATTACGTCGTGCAGTATTATCTGTACCTTCAAACATCGTTGAAGGATATGCTCGAGGAAGCAAAAATGAGTTTCACCATTTTCTTTCTATTGCATTGGGCTTACTTGCGGAGGTTGAATATTTCTTAGATTTTGCATATAAACAAAAATTTATTAAAGAAAAGGATTTTTACGAAATTTTAGAACTAAAAGAAGAATGTGGTAGATTAATTTGGAGATTATATGAATCTCAAAAATAACGTATTTCTTTCTTAATGGTTTCTTATTGCTTATTTCTTATTACTTATCACTGAATTATGAATTTAGTTATTGTTGAATCGCCGACTAAGGCTCGGACGATTGGGAAGTTTTTGGGAAAAGAATACGTGATAAAAGCGTCAATGGGGCATGTGATGGACTTGCCCAAAAGCACGCTTGGGGTGGATGTGGAGCATGATTTTACCCCACAGTATGAAGTGGGTGCCGACAAAAAAAAGATCATCGCAGAATTAAAAGCAGCAGCAAAGAATGCTCAGAACATCATTTTAGCCACTGATCCGGATCGGGAGGGCGAAGCTATCGCTTCGCACGTCAAAGACGTACTCGGCTCAAGCGAAAAGCGAAAAGCGAAAAGCGAAAAGTTCAAAAGGATAGTCTTTCATGAGATAACGAAGGAAGCTATTGATGAGGCATTCAAAAATCCGCGAATGCTCGATACAAATTTGGTTGATGCGCAAACAGCGCGTCGGGTTTTAGATCGGCTTGTCGGTTACAAATTGTCACCACTCTTGTGGCAAAAGGTTCGTCGAGGATTATCAGCCGGCCGTGTGCAGTCGGTGGCACTCCGTTTGATTGTTGAGCGGGAGCGGGAGATTGGAAAATTCCAAAAAGATCAGTATTGGACTATATCTGTTGTTTTAGCTTCACAAGGTGAGACCTTGCAAGGAACGGGAACAGAGTTTGAGCTTATTGAAATCAATGGTGAGAAAATTCAAACACAGCAAGTTTTCGATTTGTATGATGGGGAATATAAAGTTGCGAAGACTTCAATCACCAATGATCAGAAAGCAAACGAAATTGTTGCAGATCTCAAAAAAAAAGGGTTTGTTGTGTCTGATGTTTTGCAAAAAGAGACTCATCGCTCACCGCAGCCACCCTATACCACCTCAACGCTCCAGCAAGACGGGAGCCATCGGTTAGGGCTCAATGGAAAAAGGACCATGGGCTTGGCGCAAAAACTCTACGAAGAAGGATATATTTCTTATCATAGAACCGATTCGGTAACAATTGCCCAGTCAGCACAAGCAGCGATCAGGTTATATGTAGCAAAAGAATATGGTGATAAGTATATTCCCGAGAAGCCACGGTTTTATGCAGCCAAGCAGAAACTCGCGCAAGAAGCACATGAAGCCATACGTCCAACTTCGGTTGGACAAATCTCAAATCTCAAATCTCAAATCTCAAATGTTGCTGGAGAAATAGGATGGAAATTGTATGAACTCATTTGGAAGCGGGCGGTGGCGAGTCAGATGAGCGATGCGGTAATAGAGTCAACGACCGTATACGTTGACTCTCAAACTAAAAACTCAAAACTCAAAACTCAAAATGAAAATAAGGAATCTATTTATAGACTTAAAGCCAATGGGTCGGTGCTTGTTTTTGATGGATTCCTCAAAGTGAACCCGCAAGCGCTTGAGGATAAAAAGTTACCGCAATTTGCCGTTTCGCAACAGCTTAACTTGCTAAATGCAAACGCAGAAAAACACGAAACACCGCCACCCCCACGGTACAACGATGCATCACTTATTAAGACACTTGAGGAAAAAGGAATTGGTCGTCCTTCAACATATGCCACGATTGTCTCAACGATTGAATCAAGACAATACATCGAAAGGAACGAGGGACGGTTTACCCCGACCTCTGTTGGCATTGCTGTCACTGAGTTTTTGGTTGCGAATTTTCCCGACATCGACGATATCCCATTTACTGCAGAAATGGAAGACGAGTTGGATAACATTGCGCATGGAAAAAGGGAATGGAAGCCAATGATAAAAGAATTTTATCTTCCATTCGAGAAAAAACTAAGCGAGATGAAGGATGTGGCGCGGGTAAAAATAGAAGTAGAAGAGCTTGACGAATTGTGTCCACAGTGCGGGGCAAAACTAGTGGTACGGCTTGGCCGTTTTGGCAAATTTATATCCTGCTCAACATTCCCGAAATGCAAATTCTCAAAGCCTTTTGTTGAGGAAACAGGGTTCACGTGTCCGAAAGACGGGGGAAAAGTCATTATCAAAAAAACAAGACGGGGCCGCAAATTCTTCGGCTGCTCAAACTATCCCGCCTGCAAGTTTGCCTCATGGAATCTTCCTACTCCTCAAATCGAATAAACACCGGTTTGCCTCGCACCCGTTTTGATTTTTCCAAATCTTTGATTGCCGCTTTCATAGCATTTTCCGATGCCATATCGATATTGGTAATAACTGGGGAAATTTCTTTTCCCCCGACACGGTAGGTATAAGCGTGATTTTGAATCATGGTGCCCACATTTAATTTATGTTTGGCTAAAATACCAAACATTTCGGCTCCGCTTCCCGGCTCGTTGAGCAGATTCATACGTAAGTATCCCGGTTTTACCAGATCGCATGAATTACCTAAACGTACTTTTCCATCAAGGGTGGGGAGCAATCCTGGTGTCCCCCGGCGAATGTTGTTGGTAACGTGCAAAATGTCGGCAAATACAGCACTCGTTGTGGCATTGCGACCTGCGCCTCGTCCTGTATGGAGTTGCGAGCCCGACAACTCGCCTTCGAAATAAATGCCATTAAACTCATCAGATACATATGCCAGTGGTTGGGTTTTTCGAATAAGTGCCGGATGCACACGAAGATGCAAGATGCCATTTACCTTCTCGGCAATTGCCAAAAGCTTTATGGCATAACGTACGCCACCTTCAAACTCGCCGTATCTTTCGGCAAAATCAAAATCAATTGGGGTAATATTGGTAATGCCTTCACAGTGAATGTTTTCTGGCATAACATGTGTGTTGTACAAAAGCATGGCTAAAATCGAAAGTTTGTCCCGGGCATCAAAGCCGCCGGTATCTAAAATATGATTTGCTTCGGCGAATCCATTTTTCTGCGCATCGTGGAGTGCTTTTTCAAAGGTTAAGCCTTTGCTCATTTTTGTGAGGATATAATTTGTTGTGCCATTAAGAATTGCCATTACTTTGGTAATTTTTTCCCCACGAAGCCCCCGCAAAATTTGAATAATCGGTATGCCGCCACCAACAGATGCTTCGAATGCAAGATCAACGTTGTTATTTCGCGCAAGAGTAAAGAGTGTCTTTGCGTGTGTGGCGATAACTGCCTTATTTGCGGTAATAACGCTTTTTTTATGCTGGAGCGCTTTTTCTATATACGACCTGGCCGGTTCGATACCACCGATAACTTCGATAATAATAGCAATTTCAGGATCTTTAAGAATACTTTGTATATCGGTGGTAATGTGTATTCCTTTTATTTCGCGGGATTTTTTTATATTCGCAACACCAATGCTTTTAAGGGTAATGCCAAATTGTTTCCCGACTTTTTGGATATGCTGTGCAACACCAGCGCCAATAGTGCCAAGTCCTAAGAGACCTATGGTAAGGGTTTTTTCTGCCATTGAAAGATTGTAGCAAAAATGTGCGGTATGTTCCAGAGGAGATTTATAACACTATGGCTATTGCAACAAGGAGCACGAGTATTACTATTTGATTAATTATGCCCCAAGGTGCATCAAGTGTATTGTCAAATTTTTTCTGAAACTGGTACGCCCACGTAAAAGGAGGTATGTTCATTTTAAAAAAATAATACGGTGCTGTGAGCCAGTCAAAACTTTGAGAAACAATAATCATAAAGAGTGCATAGATTGGATTTGTTGTTGGGAAAACGTATGCAATAAGAAAAAAAGAAAGGAAAAATCCAAGTGCAATATCAAAAAGTGTTTCTACAATGACGCGTTGCTTGCCTTTTTTGTCGACGTTTGTCGCTGTATCCCAGTGGGGAACAAGGTCTGCGGCAAGATGCGAGGCAAGAGCGATGGGTACTGCCAGATATGGATTGCCAATTTTTGCTGCGATTATCGTACCGATAATCGCATGTCCCGTTGCGGTCATACACTATATAGTAGCACAACCGAAAGGTATTGACATTTTGTGGAAAAAGGTTTCATAATGGGTGTGTGAGGAAAAGTTTGGTTTTTGGTATCAGCTTTGTTCTGTTTGTACTATCGGTAACTCCGGTTTTTGCTCATCATCAACAGCAGGTATTGGGTGATTCTACGACAACAATCAATGCAACAATTCCACCAACTGCCGAAGGGCCGGGACTTATTCTTCCCGACAGTCCTCTTTTTTTCCTGGATAAGCTTAAGCAAAACGCTCGTTTGTTTTTTGCATTCACACCCGAAGCAAAAGCCAAGGTTCATACCGAAATTGCCGGGGAGCGAATGGCAGAACTCCGATTGATGTTGGCAAAGAATAAGAAAGACGGTGTGCAAACAGATTTGCGAGAGATATCCGATAACCTCGATCGTGCAGCAGCAGAAGTCCGCGATGCAGGTCTAACAGGGAGAGATGTATCAAAACTTGCGAGAGATATCAATGCATCTATTAAAGCAAAACAGCAAACACTAGACATTTTAGAGGCGCAGACAACAGGTGATCTGAAAGTGCAGGTCCAGGCCACAACAGCATCGCTCTTGCCTGCAAAAGTGACCGTTGAAGATGCGCTTCCTGCTAACGAGCTGGAAAATGAAATACGTGATGATTTGCAAAGACAGGTAAGAAAACGACTTGAACAAGCATCTGGATCGGCAAGACAGATGGAACATGATATACAAGAATTACAAAAACAAGCAAGCAGTTCTGCAAAAGAGGCGATTCAAAACAGAGAAGCAATGCTTAAAGAAGCAATCGAAGCGAAAAACTCAGTCATAAGAAGAGAGAAAGAGACTGAATTACAAGGGGAATTAAAAAAACAAGAAGAATTATTCAAAGTAAACGAAAATGCAGCAGGAGAGGCGCGAAAAGCTATGGAAGCATCGCACAAAGCAGCAGCGCACCTGCAGAAAGCAGATGAGATAAGAAACCAATCGGTGTCCGGTGGCGACAGTGGCAAGCACTAAGTAGTATAATGCGAGAATGATAAAGCTTGGTGCAAGAGAACTTCGTGTAACAATTCCTTTGGAAGAAGACCTCAAAAAAATTAAGAAAAATCCAATTTATATTATCCTCGATAATGTGTTAGATACCTACAATGTTGGGGCGATTTTTCGGCTTGCTGATGCGGTTTCGGCCGAGAAGGTAATTTTGTGTGGGCAAACAGAAACGCCGCCACATACAAGAATCAAAAAGGCATCAATAAATACGACGGAGTGGGTATCATGGCAGTATTTTGCCGATGCAAAATCCGCCATTGACCATTTACGATTGACCATTGACCATTTGCAAGTAATCGCGATTGAGCAAAGTTCAAAAGCAGTTCAATATGACAAAGCAGACTACTCATTTCCAATAGCTTTGGTGGTCGGGCACGAGACCGATGGGGTGTCAAAAGAGGTGCTTGAAATCGCCGACCAAATCGTCGAGATTCCCATGTGGGGAGTGAATAAAAGTTTGAATGTGATGGTCAGCTTAGGAATTGTACTTTATCAAGCAATGAAACAGAAATAATATACATGTAGTGTTATAATGCGTTTTCATGTCAAATCAAGAATTATTAGTATCTAAAATTAGAGGAGAGCGTGATAGCTCTTATAGGCGTCATGCCACAGAAAGAGAATATCCTACAGAGAGAGGGGTAATGGAACATGAGGAAATGCTGCCTCGATTCAAAGGTCTAACATTTGTTGAGCATATTAAAAAATTTGGAGAAATTGGGCAACCTGTCTCTGTTTTAGATATTGGTTGTGGACAGGGATATTTGCTGGGCGAACTTTTAGATCCAGATGAGGGTTATCCACCAATTAGTGCTTATGGTGTTTCTGCATTTGATTACCGTCCGTACCTTGGAGATAGAAAAGATTATGTAGATCCAGATGATAAGATTGATTATCGCATTGGCGATGCGCATAGATTAAACAAAGTATTTCCAGATGTAAGGTTTGATATTGTCGTTTCCGGATATACCTTTCAGTGGCTTATAGATCCATTGGTAGCCGTAAAGCAAGCGTATAGAGTTTGCAAAGAAGGAGGAATAGTATTTCTTGATTTCTTTGGAGCACCTTTAAATCAATCTGAAGCAGATCTTTTACTAGATTTTTGGGGAAAACATGGAGTAAAAGCAAATCTGCAGAATCGAATAGATTATGGCGATAGCACATTTGGACATCTTGCTGTATCAATGCAAAGAGGTAGTAATCCACACTTGCCTATGCCATTTAACTATACTGGATTAGAGAGTAGGAGTTTTAATGGTGTTTCTGAAGAGAGGTTGAGTTATGAATTTAATTTGGAAAAAGCCAGCAGAGTTTGATACAGCAGGGACACCCCTGTAAAGGCCAGGCCTTTTTTATTTGTACTCTCTGTGAGTTCCTGTGTGTGTTACTATTGCGAAAAGAATGATTCTCATTTTTTCTTCTTTGTCAAAATCCCAAATAACACGTAAGTCTCCGGTAATCCAGCTGCTCCATCTTTCTCCGAAATTCCGAGTATTTACTTTATGACTTTTTAGTGAAGGATAAAAAGGATCAGTACGCATTAATTTTATTGCTTTCTTTGTCCGTTTTTCTTTCTCGAGATTACCCTTGATGAGTTTCTTATACGCTTTGTCAAAAGTAGGGGTAGAAAGCGGGGTGTACATGTTGTTTATAAATTATAAACTGTCCAAGTGTTTATCTATGTCTTCGTCAGTGCGCAGTTCTGTATAGCGACCATGCTTTACATCTTGGAGTCCTTTTGCAATTAGTTTTTCTGTTTCTTCATCAACCATTGGCAACGCTTCGACCTGTTCTTTTATATCGGAGACCGCAAGCATACGAATATACTCTGGAAAAGAAATACCTAAAGCCTTTGTTTTTCTTTCGATGAGCGTATAAAGATTGGGAGAAAACGTTATCAGTTTTTGCACGCGATTTTGCAGATTCATAGTATTTATATATATTTTGCTTATATTTAGCATATTATACAGATCAAAAACATGTCTGTCAAGATTGTGCTATCCCTGTAACGGAGCCAGGCCTTTTTCAGGCTTGTTCAGAATTTGACATTCACTTTCTTTTTCCGCTACAGTAGAGATACATGAGAAAGTATTTTGATTTTGTTCTATGGGCTGTGCCTTTGGTACTTGCTCCGTTTACCGTTTTAGTTATGGCGTCAAATGGTAGCGGCCCTGGAGATTTACTGTACCCGTATAAGCGCGGGACAGAATTTATAATTCTTGCGGCAGCTTCTCTTAATCCAACAACCAAGGCATTTTTCCATGCAGATTTAGCAGACCGCAGATACGCCGAAGCAGAGACACTGCTTCTTGCGCGGGCAGATACCGCAGCCCTTACCACCTTTGTTGACGAGGTACAAAGCACGCAAGAAGCAATTAACGGTGTCTCTGACGCGCAGCAAAAAGCGCAGATGACGCAAACACTCATTAACAAAATTGATGAGTATCAAACGAAATTAACAAAAGTAGAAATACAAGTGGCCAACAATCAGGCGACAACTCCTGTCCCGGCAGCTGGAGGGACGGCGCCACAATCAAGCCAACAACCATCAGTGCAAAACAATACAGGAGATTCGTCTCAACAAACGCCACAATCTACAAGTAGGCCTACACAAGTACAAAGCCCGACAACCACAGCTGTAGTTTTAACACATCCATCACAGTCGATTCTTCCTCCTAGTTCTCAGCCCGTTTTGCCTACTCGGATGTCAGCGTCAACTCCAGTAGTTTCTTTACCCCCTGCTTCATCTATTGCTGTTGGTGTGGCAATTAGAAATACGAAAGACGAGCTTGACAAAATTAAAGAGAAAGCAAAAAAACATGAAGAAGTAAAAACACCGGAAATAAAAAAGCAAGAAGCAGAACCAACGAAAAAGCCAGAAACGAAAACAGACAATAAAAATAACGAAAACACACATACGAATCAAACAACTCAGCAGAATAAGCAAGAACAAAGCACCAATAATAAATAAAGTTCAGGGTTGACAAAAAATCAAAACCCTCTATAATGACATAAGTCCTTCTACCCCATTGGTTATGGAAGGATCAAGATATGTAAAAGCTTTAGCCAAAAATGTTGGTATACATATACCCGCTTGTTGGCGGGTTTTTTCATCTTTAGCACGTTGACAATTAAAAAGACAGGATTTTTTTACAACCAATATGCTTGTCAAGGTATTTGGTTGTCTATCAGAAAGTGGTAGGAAGTTAATTTTTTTTTGAGAGTTTGATCCTGGCTCAGGATGAACGCTGGCGGCGTGCCTTAGGCATGCAAGTCGAACGGTTTTCGCAAGAAGACAGTGGCAGACGGGTGAGTAACGCGTAGGAATCTACCCCCAAGTGGACCATAGCTCATCGAAAGATGGGGTAATAGTCCGTAGTCTGGAGGTTAGATGTTGGACGTTAGAGTCTGGATAATGAGGTTGGAAAAATAGAAGTTAGAAAAAAATCTAATTTCTATTTTCTAATTTCTTTATCTATTTTCTAATTTCAAACATCTAGCTTCCAGTATAGTACATAACTGTACGCTCGGGGAGGAGCCTGCGTCCTATCAGCTAGTTGGTGGGGTAAAAGCCTACCAAGGCGATGACGGGTAGCTGGACTGAGAGGTCGATCAGCCACAACTGCACTGATACACGGGCAGTACACCTACGGGTGGCAGCAACCAGGAATATTGGGCAATGGACGAAAGTCTGACCCAGCGACGCCGCGTGGAGGATGAAGGCCTTAGGGTCGTAAACTCCTTTTGCCAAGCTCTTCACGGCTTGGAGAATAAGCCTCTACTAACTACGTGCCAGAAGTCTCGGTAATACGTAGGAGGCGAGCGTTATCCGGATTCATTGGGCGTAAAGTGTGCGTAGGCGCCCCGATGAGTCGCACTTTAAATACTAAGGCTTAACCTTAGGCTGGGGTGCGATACTATCGGGGTTGAGGATTGACAGGGGTGCTGGAACAGTTAGTGTAGCAGTGAAATGCGTTGATATTAACTGGAACACCAAAGGCGAAGGCAGGCACCTGGGTTATTCCTGACGCTGAGGCACGAAAGCTAGGGTAGCGAAACAGATTAGATACCTGTGTAGTCCTAGCTGTAAACGATGTCTGCTAGATTTGTCTCTTTAACGGGACGGGTTGTAAGCTAACGCGTTAAGCAGACCGCCTGGGGAGTACGGCCGCAAGGCTAAAACTCAAAGGAATTGACGGGGACCCGCACAACCGGTGGAGCGTGTGGTTCAATTCGAGACAAAACGAAAAACCTCACCAGGGCTTGACATACTATCGTTTATTCTTATGGAAACATAGGGAAATCCGCAAGGATGATAGTACAGGTGCTGCATGGCTGTCGTCAGCTCGTGCCGTGAACAAAAATGTCTCGCGGCTCTTGCTAGTAATAGCAGGATGATAACTGACTCATATCGGTGAAGTCCCGATTTAATCGGGATAATACCGAGGGAAGTCGGTTAACATAGAAGTTGGATGTTAGAGAATGGAAAATGGACAAAGAAATTGGAAGTTTGAAATTGGTATAGTACAATCAATATATTATGATTCAATCTTTTAAAGATTTAAGAGTATATCAAGAATCGTATGAGTTGGCATTAATTATCAATAAATCGATTCTTAGATTGCCACATAGCGAAAAATATGATTTGGTAGATCAGATGCGGAGAGCATCAAAATCAATTCCAACTAATATCGCTGAAGGATATGCGAAAAGATTATCTGAAAAAGAGTTTAGGAAATACCTTTTCTCAGCAACTGGATCATGTAACGAAATGACTGTACATATTAGTTTTGCAAAAGACCTAGGTTTTTGGAAACCTGATTTTTGTGAAGACTTACTGAGACGATACGATATCGTCGGAAAGCAACTCACAAAATTGTTGCAAAACTGGAAATCCTATCCAACATCAAAAATCTAATTTCACAATCTATCTTCTACGTTCTAACATCTAACTTCTATTTAACTTGACCCTGTAACGACTTCTTCGTCGATAACATCGGTGGAGAGATATCAACCAGTTTATGGTTGATATAACACGTCAGCAACCTACAGTTAGGTTGAAGGTATAGTCTAAGTTCGTTCATGTAAGAACGATTTGGAGGTGTTCCCTTAAGTGGGGAAACGAGCGCAACCCGCGTCCAATGTTACATTGTTCATTGGAGACAGTCCCGCCTTTGGCGGGGAGGAAGGAGCGGAAGACGTCAAGTCAGCACGGCCCTTATGCCCTGGGCTACACACACACTACAATGGCGAAAAACAACGGGCTGCAAGCCAGCAATGGCAAGCTAATCCCTGAAATTTCGCCTCAGTTCAGATTGGGGGCTGAAACCTGCCCCCATGAAGTCGGAATCGGTAGTAATCGCGAATCAGCATGTCGCGGTGAATACGTTCTCGGGTCTTGTACACACCGCCCGTCAAGGCAGCAAAGTCGGGGGTGGCCGAATCCCGCCGCAAGGCGAGAGAGGCCAAATTCGGCGATGAAGCTTAAGTCGTAACAAGGTATCCTTAGCCGAAGCTGAGGATGGATCACCTCCTTTCTTAAAAAACTCTTTTTGGTGCAAGCCTTAAAGGGAGTGAAAGAGAGAAGGTACGGTAACCCGCCCTTCGTGGCGAGGTACAAAGTACACCTAAGTGATCGAATGGACACTTACCCGGAGTCTAACGAAGGGGAATTTCTATTCAAGTTTTTCCTACCACTTTCTGATTGAGGAGGTCGCCTTAGGCGACCGACGAAAGAAGCCCGCCAAACATTGCTCCGTGAGCCGTGTACGAATAGTACCTAAAGGCGAACGGCAAAATGGGGAGGGTAAGTTCATTTTACCACTCTGAGTTTATCGAAGGGTGGTTTTTGTTGGCTTGTCAAAAGAGGATTTGTCTTATAGTATGTCAGTGCAAAATAGAAATGTCCGCTTTTTTGTATTCACTTCATAGGGTACTTTCTCCAGGGATGATTGTCAGGCGGTTTCCAATTTAGTTTATGAGTTGTTAAAATAATCGGTTGTTTGATTCTC
>Ga0209515_10004049_pt1 | contig 20198 bp, 12 predicted proteins | sample Subgroupgradi54m_FD_187454 | JGI IMG/M metagenome (GOLD analysis project Ga0209515, IMG submission 187454) | Subsurface groundwater microbial communities from S. Glens Falls, New York, USA - GMW60B uncontaminated upgradient, 5.4 m (SPAdes)... ...
GTCAGCGCACGCGGGCTCGTAGGGGCGCTGATCTGGAATACCGCGTGACTATTGATCTGAAAGACGTAGCCACTGGAAGAGAAATGACGATTAAAGTGCCGCGCCATGAAAAATGTAGCGAATGCTCGGGAACCGGTGCGGCGGCGGGAACCGGTGCGGCCACTTGCCCACAGTGTAACGGACGCGGGCAGGTGCGGACCACACAGGGTTTTTTCATGATCGACCGCACTTGTTCGAATTGCGGCGGCGGTGGTGAAATTATTGAAAAGCCATGCAAAAATTGCCGGGGACAGGGGCGTGTTCAGGAAACGCGTACGCTGAATGTTAAAATTCCTCCCGGTGTCGAGGACGATATGCACCTTAAAGTAAGCCATGAAGGGGAAGCCGGGGTAAACGGCGGCCCGAACGGAGATCTTTATGTGCTCATTCGTGTTAAAGAAGATTCGCGTTTTGTCAGGCAGGGCGCTGACCTTATTTACGATGCCCAAGTGGATTGCGTGGTAGCGGCGCTCGGCGGCGAAGTCGAGGTTCCGACGCTCGATGCCAAAGCGCGGCTTAAAATTCCGGAAGGTACCCAACACGGCAAAACCTTTCGTTTGACCGGGAAGGGACTACCCATTTTGGGAAGGCGCGGTAACGGTGATCAATTGGTGCGGGTAAGTATTCTTGTTCCGACGAATTTATCCAAGACAGAGCGCCAGCTTTTAGAAAATTTTCTTCGGGAAAAAGAATCCCAGCAATCGAAGAAAAAAGGATTTTTTTAAACCATGCCTACCTACGAATACGAGTGCCGCGCGTGTAAACGCAGCTTCGAAGTTTTTCAAACGATGATCTCTGGGCCCGTTCGTAAATGTCCGCACTGCGGAAAGCTTCGCGTAAAGCGTTTGATCGGCGCCGGGATGGGATTTCTTTTTAAAGGATCGGGTTTCTACGAAACCGATTACAAGAAAAAGGCGGCGCCCGCAAGCGAATCTAAAGCTCCGGTAAAACAGGAAAAACTGTCCGCCGAAAAACCAAGTACCAAAGCAAAAAGCAAGGCTTAGCCTAAAAGGATACCAACGTTGCCTCACACACAAAAACGCGAAGTCTTTCTTCGTTATTGGCTTCCCCTCATATTGTATGTGGGCGTTATCTTTTTACTTTCTTCGCTTCCGCTCGGGCCGGCGCTTGAGAAAATTATTATTTCGGATAAAGTTATCCATGCTACCGAATATTTATTGCTTCCCATCCTTTTCTTTCGTTTCTTGTTTTTCACCGCTCCTCGAATTTTTTCCAAATACTATTTTTTGCTAGGCATGGTATTGGCGGCTGTGATCGCCGCCGGCGATGAGTTGTATCAATCGCGCGTGCCCGGCCGTTGCATGGATTTTCATGATTTTTTAGCCGACGTAACCGGCATCAGCATTGCGGCCCTAGGATGGTTTATATGGAGACAGCTCAGAAAACAAAAATGAAAACCTTCGTACAGCAAGTCCGGGTTCGTTATGCCGAAGTCGATCAACTGGGCATCGCGTATTATGCACATTATCTGGTTTGGCTGGAAGTCGCGCGTGTGGAATACCTCAGGCATTTGGGCATTGCTTATGCGGAAGTTGAGAAGAACGGAATTAAGCTCCCGGTGCATTCCTGTTCTATCCAGTATCTTCTGCCGGCCCGGTACGATGATCTTCTGAATATTCACACGCGGCTGTCAAAGATCGGCAAAACGTCTCTAACTTTTGAATATGAAATCACTAACGATAAGACAAAAGAAATGCTCACCAAGGCGGAAACCAGACTCGTTTGCGTCGATCATGAGTTTAAACCTGTCCGCATTCCAAAAATACTCGCCGAATTTTTACCGAAATAATTTACGAAATTTCTTCAAATTCCGCGTTGACCGGTAAATCCTTCCATGCTAGACTGACCTCCCTTAAAAGCCTAATAAAATAAGGGTTTCTAACGGATTGGTAATTTTTCACGGCATCATTTTACTTTTGGGTTTTTAATATGGCCAAATCGAAAATTACGGTTCTCGGCGACGGAGGCTGGGGAACGGCTTTAGCGCTTCTTTCCTACCGCACAGGTCACTACACCACGCTATGGGGCGCTTTTTCCGATTACATTCGTAAACTTCAAGAAACCCGTGAAAACACACGATTCTTAAAAGGCGTTCGTCTTCCCGAAGATTTAGCCCTAAGCGATAATCTCCGCGAATCCATTTCAAGCGGCGATATTATTATCATCGCCGTTCCATCTCTTTATTTAAGAAATGTCTTATGGAAGGTCAAAGATATTGATCTTCGCGGAAAACTCTTGGTCAGCGTCGCTAAAGGGCTTGAGCGTAAGACCTTGCTTCGGCCGTCTCAAATTATCGAATCGGTTTTAGGTCAAGTTAATTTGGTTATTCTTTCGGGGCCTTCCCATGCCGAGGAAGTGGCGCGGGAATTACCCAGCGCTGTGGTTGCGGCCTCGCGTAACGATAAGCTGGCCCAGCGTGTTCAGGAAGAGTTGAGCGACAAAAATTTTCGCATTTATACTGTAACCGATATTGTCGGCGTGGAGTTGGGCGGAGCGCTTAAAAATGTCATTGCGCTTGCGGCAGGCATTTGCGACGGGCTTAAATACGGCTCGAACGCAAAATCGGCGTTGATTGCGCGCGGACTTTTGGAAATGACGCGGCTCGGCGTAAAAATGGGCGCCAATCCGAATACTTTTTTTGGCTTATCAGGACTCGGCGATTTGGTGACGACCTGTATTTCCGACTACGGTAGAAATCGCCTGGTCGGAATGCGTCTTGGCCAAGGGGAAAAATTGGAAGAAATTTTAGGTAAGATGGAAATGGTGGCGGAAGGTGTGGAAACGACGCGTTCGGTTATCGATTTGGCCCGCCGCTACGAAGTGAAAATGCCGATCGCCGAAGAAATTTATAAAGTGCTGTTTGAGGATAAAAATGCTCGGCAGGCCGTGGAGGATTTAATGCTCAGGGATGTTAAGGAAGAAATGAGGATGTCAGCGTATTAATTTAAGAAACCGGGGGTGTCTCTGGTTAAAAAACAAAGGAGAAAATATGAATAAACAGGAACTAGCCGAAAAGATTGCGAAGGAAACCGATCTTTCGAAGGCCAAGGCTTACGAGACTCTTAATGTGGCTTTTGATGCCATTAAGTCTTCGCTGAAAAAAGGTCAACGCGTTCAACTCGTCGGATTTGGTTCTTTTAGCGTTCGCCAACGCAAAGCGCGCGAAGGCCGTAATCCGAAAACGGGCGAGACCGTCCAAATTAAAGCCCGCAAGGTACCCAAATTCACACCTGGCCAAGAGCTTAAATCCGCTTTAAACTAGGCTTTCCTTCCGAATAAAGTATGTAGGGGCGGTTTCAAAAACCGCCCCTACATTTTAAATCCATCCTAACAATTTCTAAGTCGGGGCGTAGCGTAGCCTGGTAGCGCGCTTGAATGGGGTTCAAGAGGTCGTGGGTTCAAATCCCGCCGCCCCGACCATTTTCTATGTTTATGTAAGTTAATTAGAATAAACAAGATACAGTTACACTATTTTTTAAAAACCCGCACGTTTGACTTAGGGTAGGCCGCCGGGTACCCTTTAGTTGTAGAACAAATCTTTGAAATAGAGAAGGATCGATAAAGGCAAACTATTTCCGCGTATAGCGGACTCGCCGTAAGGCGGGCGTAAGGATAGGACGCAAAGCCACGGGTCCCAGAAATGGGATAGCCGGGTTACCGAAGTCGCTTAAGCGTATAACGCGATATCGCGTTATTTAAACCCTATCCTTGCGATAGGGTTTTTTGTTTTAGGACAGGGATGGCGCGCGACGGATTGCGCACACGGATGCTTAAAACAGGACAGAGTTGACCAACAGGACACGGAAGGCCTCGAGCTTGCAAGGATTGAGCTGGAGGAAGGAAAGGGTAAAAGGACAGTTGTGCAGGGAAGCAGAATGGGAGTTCGAAGGATCGGACTCCATGATCAAGGATGATCGACTCCGAATCATGACGATTGGGAGGCTAAGGATAGCGAAGATTCAAAGGATTGGATGTTAAGTAGTTCCTACCTAATAACCCCCACCAGCCCCCGAAGAAAACGTTTCGGGGGCTGTTCCTTTTTTAGCTAAGTACAAAATACTGTAAGAGTTTTCAGTGCTTTTAGTTAAGTCGTTTTTTTAGCAAATCAATAAGGGGGAAACCGAATTTTCTTACAAACGTTTTCTAAGGTGCAAAATTGATTTAGTGCTGATATAATACGGCTACAAATGCTTCCCTTAATTTGAAAGGAGAACAATCTATGAAACTTCGAAATAAGTGGGCGTTTTTAATGGTTATTTTTGCAACAGTTGCTTTTTCGACGCATTTTCAATCTTTTGCGCTTGCCGCAGACAATGAGCTTGTAGTCGCTGATTTTGATACGGGTGATAAGCCTAATAACATTGGCGGTGATTTTGGTGCGTGGGATAAAGATCCGAATGATGAAACCCAAGGCGCCCAAGTAAATTTTGAGGACACGGATGCCCTTGGAGATGAATACGGATATGCGCTTCGTATCGATTACGATGTGGATAGTCCGAATCCGGCCTACAATGGTTTCTGGATGAAATTGAATGCCCAGGATGCTACGAAGTATAACGCCGTTAGTTTTTTTATTAAGGGCGATAAAGATACCGGATTTACGCCGCGCGTAAAAGTAGAGCTAAAAGATAAGAGTAATCAACCTTCTCCTTATCTGCTTTCCGGTGTGACGGCCGAATGGCAAAAAGTAACGATTCCTTTCGATAAATTCCGAAAAGTTACGGATTGGTCAGCAATGAATGAATTTGTTCTTGTTTTTGATGACATCAATTCCAATCCAAAACAAGGAACTATTTTTGTAGACCAGGTTACGTTTATAAAAGTCTAATTATTTTCTATTGCGAAGGGGCGGTTCTGGTTAGAGAACCGCCCCTTTTTTTATTTCCAAATCCGGTCAAAGTTTTGATATGATTCCCCCCTATGCGATTAAGCGAACTTTACCGAAATAAAAGCCACATAGATATTTCCATCGAGCTTTTCCCTCCTAAAACCACCGAAGGCGCCCAAAAGCTTTTCGAAAAAGTAGAGGAACTTCGGAAGCGGAATCCGGCCTTTTTTTCCATGACCTACGGAGCGGGGGGTAGTACATCCGGCACGACCTTGGAATTGGTCGACCGGCTTAAGAATAAAATCGGCGTCGAAACGATGTGCCATCTTACCGTTTCAGGGCAGACCAAAAAACAGATATCCTCGGTACTCGATCGCTTGCAAGCCATGGGCGTTTATAACTTAATTGCCCTCAGGGGCGACGCACCGAAAGAAAGCATTGTTCTGGAGGACGGGCAAGGTTTTAAGTTTGCGCGCGAGTTGGTTCTCGAAGCCAAGAAGCGGAATTATTTCTCCATTGCGGTTGCGGGGTTTCCCGAAACCCATCCCGACTCAAAGAGCCAGGTCGACGACATTCGTTACCTCAAGGAAAAGGTCGATGCCGGAGCCGACGTGATTATTACCCAACTTTTCTTTGACGATCAGTATTTTTACCGTTATTTGGATTTAGTTAGAAAGGCGGGCATTAAGGTTCCGGTAATTCCGGGTCTTTTGCCCATTCTCTCCGTTAAGCAGGTGCGCCGGTTTACCGAGCTCTGCAAATCAAAAATACCCCCCGCTGTTGAAACGAAGCTCTCGAAGTACGAAAACGATGACGCGGCGGCGCGGGCTTACGGCATTGAATTGGCCACTCAACAATGCCGCGACCTTCTGACGCACGGTGTCCCCGGACTTCACTTTTACGCCCTCAATCTATCCCATTCTGTCGAATCCGTTTTAAAGAATCTGAATCTTTAATATCAAAATTAGCTAAGCCATTACTGTTAAAGCACTTAATATAGTATATCTATGTCCGATAATTGAATTCTTATATAAAGTATGCTATCGTTATCTAATTATATTATCCCTATCGGCCGGAGGACTTTGCTTTTATGAAGAAGATAAAGGCGCCTAAAGCGCCGTTATTTTTTATTCTAATTAAAATGGAGATTAAAAATCAATTTAGAAATAGCATTGTCTTTCTACGGCTTGTTGCCTCAACGCTGGTTCTGGCGTTTGGCCTTACGTCCATAGTCCCGCCTTCCTCATTCGCTGCTCCGGAGGCGGTTGCCCGTCCCGCTACGTCGTTAGGAAATTTCAACGAATTCAATCTTCCCCCAGAATTGGGGTCCGTTGTTTCCGAATTTCGGGGAAGTCAGCCCGGTCGCTTTGTGGCCTATATCCAAGACGCTCATGCCAGCGCCGACGCCCAGCGGAGTATTCAAAAAATAATAGATCATTTTCAGTCGCATGCCGAGCTCAACCTTGTGGCATTCGAAGGTGTCGAAGGCGAACTCGATCCGTTTTTATTCCGTGCATTTCCCAAGCGTGAAATTTTAGAAAATGTTTTAAACGGCTACGTCCGCCAAGGCGAGCTAAGCGGAATCGATTTTGCGGCCGCTGTGAATACGCATGAGAGCCGCTATGTCGGAATTGAGAATCGCAGTATTTACGAATCGGGCATCGCTCTTTTTCTTGAAGCCGAGCACAATTTGCCCGCCGCCGAACATGCCCTAAACCGTATCGAAGATGAAATTGCCGAAGCCGAGAGGCATTCGTATCCTTCCAACCTCAAAGAAATAGCCGAAAAAATCCGCGATTTCGAACAAGAACGAATCGACATCTCTACGCTCGTTGCCTATCTTGATCAATCCAATATTCCCGCCCCCGCAGGCAGTGACATTGAGAAATTGATTATGGCCATGAAGAATATGAGCGGGGGCGATAAAGAAGAAAAACATTTTATGGAGCGATTCGATCCGGCCCGGTTATGGCAGGATGTGCGTTCTTGGGCCCATACCATAAAAGAGGGAATGTACCAAACAGATTTGGACAGAAATTTGGATGCGACGGAAGAAAGAATCCGGTTTTTGAAAGATCTTGTCCGCCTCCAACTTACCCCCGAAGAATTCCAATTGTATTTGGCGAATAAATCGGACTACGAAGCAGAGCAAATTCAATCCTTTCTAAAAAATATTGGCCAAGACAGCCAAATCACATTCGACATTACGTCGGCCGTTCTCTTTTACCGGAATGCGCTCGTTCGCGATCATATTCTCTCCGATCGATTAATTACGCTTGTTTCGGAAAAAAACCACGGAAGAGCCGTTTTTGTAAGCGGTGGTTTTCACACACCCGGCATCACCGAGCGTCTTAGAAAAGAAAATGTTTCTTTTGTCGTCATCCAGCCGGCCATGAATGATTTTAATCATGAGAGCCGCTATCTCGATGTCATGCAGGGAAATATTTCGTACCGTGATCGGTTTGAGCGAAACCGGCGGGGCGAAGCCAATCTTTACCGTGCGTTTGCCGAGGACGCTACGGAACGCCTGGCGCGAAAACTTTCCGAGATTGGCCCGCTCGCAGCCGAACTTAAAAACTGGCGCGATGAAGTCATCCGCCGCCGCGTCGCCCGGGGCCGTGCGACCGATGCTTATCGATACACCTATTTCATCGATCAGCTGGCCGATCGTTTACAAAATAAAAATGTGAACATAAATTCAGAAAGCGAACTCACCCGTTCCGTCGAAGGTGCACTAAAAGGTTTTTCGCAGCGTTACCAAGAAATCTATAAGCAAAAAGTTTTGGCGGAATTTCATAAAGCCATGGGCAAGGCCAAGGAGCTTTACGAAAACCAAGCCTTGAACGTTGAAAATCTGAACCGGCTATTTTTTGGAAGCACTGTCTCCGGTATCCCGGCTTCCGGTGTGCATCCGTTTTTCAACGGTGTGATCAATCTTCGAGGCCTCCCAAGCGACGATTGGCTGAAGGAAGTACCGGTTTGGAAAAATCCGGCTTCGGAACCTGAAAATGAAATAATTCCAGTTGGATTCGGGGTTTCGACAGAAAAGCGCGAGACAGGGAAAGTTGAGCCTAAGCCGGAAATCGCAGCGCCTTCGGTTAAAAATCAACCATCAATCTTACCGTCGGCCGAAATTTCGGGAAAAGAAAATGAAAAAATGGATATTTTTGCTCATCGTAAAAGTTTTATCGATGAACGTATTACTGGAAACGGATATCGCTTCGCACTGTATATCATTGGCTGGTTCATTGCAGGTGCAAGCGTTCTCTCCTATCTACTTACGCTTCCCTTCGTCCCCCCGCCTACGCCAGAATTAAGCGGTGTTGACTATTTGATTTTGCATTATGTTGCAGCGTTCTTATCCGGAATCATTTCGGTGGTAACAGGTATTTTTTTGCTGTTTACCTTTTTCATCCGATATCAACTCAAACCTATTAAGGTAAGTTCCTATTTCGATCATCCTGAACGCGAAGCCAATCTTGAAAAACTTTCAGCACTGACGGGTTATTCAAAAAGTGAAACAGTATCTGCGTATGACGCCATGGTGGCGGCCATTCGAGACCGAGCTTTACAAAAAATGCTCCCGGACAATTTCAAGGTTTCCATCTATATCATCGAATCCGGCGATGAGTTGTTAGCAGATATTTCCCCGATAATGGCGCTTTTTGAGATCGAATTATCACATGACCAAATTACCGTAAAAAAGAAGGACAAAAAACCATATTCGTTTCCGATTCGTTTTAAAAACGGTGATTACAGCCACGCGGAGGTGATTCGTCATTCAGATGCAGGTGATGTTTCAACAGATTTGGTTAAGTTTATTCATGAAGAGACAGGCGTTTTCCTGGAAAGTAACACCGCTGAGCTACTTAACCATTTAGAGGTTGGTGGAGTCGGAGTTTATGTACGTTCACGCGGAAAGGTTGGGATATACTCCGGCAGGCAGCGTGCGTACGTAATGGTCAATGATTTCGGAGAACTTCTTTATCCTGCCCTTGGCATCCAAAAAGGATGGGACGAACCAAGACAAAGCCCCCATCTTTTGCAACACTATGGAGATCTCTCTTTTGTGTTCCATTCTCATCCGGGAGGCGATCGTGACCTTTCGGCCAGCGACCTTTTTGTTATGGGCGATATGGTTCGAAAGTTTGGAAAACCCATTCCCGAAATCCTTTGGACTTTTCGTCCCGACGGAAAGCTTCAGGGAGATTTTTATGTTCCAAGGATCGAAAAAGACGAGAAGGGCCGGCAAAGCGTACATTCTGCGGACAGGGTCGAAAGTTTTCTGGTGAGCTTACCCGAATCAGACACGGCCGAATCCGGATTCGGAATTGTGAAAGATTGGAAAGCCGAATTAGGCACAACGAACTACGTTGATCTCGGAGAGCGGGAATATTTCCAAGCACGGTTTGAAATGTTTACAGACACCAAAACCGGAGAGCTAATGTGGAAAACGCCCGACGGTGGCGTGATGCCCATCGACCTGTCGCTAGAAAAACCCCGGCTTCGGCTGCATAAACAATCCGAGCTATCGCCCGATGAACTCATAAAAACGGATGTTCAGTCCAGCGCGGCGTTCCTCGATGCCATTTTTTCAGATATTTTTGCCGGCGAAATTAACGTTCGCGGCAGATCGAAAATGTATCAAACCATTGAGCATGCACAGGAATTCATTCATGCCTTATTGGAACGAACTTCGTTCGACTCTTCATCCGGTGATGCCGCAGAAATAGTCACTCAAATGTTGGGCGGAGTCAAAGTGCCTACCGAAACCGGAGGCGTGGCTATTCGAAAACATCCTACTCTTATTGCTGTGGATGAGGCCGTAGCCAATGCGATTCAGGCTTTAATCCACCGCGCGCTTGAAACCCCCGGATTTAAAGGCGGTCTTATGGTTCGAGCGTACAAAACCAGCCAAGAAAAATTAACGGTAGAAGTTATCGACGATGGGATGGGGATTTTATTTCCACTGAGGGAAAAACTCGGGCGTGAGCAATTTAGCTGGCGCCCGGAAGGTTCTCCTTTAAGTGAAGGGGTAGGCCGCGGCCTGATCCAGCATTACGGCGATGCGTTGAAGAGTAACGTAGAAACGATCGAAATTCACACCAAGAGCCACGAAATAGCGACGGGTGAAGGCGCCGGTCAATTAACCGTTCCGGATTTGGAAGAAAGTTTTCTGCTTATTCGTAAATCGCAGAATGAACAGCCCGGGCAAATCTGGCGGCCAAAATCCGAACGCCGTGAGCGCGGTACGATGGTTCGCTTTCTAATTTATCCCGTAGAGCCAACGGTTAAGTTGCAGGAGCCCGTTGAAGCATCGGCAGGGTTTGGAGCTTCGCCTATTTTTTTCGAACATCACGGCCTCGCCCGTACGTTTCCGGGTCGTCTCGAGACGGTACAGCGGTATGTTATAAGTAAGCTTCTTTCCGCTAAAACAAAACGCATCGTCGATTTTGGCGCAGGCTTTTACGCTCAAAATATGCTGCCGGTTACCACATTAGAATTAAAAGAGAGACTCGTTTCGTCCGGCCGGGCGGATGTAGACGTTGTAGCGATGGATCAAATCAATCCAAAGTATGTGGTATATGATCAAGACGATAACGACGTATTTGTTTTTGACGATCGGGGCGATCTTGTAGCGTATAAATTTTCCGGAGAGGATGATGTTTCAACCATCGAATCCGGAGGAAAAGTGTCCTGGTGGTTTCGGTCTAGAGTGCGCCGCGCCCAGCGCATTCTTCTGCGCCACCGGGCAGGCCAGGATACCGGAAAGCGTTTCAGGATTTTCCCGGATCCGCTCGCCGCACTTAAAAGAAAAGGGGTGACCTACCTCCAAAGCCGGGGTTTTCAGGTTCCGTTTCGCTTGGAAGAAAATGATATTGTCCTGATGACGAATATTTTTGAAAATGTTTCCCGTGAACGCGCCCGCCGTGAATTAGATGAAATGGCCCAATCCATGCAAGAAGGTTTCCTTGTATACGGCCACTCCAACGAAGGTTTTGTTCAAGCCTCGACACGTTTTCTTTTTAAAGTAGACAAAGTGATAAACGGTAAGCGTGTTCCGCAGACGCTTATTCTGGAGGACCCCTATATCTTACCGTTTGCTATCGGTCGACCGGAACTTACGGACCTTGATGATCGGTCTATTTGGTGGGGAATGAATGCAACGACCCCTGGTTTGAAGGATTTGCGGGATAGAGGATTTGATATCCGCGATTTGCGGGACGAAGGCCTTGGTTACGAGATTCGCTATCAGCAAGAAGGATGGCGCGTGCTTAGAACCGGATTATTTGAGCCTGAATCCACCGGCGCCGGGTTCGGCGCAGAGTTGCCGGAATTTCCAGACGAACGTCAACTCGGCGAAGTGTACACGAATCCCAAAGAGCCTTTGCTTAAATGGGACGATGAAGTGTGGAGAACGCGCGGATTCACCACACCCGGCGCATTCCGGTTGGATGGAAAAGTTTATCTTATCGTGCGCGGCATCGACGAACATGGAGTGTCCCGCTTGGGTTTGGCCGTAAGCGAGGACGGGCATACGGTTGAGAAACGCAATATTTTTCCGAAACCCATTTTCGAACCGCTTGCCGAAGAAAACGAACTCGGTGTAGAAAACGCCAGAATCACTATCATCGACGAAAAAATTTACATGCTCTATACGGCCAGGGAAGGCCCGGACCTATTTAGAATAGGGCTCGCGTCTATGACGACCGATGAATTTCGTAGTGGTTTATCCGAAGGGGGCTGGGCAAAGCGATGGAATAGACACAAGATTGAGTTGAACGGCCGTTGGGACACGAACGACAGAAACGCCGCCATCTTTCCTGAGAAGATTAACGGAAAATTCGTTATGTATTTCCGCGATCTGGATTCAAAGACAGAAACGCGTGTCATTCGCATGGCTACCGCCGATCAACCGGAAGGGCCGTGGACGGCGGTTGATAATGACCAATTTGTGCTTACGCCAAAAATGCTGGAAGATCGCCTGCAGGAAAAGCCCGCGAAATCTATTATCTATGTGGGCGTTGGCGCTCCGCCGCAATTAACGAAAGACGGCTGGCTCACCTTTTTCCACTATGTCGATGAAGATCATATTTATCGGATGGGATTTTTTGTAAGTGACCGGGAAAATCCTCTAAAAGTTCTTTATCTGCACGATCGGCCCATTTGGCAGCTTTCGAGTGCCGATTACGATGTTGTCGAACCCAACGAAATTCATGCCATTACCAGAGTCAGGGCGCTCATACTTCTTCTGTTGCGAAGGGGGAGCGCTGCGGGATTTTTATCACTGGCCGATGCGGCAACGTTTCGTCAAATGCGCGGGCATAAAGTTCCCGCCGGAGACCGCTATACCATCCATGTTTCCGGTGCTGTTCCGGAATTCGATACCAAAATAATTAATCCGGGAGATCGCATGCTGCTTTACGGCGGCGTGTTTAACACACGCACCGGGCTTGGCGTTTTCGAATATCCTGAGATTGGGGATATCATCGTTGGTGCGCCGAAGCTGGAAAGAACAACGTTATCTGACAAAAGAATTTTGGTTATCGAAGACACGAAGGAAATTCGGGATGCCATTGTGGAAGCGCTTCAAAAATTCGGCAAAGTGGATCCTAAATTCGGCGGAGAAATTGTTGCGCCGGCTTCCTATCCTGAGTTAAAGAAAATTTTAGAAGACGCGCATATCGGGAGAAGATCTTTTGACGCGGCTATCATCGATCATAACATTCGGGATTTCAAATTTCCGGGTGTTGAAATGGGTTATCAAGCGCTTGCCTATCTAAGCGCACTTAAAGGATACGGTCCGCGCGCAACCATTTATTACACCTCAGCGCAAGCATTAAACGATGCATCACGAAAGAACCTTCTTGGCGTCCGTTGGGTAAGAAAAGCCAAATCAGACGCGAAACTTGACTGGATTGTGAATCCGGAAAAACTGGTGCGCCAGGATTTGCCCGCGATGCTTGCCGCTAAAGAACATATTTTACGAGGCAACATTGTGGCTCCGCGAGAGCGCCTGGTTGAAGAAGCCCGCCGTCTATTGGGTGTTGGGATTGGCGATATCCGGCGGACGATTCAGGGCATCGGCGATCCTATTCCGCTCCAAGCGATCTGGCAGTTGAAGTATGAACGCGAACTTGAGCAGACAGAATTTATTGATAAACCTTTTGGCGGTGGAATCGTTCTTGTTTATTCTTTGAAACCGGTTACTCAAGGCGCAACGTTTCAGGAAGGCGATCGGATCGTCTTTGTTCATGAAAACGGTGGTGTTCGCACGGGAGAGTTTAGAAACGGAAAATTTGAATTTGCGGATCGCGATGCGTTCCAGAGGCTTTATTTTGGAAAGCACGTCACCGAACTCGTCCGCGCTTCCGAACCTGTCACGCCTCCCGCCGGCTTTGGCGCAGAAAATTTTGATATGAATTTTGCAGGCGCCAAAAGGGAAGTCGGCAATTTTGAATGGAGATTTGATGCGGACATTACGACTGAGGAAATGTCGGCGCTAAACGGGATTATGCGGGAAAGACTTGCGGATTATAGCTTCGACGAAAATTTCTCGAGGCAGCCCTTTGTCCGTACGGCTGTTGTTAAGTACGGAGAAAGAATCGTCGGCGGGCTCATTCTGCGCATAAAACCTTCAAATCCGCCGACCGGGCACAGGCAAACAAAAGAGCGGGTCGGAATTGTGGATGGCTATGCTGCAGCCGGCCGTAACCTGAGAGGCGTCGTGCCTGTTAGGGTTGGAAACGTTATTTTTGACCGGGCTCTTCAATTAATCAGAGATGACCCCAATCATTTTTCTAAAATTATCTTGAGCGATGTCACGCCCGATGGTTTAGCGCTGTGGAGCGCGCGCGGCGCGAGGGTAGTTGGAACAGAGGCGGATGCACGCGGAAGATCATTTAGCAAAATGCTTCTTACGATCGATCGGACCGGTGAGGATGCTCGTGAAGATACCGGTCTCGGTGCGGCGGAGGAAGAACGGATTGCCCGCTTAAAGTCGCATCCTGAAAAACAAGTGCGGCTTGATGCGCTGGTTGATTTAGTCGAAATGCCCATATCAGTCCATCGTAACGCGGCATTACTTTACGCCTTGTCCGATCCGGATGGGAAAATACGGGAATTGGCTTCGTTTCATCTCGGAGATCAAGGCGCCGATTTGTTGGGAAAAATTATTGTGCATATTGAGGATCCGGAAGTTCCTCAAAATCGTGATCCACGCCTGCCGAAGGGTGAGAAATTTGATGGTGTGATAGCACGAAAAAATGCCCGGATAGCCGGCGTTATGGCGCTCGAATGGACCCTGGATCGCGAACTAGAAAATGCCCGGATAGCCGGGCATGGTAAACGCCCGGGGAAATTGGCAAGAGCCGTTCGCGCTGTGGTCACCAAGCAGGCTCTCGGGTGGCTTGACCAAGATAGAATAGAACTGATAGGGCTGGAAACAAGGAACGCGCTCGGGAGCAGTGCGCACATGCCTTTATTCTATGTGTTAAGACTGTTGGTTCGCTGGTACCAGGAAGAAAATCGCGAAAATCTCGATGCGGCATTCCAAGGTGATATTGACCTTCCTCTTTCCTGGGTATTTCGTTCGGTCAAGAAAATTTATCCAAATAGGTCCGGCCGCGTTGGAAAGAACGTAATCTATGAACGAATAAGCGGCCAGGCTAATCATCTTTCTTCCGGCGCTGCCGCCGTTTCCCCGCCCGTCACTACGTATCATGGAGTGCGCCGAAGTCCTGATTATGCCCCCTCCCGAGCCCCGACACGGTTGCCCGGAAAGAATCATCCAGAGTCATCCGGCTTTGGCGCAGAAGAGCGTATTCGGGATTTGTATAGCCCATTAAATTATGAATATTTTCGTGGGATTCACGATGAATATTTTGGAAACATCGAAACGCCGCGAGTCGTAGTGCCCGCCGGTGGTTCCGATATCAGCTCTGTTCTGCTTTTAACCAATGCTACGCATGCTTTATTTATTGACCAAGCTCCGTTTGACGACAACAACGTTTCTGCCCCGAGCGATTTTCAGATCGAGCGTTATTTTGCGGATAAGAAAAAAAGCACTTGGTATTTGACGCGATATTTAGACGACGGGAAAACCTCGGCGGCGTTAAAACCTTATATAGAATTAGAGCTCCGGCGTTTAGGCGTAGACCGTTGGGAGATAGATCGGTTGACGGAAGAAGGAGATATTCCTGTTTTTCGCTTGCGTTTCTCCTGGGATTACCCCGGCGAGGATAAAAAAGCCCGCGAATTTATATGGGTCAGCGAAACGCCGGTTCAGGAAACCGGAAAATGGTTGCGGTGGCTTGAGAAACCTTCGGACGGTATGGTCATCAAGGGACAGCAATATTTGTTGCACGATCCGAATCCTTCCGAAACGGTCATGTCTATCATTCCGCCGATTCGTCCGGGCGGCGTTATCGTGTCCGAAGTTTCGCTTGTTAAAGAATCATCGCGCGGAAATTTGAACGAGTTGACACACCCTAAGTTGGAAATGCTCGAAAGAAAAGGGGCTAATTTGGGCTACGGTCCCGCGCTTTTGCGGTCGTATTTTCCCGGCATGAAGAAAGGAGCTTTTGTGTATAGTGTATCTTCAGGATTCGGGATTGAAAATATACCGCCGGCTCGTAATGCGACGGCGTTACTCAATTTAAACGAAACAAAACTGCGTGAAATCCTTGAGCAAATCCAAACACTGGGATTTGAGGAAACCGAGCGCGTGCTTGAAAATGAACTGTTGGAAGCCATCGGAAATCGAACGATCTCTCCCAGCCGTATTTCTTCTCTCGCGTCGGAAATGGCAGAGCACGGCAGTACATGGACCACGGAGTATTTGGCCGATCTTTTAGTCAAAGAATTTTATCTCACCGGCTACGCCGAAGATCCCCGGCTTCTAAGCGCCTTCACGCTTCATGTAAATCAACTAGTATTCATACTCAAGCGGTTGGAGAAGCTAAGATTGGCGCATTCATCGGATAATTATAAGCTCGGAGAAATCGAGAAAGCCGGGATTATATCGCGTATTGATGTAATGACAAGAGAAGATGCCGCGGGTTTTGAAGCGGCCGTTTCTAGTGTAGACAAAGCAATAGATTCTGTTTTAGCGGGGTTCGGTTTTGTCGCAAATTCAACAGCTGTAGCGTATGAACGGGAAACGGTTCCTTCCACGATGGATGAGCTCAGCCGGCTTGTGGCCAATGGAAAAATTCATTATTTTCATCCGCCCGGCCAGTTTGGCGTAATAGACCAAATTCAAAGCAGTCTTAGCCGCGCCAAAGGAGAAAAGATCGCCGAATTAAGCAGTTTGCTCGGCGCCATTAAACGGCATGTTTATTACGATGAAGGCATCACGCCGGCCGAGCTTCGGCAAAGTCTTCCCAATGCCAACGGCGTGCTTATTATTCCAACTACGGCAAAGTTAGCCGGCGGCAGTACTCAGCCTTTTCATACGCAAAACATCATTGTGTACGCCGGCCGGGAATTTGATGAGAGCCGGCCTGGCCTTAGGATTTTGGCCGCCAAAGTGGATCAACTGGCGCGCGTATTAGGGCAAACGGATGCGGCTTCCCGCGAAGGTCTTTTGAGACAACTTGAGGATTACGGCTTTTTTATAAAAGGCGGGAAAGGCAGTGAATTTATATTTGTAGACCGTGCCGCGTTCCTGGCAAAGCTTGAGCAGACCTTCATAGCGCAGAAGCAAACGGCGGTAGCCGCGTAACGAGTTTGGTTATTATTTTCATTTGTAAAACAGCCAAGAAAAGTATTTTCATCCGTTCCCAGGCGCTTTTCGTTTTTCTGTGGTATAGTTCTGACATACCAAAGTAAGAAGCAAGATAGCCCATTCCGAGAGGAATGCGGTTTTTTGTTTTAAATCCTTTTTTCAGGAGTTTAAGATGCTTAAAAAGGTAATTAACCCTAAGCGCTCACATAAAGGCGGACAAGCTATTGCGGATTACGCGCTGGTTATTTCGTTTGTCGCAATTGCCTGCCTATCTATGGTTACGATTGTAAGCGTAAGCCTTCACACTCAGTTGGATCCGCTTGAGCGGGTACATACCAAGCTTCCCGCAGACCCCGCATTTTAAAACAATTCATCGAAGTCCATTCTTGTGGTATAGTTTTCGCACAAAAATGGAACCCCAAAAACACCCTTTCATATTTCTTTCCGAGGCTGGAACCGGCATGGTTGAGTATGCCTTGATCATTGCATTGATTGTGCTTGCCGGTATGGTAGGAATGTCAACCCTCTCCCAAAAAGGAATCAACACTACGATTTCGACAACGACAACCGGTCTCGAGACAGCTTCTTAGCCATAGCGCACCGCCGGCGCAGTTTAATTTTAGAAAATAGTGAGTAGGAGAAGACTATGGAAAAAATTACGGTTTACCAGAAACCGACATGTACGACATGCCGCCAGGTGTACGCAGCGCTTAAAGAAAGCGGTGTGAATTTCACCGCCATCGATTATTACATCGACCCGATACCCAAGAGCAAATTGAAAGACTTATTGAAGAAAATGGGCATCGGTGCGGCCGAACTTTTGCGAAAAAAGGAAGACATCTATAAGAAGCTCAAATTGGCGGAAAAAGAGGACAAACTTTCCGACGACGAAATTATCGATCTTATGGCGAAGCATCCCGATCTGATCGAGCGCCCGATCGTAGAGAAGGGAAGCAAGGCCATTCTTGCCCGTCCCGCGGAGAAGATTAAGGACTTTTTGAAGTAGTAATCAACCCATCGCTTCTCCTGTAATTCCAATTCTTTCTTTGCTCATTTAAGCCATTTTCTGTATACTTTTCCCTCTTATTTCGCTGTATTTAATGAAATCAAAGTTACGCCCGTCCCGTTTTTAGATACGTCGTCCGTCCGTGGACTTGCCGAAAACGGGACGGCGCATCCATGCGCCCGTAGCTCAATTGGATAGAGCATCTGCCTACGGAGCAGAAGGTTACTGGTTCGACCCCAGTCGGGCGCACTTTCGCTTTTGCGAAAGTGCTGTTCGGCAAAGCCTGGAAGGCTTTGTCCGAACGAAGACCAACGTCCCGCAGCTTTGCGCGGGGCGCACGGATGCGCAGTCCTTTTGGGGACGGCGTACAGGATGTACGCCAAAGTCTACACTTCCAAAAGGACGGGCGCTAACTCGTTACCCTAAATTTCTATGACAATGACCGACGAAACTTTCATGAAATCGGCACTAAAAGAAGCCGAGCGAGCCTTTGATAAAGATGATTGCCCGATCGGGGCGGTCATTATTAAAAATGGCCAGATCGTTGCGCGCGCGCATAATCAAGTCGAGCTTTTGAAAGATCCTACCGCTCATGCTGAAATCATCGCGATCACCCAAGCCGCCAATACACTCGGTGAGGAACGGCTTCTGGATACGACCATGTATGTCACGCTGGAACCTTGTGCCATGTGCGCCGGCGCGCTAGTACTGGCGCGCGTGAAACGGCTTGTTTTCGGCGCGAGCGATCCCAAGGCGGGCGCTTGCGGGACCTTGTACAATATTATCCAAGACGAACGCCTGAATCATCGTTTGGAAGTGGTGAGCGGCATCATGGCCGCAGAGTCGCAATCGCTTTTGCAGGAATTTTTCAGGCGGCTCAGAAAAGAAAAAAGATAGTCGCTCCAAAAACGGAGCGATACGTCCTGTGTTGGAGGAGTGGCGGGGCAAGTAACCCAAGCGTTGCCCAGTCACTCCTACATTAATTGACCCAAGTGTGTAGTTATTGGAGGAGTGGCAGAGTGGTCGAATGCGGCGGTCTCGAAAACCGTTAGGGTCGTAAGGCCCTCGAGGGTTCAAATCCTTCCTCCTCCGCCGTTACACGGATGTAACGCTCTAAATTCCCGATGGTCCGAGTAACTCCACGCAGGATGCGTGGTACCCAAGAAACCCCATCGGCAGAATTTAGAGCGGATAAAATATAAATTAATTTGCTCCGTTTTTTGGTCACAACGTCCATCCATGGGCTCGACCAAAAATGGAGCGATACATCGTATATCGGAAGGATGCCGGAGCGGTCGAACGGGCATGACTGGAAATCATGTGATGGGGCAACTCATCCTAGGGTTCGAATCCCTATCCTTCCGCCATTGTTGGCGCTCAGGCGAGCCCTGAATAAGCCAGGGTTGCTGTGAATGAGAAATGGAAAATATGGATAAAGAGATGGCCACAACTAAGATAGCGATTTTCAGGAAACGGGAGATTAGAAAGACCGTTCATAATAATGAATGGTTTTTTGTTGTTGAGGATGTGGTTCTCGCTTTGACCGATTCAAACGACCCCAAGCAATATATTCAACGGATGAAGCAGAGGGATGAGGAGCTTGCCAAAGGGTGGGTACAAATTGTACATACCCTTGCTGTCCAGACTCCAGGTGGTAAACAGCGTATGATTTGCGCCAATACGGAAGGTATTTTCCGCATTATCCAATCTATCCCATCAGCCAAGGCTGAACCATTCAAGCGCTGGCTGGCCAAAGTCGGTTACGAAAGGATTCAGGAGATAGAGGATCCTGAATTAGCTCAAAAGAGAACCAGGGCGTTATACAAAGCCAAGGGCTATAGCGATAACTGGATTGAAAAGCGGATGCGCGGCATCGCTATTCGGGAAGAACTGACCGGTCAGTGGCAGAAGCGGGGCATCAAAGAGCAAAAAGAATACGAAATATTGACTGCTGAAATATCAAAGGCAACGTTTGAGATGACCCCGTCTGCTTATAAGAAACATAAAGGGCTAAAGCGAGAGAATCTACGTGATCATATGACCGACTTGGAGCTTATCTTTTCAATGCTTGGCGAGGCATCAACCAAAGAAATCGCCGTTAACAAAGACGCTCAAGGATTTGTTGAAAATAAGCAAGCCGCTTTTGAGGGTGGTGCTGTCGCGGGTAATGCTAGAAAAGAGCTTGAGCGTAAAAGCGGAAAAAAAGTAATCAGCAGAGAAAATTATCGAAAACTGCCGCAAAATAAGAAGTTATTGAAATAAGAATAAGGAATTAATATGCCGTATTTGATTTTTGCAAGGAAATACAGGCCGCAGACGTTTGATGAAGTCGTGGGGCAGGAGCATGTCTGCCGCACGCTGAAGCAAGCCATTTCCTCGGAACGTCTGGCGCAAAGTTTTCTTTTCACCGGAAGCCGCGGTGTGGGGAAAACGTCGATGGCCCGCATTCTCGCCAAGGCGCTCAATTGCCAGAAAGGCCCGACCGACAAGCCCTGCGGGAAATGTATCCCGTGTACGGAAATTACGGCCGGAAACAGTCTCGATACGCTTGAGATCGACGGCGCTTCGAACCGCGG
>Ga0209515_10004050_pt1 | contig 20193 bp, 18 predicted proteins | sample Subgroupgradi54m_FD_187454 | JGI IMG/M metagenome (GOLD analysis project Ga0209515, IMG submission 187454) | Subsurface groundwater microbial communities from S. Glens Falls, New York, USA - GMW60B uncontaminated upgradient, 5.4 m (SPAdes)... ...
GTCTCATTTTTTGCTATACTCAGGATACTTGCGGGTGTAGTTCAATGGTAGAACAGTAGATTTCCAATCTGCATACGAGGGTTCGATTCCCTTCACCCGCTCATGACATCAAATTATAGAAAAAATAGCACCAAAAATCCAATCGCAAAATTTTTTCTTAATAATTTTTATACCGTTCTGCTGAGTGAGCTCAAGATCCTTAAACCCAATTCAGTTCTGGATGTTGGTTGTGGCGAAGGATTTACGCTGAATAAATTACAACAGGCAAAGATTGGCAAACAACTAGAAGGCATTGAATATATTGACGAAGCAATAGCACTTGGAAAAAAGCTTCATCCAACACTCGTCATTAAAAAAGGAAATATTTATAAACTCCCCTACAAGGCAAACTCATTTGATGTCGTCGTGTGTACTGAAGTGCTTGAGCATTTGGATGATCCAGGAAATGCGTTGATGGAATTAAAAAGGGTTGCAAAAAAGTATGTTGTTCTTTCTGTCCCCAATGAGCCTCTCTTTACCATTCAGCGAATCTTGCGAGGGATGAATGTTCTTAAGCTGGGTGCACATCCTGAACATCTGCAGCATTGGTCCTCTGGGGCGTTCAAGCAATTTGTGAAAAAATACCTTCGGATAGTAAATGATTCTACTCCTCTCCCCTGGACGTTAGTCATCGCCGAAAAATAAGCGGTATTATTTTTGTTGCTCAAAACTATTAAAGATAACCATAAGAAATGAAATAAACGGCAGTGCCAAAAGTGCTCCAGCAGCGCCCATGAGATTTGCTCCGATCATAACGCCAAGAATAACCAGCACAGGATTGAGTCCTATTGCTTTTTCCATAATCTTGGGAACTAAGAATTGATTTTCCAATGCTTGAATCAACATATAGAGTATAACAACAGTGAGTGCCATCGTTGGTGAAACAGTAAGCGCTACAATAACTGCTGGGACGGCAGAAAGAATTGGACCCAGTGTCGGCAGAGCTTCTAACAGTCCTGCCAATAATGCAAGCGGAAGGGCATATGGCAATCCAAGTATCGTTAATCCAATCCATGAAAAGAAGCCGATAACAACACATAACACAATTTGTCCTCTGAGCCATGAACCAAGTTTTTCATTGATTCGATCAAGCGCGGTCAAAACAGACTCTCGTGATCCATCATGAAACAGCTTCGCAACAAATTGTTTAAAAGCATCATGATACATCAAAAGATAAAAACTAACAACAAAAATAGTGATGACTGAGAAGAAACCGCCAAAGATTTTGCTGGTCACATCAAACGCATTGCTGCTTATTGTACTAAAAGCAGGTTTAATATATTGTTCAAGTTGTATTTGATCAATGGTAAACCCAAACGTCGTTGCAGAACGATCAAGAAATTGCGGGAATCTCGTAATCAATGCTTGAATTTGTGAAGCGATAAACGGCACAAGAGGAACAACGAGCAAAAAGATTGTTAACATAATACTAAAGTATGGGATAAGCACGCTGAGTATTTTAGGAAATTTTTTCCTTCGGAGATAGTCCACCGATGGAAGGACAGCAGCCATGATAATATACGAAAGAAATACGGAAACAAGAATATCTCTAATTTGTATAATGAACCAACCAAAGGCAAAAAGGAATAATGCAAAAAGAACTTGGTTCTTCAGCAGATATTTGATAAAGCTATGTAACATGCTATGTTCATGATAGGCAAAAATCAGCTTCTTGTCAATTGAGATGAAATTGCATGTTTTAGGCGTAATTGATACAATAGGGATATCTTGCGCCCATAGCTCAGTTGGATAGAGCACGTCGGTTCTAACGACATGGTCGGGGGTTCGAATCCCTCTGGGCGTACCATATATCATTTTTTGCGTAAAATTCTAAATTAGCTTGATATGGCAATCCATTTTCGGGTACGAGTCGAGCTTTTTCTGCGTTTGTTCGTTTTATCCCTTCTTTGTACTTAATAAAGACAAATCGAGGCTGGAATTGCAGTTTTTGATCTAGTAAGATCAGGTTCGAGTAAATAGTCCTTACTATTGTTTTCTGCTCGTCAGGAACATCGTTTTGAAATTTACTTTTTGCCAACAAGCTAAAATTAAAACTCTCTTTTGCTAAATCACCCCAACCATTGTCCTGATCACCTTGTAATTTGTTTGATAACTTATCTTTCTCAATCTGTAGGGCTCGTTTTCGCTCTGCAAATTCTTCATCTGATAATAAACTGCCATCTGAATTGTCAGGAGATATTTTTAGATTAGTTAAGTTTTGAATTCGTTTATTTATACCCTCAAGAGAGGCGTGTAATGCGTTTCGCTTGTCTTTTGTGACTGTCTGTTCACTTTTGATAACTACCTCTAACGCTTCCAATGCCCAGTCGGCAAACTCCTTTTCAATTTCTAATTCGCCAAGGTCATTTTCAATAAAGGTATCAGTCTTTGACACTCCCAAGTATCCCTGAGAGCATCGAATCGTTTTACTCTGTTTGCTGCATCTGTAATAGCCGAATGCTTGACTAGTTCCGTTCTTATACTTTTTTGTATGGCTCTCAGCTGTAACGCCGTATTTACACTCACCGCACGTAATTGTCCCTTTCAGTGCAAATTCATGCTTCCGATGTTTTGGTTTTGCTTTACCATCAAGTATATCCTGTAAATGGTTAAATTCATCTTCTGTTAGTAATGCTGGATGATTACCTTTATAGAGTTTACCTTTGTATTTAAATTTTCCAATATAAAACGGATCATGCAGGAATCTATAAAGTGATGATTTCCCTAAGACATTTCCATTATGATTTCTGATTCCCATTTCAGCAGCATTTTTAGTTAATGCTTTAAAACTGTAGTTTCCTGTCAGAGCAAGATCGAAGAATTTTCTCATAAGGGAGAAATATATTGGGTGTGGTGTGATATCACGTTGACCTTGATTCTTTTGATGATTATTCATATATCCCGGTCTTGCAACACCTGGGAAATCCCCTCTTTCTGCTTTTAAACGCATAGAATCACGGACAATTACACTTTTATTATCATTTTCCAATTTCGCTTGAGTACAAAGTAAATTAAGCATAAATTTATCATTAGGGTTATTTTTAAATACTTGATTCGGTGTTACGACTTCATCCAGTTTCCCCTGATCCATTAAATATATGATTAGTCCAGTATCAACAGTATTTCTTGATAGTCGAGTTGGATTTAATAAAATTATCCCATTTGCTTTACCCTTCTCAATCATATCTATCATTTCATTAAAGAGTGGTCTACCTGGGGATTTTGCAGATTTGCTTTCTTGCAAAGGTTCGCCAATAATCGTCAGTCCTCTTTGCTCGACAAATGGAATAAGAGTATTTATTTGATCTCCTAATGATTGGGTTTGTCTTTCGTCTGATTCACTGCTTTTACGGCAATAAATTACATACCGATTGGTTTTCTGAGGTTGTGGAATAGTATTATTTTCGTATTGGCTGATTTTCATCATTACCTCCTTTATGTATACTATTTATATCTGTAGCCTTAGGAGAATCTGGTTTTACTAAGATAGTTATAAGATTTAAGAGCGGTGTAGCCATTTCCATTGCTTCTTTATTGGTAAGTGAAACGTTGTATTTATCGAAATATATCTTTTTAAATTTTTCTAACATAGCTTCACTTACCATAATTCAAACTGTAACCAATAGGTATAGTATATGTCGTAATGGGTACAGTTGTCAAGTGGTAAATGAGGCTAAAATTCGTAAATCAAAGCTAAAAATGATATCATACAAATTATGAACGCAAACAAATTGAAGCTTGATATAAAAGAGTGGCAAGAAATAGGCGGAAAGCTAAAGGCGATAAGGGAGAACAAGAACCTTACCCAGGAAGAAGTCGCAACTGAAGCAAAAATTACAACAAGCTATTATGCGCGAATTGAACGAGGAGAAGAAGAACCAAGACTTGCAGTACTAAAGGCCATTTCTAAAGCGTTAAAAGTAAAATCTTCAGACATATTGCCTTTTTAGGTTTATACAAACCCTATTCGATAACAGAGAGTAACTTTATTTCTTTAAACACTCTAACAAATTTGTTTTTACCTTCTCTCTAACTTCATCGCTAGTTTTTCCATGAAGTTTAGCTAAATAATTTATAACAAATATAACATCTGAAGGATCAGATATTTTTTTATTTGTATTTGTAAAAGGACCATCTGTTTCAGTTAAAATTCTCTCAATAGGTACTGCATTAATAATCGACTGACCACTCTTGGAAAGAGTCATTGCAGGGTTTATAGAAAAGAGACATCCCAGTGCAAGCGCCTTGTTAAGAGTTGATATCGACCCGCTATACCAGTGAAGAATAATGGTGCCAGGGAAATCTGCACCAATCATAGAGACAACATCCTCAGAGGATCTTCTACTATGTACTGTAAGAATTTTATTTTTGTATCGGGCACATTCACTAAGTATTTTTTCGAAAATTGATTTTTGCTTTTTTTTTAGGGTCTCATCGGTTTCCTGATAATCTAGTCCCACTTCACCAAGAAATTTTGTATCCGGCAATAATTCAAGAAATAAGTCTATTTCGTGACTGTATTCTTTAACCAGTTGAGGGTGAAGGCCTAGCGATAGCGTAACATTCTCCGCTTTATACATCTTCACCTCACGTTTATAGACTGAAGGGAGGTTAGTAACTGCAACTATGTGAGTGTGGTCTGCTTTTGCTTTACGGATTATATCTTCTGGGTCTTTGTATAAATCCAAATGACAATGAGTGTCAATGTAATTAATATTGTTAGAATTCATATTATTGTTGTGTAACGAACTTTTCAAGCTCATCCATACCTCTCTTATATAAGTCTGCAAAATTATCTATATCTGCTTTGGGATACAAAGGACCTGTTTTCATGACTTTCGCAACTGCCGGAATATCCTTATTACTTTCTAACGCATAAAGTATCGCTCGCACGTCATTCGATTTATCACTATCTTGGCTAATAAAACTTGCGTCGTGAATATCACAAGAATAATGGTGAGGTTCATCAAGTTTATTCCTATAGAAAGCAGCACGCCTAATCAAACAAGGAAGGCAGTAGCCACAATGCTTATTTGAGGGTTTTCCCTCCCATCGTGCCGCAGTTGAATGAGAACACGACATTGTTTCGTTACTGACATTTTTTAAAAACTCGAAATCTTTTGATTCATTTAGCATTTCACCTTTTGTTTTGAACTGAAATGGATTGATAACTGCTACATTAATATCTAGTCCTTTTAACAAGTCGTTATATAGCGAGATTGTGTATGGATGAGTGGTTTTCGTACTTAAACTTCCAGATCTTCCATAAGTTAAAGGAACATTTAAACTAATTAGACCATTTTCTGGGACGAATAAAGTATTTGTTTTAGTAGAGGATGCAATTATCGTTCCTAAAGTTAAAAAGAGTATAGACCTACTTCTAGTAGTATTTTCTTGAGAACCTTTTGGTTGTAAAAAGAATTGAATAAGTTCAATATTCTTTTTAGGAAATCGATTTTTTAACTTATCGAGGAGATTTTGTTGCGTTTTACTGATATGAGCATGATCGGTGTGTGCCACTAATGCGGTAGATTGATTATCAACTATATTATTTACAGAGCCGATAAAAGAATCGAGGCCTCCTGAGAAAAGAGTAACAGCTTCCACCTCTAGATTATGTCCCTTTTTGAATAATTTATTGTCTATCGGAGGAGTGGATGCGTTGTCTTGTTGAAATACTACCTGCCAATGATCACCAGTTAAAAAACCTAATAGTTTGTTCAAGGTAGTTGTATTTTTTTCCCACACAGCAATATCATGTACTGGAAAATATATCAGGATATCTCGTGTCCACTTATCAAAAGATGTATTTCGAGGAGTTGCTTTATCTGCGATATAAACTGATGAGGCGAGTCGGTAAAGGTCAATTAGTGTATTAGGGAATATTAAATGGAAAGAATCTCTTGTTTGCCAAAGGTGGTTTTCAATTGAATGATAATTACCGGTAGGTGAAAAATCGATAAAACTTGTTGTCGTATCTGAGATGATATCTGTATCATTTCCGGTTGTTTTTACTTGAATTGTATATTTCTTCATGCTGTTTCCATCAATTTATATGCCTGTGTAAAGATGTTATTTGTGAAATTTTTCCCAGCCTCACCTTTCCAATCCATAGTAAATAAATCGACATTCTCAAGATTTAAAGTAATTTTTGTTGAAATGAAATTCTTCAGCCATTTCTCTTTTTGATAAGCCTCTTTTGGAGGAATCTTTTCCAACGTTTGGCCAACTTTTTGCAACATGCTTGCAAAAATATATTCACTAAGATATGTTTGGAAGACAAACGTAAGATTCTCACCCTTTACGCTTTGTAATGCTTCAAATCCTTTTTCTTCAACACCGAGTTCATCAAACAATTTCTGGAACGCTTCAACCACAGCATCTCGAGCAATAGTACTTTCCAGGTCGTCATTATGATCTACTACAAGATCAACAAACGTCTCTAACAGTTCCGAAGCTTTTTTTCCGATACAGTCTTTGAAGTTGAAGTCGCTAAAAGTAAAATTACTTCCTTGTGATGCTATCCCAGAAAAAATACCACCAATATTTTGAGCAACACTTCTTCCTTTACGCGCACTCGTTGCGGCGTTTCTTGCTCCACCTTGCGCACTAACAAAACCTCTTATAGCTCTGCGAGCGGATCGTACCGTCGAAAAGCCGCCGCCGCTACCTTTTGCATAGGAGGTAAAATTAGATTTGACGTCTCCCCATGGGGTAAGAGTGGAAGGATTAACGACATTTGATGGAGTAGCCTCTTTATTTTCGGGGGCTTGCCCTTCTTGATTTTCATTAGTGTCGGTGGGACTACTTCCTTCTCCAGACGGGTCAGTACCAGTCACTTCTGCCCAAGGCGGTATTAGTGGATTTTTTCCTGTTGGTCCTGAATATGATGCTGATGTTCCCATATCATGATTCTAATGCTTTAGCTAGCATAGTATTTTTGGATTTTTTGAATCTTTCTAGTAATTCCGAAATTTTTGCTTGCTTACTAGGCGTACCAGTTTGTTGGGTTTTCTTTAACTCAAGTACAATTGCTGGTTGTATATGAGTTTCATCTACAGAACTAATGAAATCGATAATAGTTTCTGCGACCACTGATTTTACGTTTACAAGAGAGGTAAGTGTAAGTAGCACATCGCTGTTATCGTCAGTTGCAAAATCCATCTTTTGACATCTTTCTATCACTGCATTCACAATATTCGTGGCTTCAATATCGCTAACTTGAACAAAAGATTTCTTACCTCTATTCCTATGTGTTTCCGATTCTGCTATTAAGTTTTCAAAAATTACTTTTTCGGCATCCGTCAAATCTGATGTTTGAGTTTTATATGATAAAAGTGAATCTCGGGAAATATAAAAATATGGCTCGAGGTTTATGTTTGCTATGTAAGGTTCTGCTTTCAGCCATCTAACAAGCCATTCGTTTTGTAACCAATCTGTTTTCGCATCTTGGGATTTATTTTGCTTTTCTTTCTTTGCATTGGCTTCAAAGTCGCTTAACTCTTTCGGCTTACCGTTTTGCGTACTCTGCCAGTCAGCTAACTGTCGGAAATAATTAATATGCATGTACTCTAGTGCCATCAATTTTGCTAACATTGGTTTATTCAATGTGACACCGCGAAGTCTTGCCAACTTCATTCGTAGCAACAATGCATTGATAAAACGCTTTACTTGTCTTGGATTTCCTTTGAGGAAATCATAGAGAAGATCGTTTATCTGTTCTGTTATTAAGAGCTCTTCCTGAAATTCAGTGTTAACAGTTATGTTTTTCTTCAGCCACTGCAAGTCAATAGCGATATTGAAGTTATTACCTTGCTTAGCCTCGCTGACTTTCTTTAGCAGGGTTGCAAAATCCTCTTCCGACAAATGTTTGGATACAAATAACAGGTTAATATACGACTTCATTTCGCTTTTGTTCATCAATGGTACTTTCAAAGGAATTTGTATCAGTTTTTCCAGGTAGTCACGAGAGATATCATCCTTCTGTCGAGCATCGAATTTGTTATATCGGTCGTTGATCGCATATTTTATTACCCGTTCATCGATACTGATAAGAAAAGCTGTATTTTTTGAAGAGAGAAAGAGCTTTATTGCTTCGAGTGTGTTGATAATAGTATCCGGAAGACATCTGTCAAGATCATCAACAATTACTACAAGTTTTTTTATTTTCGATTCCTCAAGTAATTTTTCAAAATCTTTCTTAAATTCATGAATGTTACGTCGGACTTCTGTTGAGTCGGAAATTGGGTTATTAACCAGATTTTTAATTTCGTCAGTATCACTACATTTAACTTTTTCTAAAATCTGTTTGCCTGCATCTGTTGCCAAAACACCAAGCCCACCTACTGGCCCACCAAGCAGAAGTCCTGCTCCATACTTTCCTGCAACACCCATTAAACCGAGCCAATTAACTTTTTTTCTTAAACTATCTAAAGTTCTTTTAGCTGATGTTAAAAATTTAGGGGAGTTTTCTATTTCATCAAGGATAGTACCAATGAGCGCCGCTTTAGCATCATCATAATCTTCAAATAGCCACCCGTTAAAATATAGACAGACAATTCCATCTTCTGGTTCTAGCTTCGTTTGCACCATTTTTAACAAACTTGACTTTCCGTTTCCCCAATCACCAAAAATCCCTATAGTTACGGGCAAGAGTGCCTCATCTGTAGCAAGTTCAATCACAGAAGCTACATAATGTTCTATATTCAAAAGGTCTAATGCTGTCTCGTTATCACTCCACATAAATTACTTAAACAACGTTTCAACAAAAAAAAGAACTTCTTGCGAAGTTCTCGTGGGCGGGCAACGTAAAAAAATTGTCTGTCCAGGCTAACTTCGCCTGTCTCATTTTGTTATCGCATTATAGCATTTTTGTAGCTTAAAGTCGAGCAATATTTATGCCATTTAATGACAATAATATGCTATACTCATGTGATTCTGCCTCAAAGGATTATGAGCAATAATTACTCTTTTGAAGCAGTAGGTATTTCCACTTGGGTGCATGCCCATTCATTTCTATTCCCATTTATTACACTAGCAATTATCATTGGTATTGTACTGGTTGTTTTAAGAAAAGTTTGGAACTTCAGAAAAATACTCATTGAAGAACAAGTATTTCTTGAACTTACCCCTCCTGCATTCACTGACAAAAGTGCATATACTACTCAACAGCTTTTTTCCGTGCTGCATAATATCGGAAGTCAGCGGTCATTCATAGATAGGCTTCTTGGAAAAAAAGTTTTGTTTTCTTTTGAAATTGTTTCAACTCGTACTGAAGGAATTCGGTATGTGGTTAAGACAAGCCGTGAACAGGCGGATATTGTCAAACGATCTGTTGTAGCGTATTTGCCTCAAGTCAGGGTTAAGCAAGTAAATGAATATCTGCCGGAAACAGTGGATGTATCTAAGGCAAAAATTGTTGAATTCAAGCTCAAGAATCATTTTGCTTTTCCTCTGGCAAAACAGAATGTCCTCAATCAGCATGATCCGGTAGCATATATCACGGGGATGATGACAAAATTAATGCCTGGAGAGATTGTTTCGTATCAAATCGTTGTCTCGCCTGCACTGACACAGGAAACTTCAATCTTAACGCGCAAAATTCTAAATAATGAAGATGTGTTGCGTTATCTCACCAAACCAAGTTCACAGTGGTACCTGACGCCGTTTGTCGTACTCTTCACCTTATTTTTTAAATTATGTCAGGAAATTATTAATTACATTTTAGAAATCTTTACAAGCAATCCCCATCAAGAAAAATTTGCCCAGCAAAACGTAACCAGTCAAACATATCAACAATTCGGACGGATTAAACCGGCTAGGGTATTAAGTATGTTTGAACAGGAAGTTGTTGCCTCTGTGCAAGAAAAAATTGACCAACCGCTTTTTGAAACGACGATACGAGCCGTTGTTATACTCAACGATCCTCTCGATCAAAAGCAAAGAATACAAGGTATTAAATCATCACTCGCGACATTTTCAGTTCCCAAATATCAATCGCTTCATGCAAAAAAACATATTCCTTTTTCATTTATAAATAGACTCAGGTACTTTTCATTTAAACACAGACTATTATCACTTGGTGCCAATAAAAACTCTTCGCTTCTTTCAGTCTCAGAAATAGCAGCTTTGTATCATTTTCCGTTTACGGAAACCACAAAAACAGAAAATATCGTAAAAGTTCATAGCAAACAACTGCCTGCGCCTTTATCATTGAAAAATGGAAGGGATATGCATGTAGTCTTCGGACAAAATACTTTTGGAGAGACTACAACCCCGATCGGGTTAACCGAAGAAGAGCGTGAAACACATATGTATATTATCGGGCGGACGGGCAGTGGTAAAACAACGTTAATGTTTGCTATGGCCAAACATGATATCGAGCATGGGCAAGGAATGGCTTTTATTGACCCGCATGGTGACGTTTCAGAAGACTTACTTGCATCAGTACCTGAAGAACGGATTAATGATGTCATTTATGTTAATCCTGTTGATCTCAAGCATCCCATCGGCATTAATCTCATGGAACTTACTCCCGGGCTTGATGAAGATGAGGCAGAGCTTGAAAAGGAAGTGGTTGCTGAAGGCATAATATCACTCTTCAGGAAGGTCTTTTCCAAAGATGAGAATACCAATGCTCACCGGATTGAATATATCTTGCGAAATACCATATATACAGCTTTTACAACAGAAAACCCGACGATCTTTACGCTTTATGATATTTTGAATAATCCACCGTTTCAAAAAGTAGTGATTAAAAACCTGACGGATGAGAATTTAAAAAACTTCTGGAAGTTTGAGTTCGGACGTGCAGGGGATTTCCAGGTTGTCAAAATGGTGGGCGGTGTGACAGCAAAAATCGGGAGGTTTCTTTTTTCTCCAACCGCTAAAAGGATTCTCGAGCAGAAGAAATCAACTATTAATTTTGATGAGATTTTAAACGGAAAAAAAATACTGCTCTGTAATTTCTCACAGGGAAACCTTGGAGAGGATACAGCCAAGTTATTAGGAACAACCGTCCTAACAAAAATACAGCAGGCAGCACTTAGGCGGGCAAGAATACCGAAAACAAAAAGGACACCGTTTTATTTGTATGTGGACGAATTTCAGAACTTCGCAACCAGCTCGTTTATTAAAATGCTTTCTGAAGGGAGAAAGTATGGACTCTCTGTTTGCATTGCTGAGCAGTCAGTTTCCCAGCAACAGGACAGAAATATCGTCAACAATATCCTTGCGAATGTAACAACCGTGGTTAGTTTCAGAAGTGCCAACCCTCTTGATGAACAGCTTATGCTGACGCAGTTTGCCCCTTATGTCGAAAAGGGTGATATCGTCAATCTCCCCAGATACAATTTCTTTATAAAGATATCAGCACTTGAATCAGAAGAGCCGTTCTCAGGTGAAACGCTCTATCTGCCTGTTCACAAAGACGCTGCAAAATTTGACCGTCTTATTCAAGCATCAAGAAGTAATTATGCAACTGTTTATACCAAGCAACTATCCCAGCAAAAGAAAACTGTTGTAAATAAAGAATACGTAGTACAAGCAAATAAAGTTACTAAAAAGGATCAGACAAAAATTACCGGCGCTCTTCCTGAAAATATATAACTGTATTGTCCCTACGCGTGGGGACAAAAAACACAAGATATTGAAGCTAATTTTCTGAAAAGTACTGCCTTTTTATATCTTATATACATATAAGAGGAAGAATATACATTCCAGAACACATGAAAAATAATATAATCTTATGAAACTCTCAAACATCACACCCAAACAAAATGAAATATTACTATACCTTTATAAATTCAGATTCCTACATACGAAACAACTGCAAACACTATTCAACCACAAAGACCCACAAAGAATAAAAGCCTGGTTACGAAATCTTAAAGAAAATGGCTATGTAACTATGGATTACTCAAGAAAAACCTTTGGAGAAAATACCAAACCTGCGGTCTACTCGCTCGCTACAAAAGCTCGACATATCCTAAAGGAAAATGATAAATGTGACCTTACAGTTTTAAATAAAATTTACAAAGAGAAAAAGCGGACAAAAAAGTTTATAAACCGTTGTCTTGCTGTAGCTGATATATATCTCTTCTTTTTATCACAACAAAAAGAAAATGAAGAACTGTATTTTTTTACTGAAAGTAATTTAGCACGATACGATTATTTTCCTAATCCTTTACCTACTGCATACATTGCAGTAAAAACAACGCATCAAACAAGACGATATTTTCTCGATCTCTTTGAAGAGTATACGCCTCCTTTTGTTGTGCGGAATAGGGTTAAAACATATCTGAATTATGCAAGTAGTGGGAGCTGGGAAGCAAATGCAAATAATGAACCATTACCATCAGTACTCTTTATTTGTCCTACAGTGCCGCTTAAAAAGCATATCGCATATTATGCAAAGTCACTCTTTGCCAAAAACTTCGAGGAGAAAATAGGGCTTTTCTTAACCACTAAGGATACCATAAAGTATAAAGCTGAAAATATTATTTGGGAAAAAGTTACAATTTCTAACAAAGAGTGATATATTTATTTCGGGATAGAGGGGTACATGATCCGTACCCCTCTTTTTCCTCTATCCCACTAACTCATCATACAATCATAGATTTTCTGTATGATGTAATCTAAACTTATTGCTTGCCCTGTTGCACATCTGCCCCACCAAACCCCATAATCATTATCTAGAATCGGTTGCCCTTCCATAAGTAACTTTTTACTTAACCATGGAGATACAAGCCACCATTCAAAAATTTCTTGAGGTATTTGGTTATCCTCAAAACACGATTCGCATTCTCCCGTTTCACTATCAAGACAGAGAAACTCACTTTTGCAACCGATACACACAGACGGTTTTATTAGTTTTCCATCAAACGGTCTGTAGATATTTTCAATATCATCAATTGAAAACAATTGCTTTTTTAAAGCCTCTTCAACTAGCATTGACTGGCAAGCATAGATATCCCGTTCTATAAATTTTCCTATTCTGTCTTCTCGTTCTTGTATTGTCATAATATTTTCACCTCCTTACTTTTTGGATTTAGCCTGCATTGGCTAGTGTTTAGATATGTGTCCCATGCTCTCTGTTATGTTGTTCTTTCACCTTTGAAAGTTTGCATGGTTTGAAATATAAATCCCTTTCTATTGGTAAGGCTCGGATACCTTTTACTCCTCGTTTTGCTGAAACTAACTGACTCAACGTGAAGTAACCGAGTTCAGCTTCAAAACCGATAACATAGCCAAAGAAAAGAAAGTCACTGTTATCTGTTTCTTCCCCCTCAATCCCGTACCAAGTCCAAGACCCAGTTGGATCAAAAAATTTACAAACCACTATTGGGTCTTTTTCGTTTTCTTGTGCGTAAAGTGCCGGAAGAACACTTTTTATTTCTTCTGTTAGTAATTGCATATCATCACCTCCTTTCTTTTTTGGGTTCATAATTGATATAGTTGGGCGCGCGCGCCCGACTATATGACAGCAGTCCAAGCGGGAAGTGAATGGTCAAGGGCGAGGCAACGACCTCGTGTATTTACCCTTGACCAGAGAAACCGAAGAGGTTTCTAAAACATGAGGAGTCCGATGAGATAGGATTTATAAATTTCCTGTCAATATAAGGATTTTTATAGTACAATAAGCTCATAAATAGTAAAAGTTATGGTTCAAAATTATATCGACAAACTTAAACAAGAACTCCAGACTGGTAATGCCCTTGAACATAGCTATCGCCCTGCATTAAAGAATCTGATTGAATCTCTCGATAACACTATTACCGCAGTAAATGAGCCCAGCCGTTCTGCTCATGGAGCACCCGATTTCGTATTTCTTAATAAAAACAACGTTAGCTTGATACGTGGATATGCTGAGACGAAAGATATATATATTGATTTAGATCAAATTGAAAAAACAGAACAGCTCAAGCGCTATCTTGGTTATTCTAATCTTTTTCTCACTAATTATTTAGAATTTCGCTTTTTTAGGAATGGAGAAAAATATCAAACTATAGCCATTGCAAAAAAAGTTGGGTCAGAAATCCAGATTCAAGAAGATAACTTATCTTATCTTGAACGTGAGTTAAAAGCGTTTTTGGAAGGACAGCCTGAAACGATTACGAGTGCCATCCGATTAGCTCAGATTATGGGTGGGAAAGCCGCTCGTATCAAAACGAATGTGATTAGCTTCCTTAAAGCAGATAACGAAAAAAATCAAGAACTTATTCGTATTTATACGATCATGCAAAAGCTATTGGTTCATGACTTGACCATAGAAAAGTTTGCCGATATGTATGCACAAACCCTCGTCTACGGTTTATTTGTCGCTCGGTATTATGATGAAACACCTGAAAATTTTTCTAGACAGGAAGCTAGAGATTTAATTCCAGCCTCAAATCCTTTCTTGCAACATTTCTTTGACCATATTGTTGGACCTAACTTTGATAAACGACTCCAATATATTGTCGACGAATTATGTGATGTATTTTCAGTATCTGCTGTACGTGAAACTGTAAGTCAACACTATAACTTATTTGGTGAAGCAGTCGATAAAGATCCAGTTATTCATTTCTATGAAGATTTTCTAAAAGAATATGATCCACAACTCCGAAAGAGTATGGGAGCATATTATACACCTGTACCAGTAGTTCAATTTATTATACGCGCAGTTGATGATGTACTTAAAAATGAATTTGGTTTATCACAAGGTCTGGCAGATACAACCAAAATTGAACGTACAATTATGCAACAAGGAACAAAAGCAAAACAATCAATACATAAGGTGCAAATTCTTGATCCAGCTGTAGGCACTGCAACTTTTTTAAATGAAACAGTTAAATTTCTTTTTCAAAAATTCAAAGGACAGGAAGGTGTTTGGGAAAGTTATGTCGAAAAAGAGTTGCTGCCACGTCTCCACGGATTTGAACTCATGATGGCTCCATATACAATCGCTCACCTAAAACTCGCTTTAACATTCAAAGAAACAGGTATTGATCATTTTGATCATCGTTTAGGGATATATCTCACTAATACACTTGAAGAAGGCATCAAAATGCAACAAACATTGTTTGGTCCAGGTTTTGGACAAAGTATCGCAGAGGAATCAATGCAGGCAGCAAATATTAAAAATAATATTCCCGTAATGGTCGTCATAGGAAACCCTCCTTACAGCGTTAGCTCATCGAATAAAAGTGAATGGATTACATATCTAACCAAGGTATATAAAGAACATTTGAACGAGAGAAATATACAACCACTTTCTGATGACTACATAAAGTTTATTCGCTTTGCAGAACATCTTATTGAAAAAAATGGAAGCGGGATCGTAGCAATGATTACCAACAATTCTTTTCTTGATGGCATTATTCATCGCCAGATGAGAAAGCATCTACTTGTAACTTTTGATGAAATTTATATTTTGGATTTGCATGGAAACGCGAAGAAAAAAGAAACAGCTCCAGACGGTGCAAAAGATGAGAATGTGTTTGCTATCCAGCAGGGTGTGTCCATCAATATCTTTGTACGAAAAAATGTAAAGAAGAAAGGTTTGGGGACTGTATATCATGCCGATGTCTTCGGGAGACGGAAAGAGAAGTTTGAAATCCTGAATGGTAATAGTTTGAATAATATAAAGTGGCAAAAGCTTGATTATTCTGAGCCGTATTATTTCTTTGTGCCTAAGGATTTTAGAGCAAAAGAAGAATATGATAAAGGATTTAAGATTAATGAATTATTTATCGTAAATACTTCAGGGGTAAAAACGCATGATGATAAAAATCTTGTTAGCTTTAATCCATTTGATGAACCTACGAACAAAAAATATTTATATCGTCCTTTCGATATCAGGTGGATTAATTATGATATGGCTAAAGTAGTACGACATCGGTTTTCAGTAATGAAACATATGTTGAAAGAAAATATTTCATTACTTACAATGAAACAATTAAGCACATTCGATTTTCAACACGTTTTTGTTTCTACGCATTTAAGCGATATATGTTCTGTTTCTCTTCAAACTAAAGAATCAACTTATGTTTTTCCTCTTTATCTTTACCATGAAGCTAGTGGCAGGACAGCAAACTTGAAAACAGAAATTGTGAAGGAAATTGAAGGCATTGTTACTAATGTTACACCTGAAGAAATTTTTGATTATATATATGCTGTATTACATTCACCATCATATCGAGAAAAATACAAGGAATTTTTGAAGATTGATTTTCCGCGAATTCCTTATCCAAAAGGCAAAGAATCATTCAAAAAATTTGTGGAATTGGGAGGTAAATTGAGACAATTGCATCTTATGGAAAATTCTGACCTTTCCAATCTTTCGACGACATATCCAATTACAGGAGAGAATATTGTCGAGAAAGCTGAATACCAAGGAGACCGCGTTCATATAAACGATTTGCAATATTTTGGCAATGTACCAAAAGAAGCGTGGGAGTTTTATATTGGAGGTTATCAACCAGCACAAAAATGGCTCAAAGACAGAAAGGGCAAAAAACTAACTTATGAGGATATTATACATTATCAAAAAATAATTACTGTTTTAACAAAAACTATCAAGACTATGCAAGAAATAGATCAAGCATAGTTATTCTGCAATTAATGTTTATTTAATTATTTTATGGTACTATAGTAATTAATCTGCCCGTTTTATAGGGCATTTTTTATGGACAAAAAGGAAGAAAAATATATCGGATATCTAAAATACTCCGGTAAATCTGTTGAAGATGGTTTTATGGATGCAAGAAAATCCGGAGAAGCACTATTGGGTTTTGATGATATTCTTCGTTTTTTTCTTATAAAAGAAGACGCTACACTAAGAGCTGTTGATTTTGAAATTCCTGTAAAAGTCAAAAAAGGAAGCTGGGAAATTATCATTACAGCTGCGGGTGTAGCAGCTATATGGGTAGCAAAAGATTATTTAAGTGCCACTGCAAAAAAAGCCGCAGAAGAAGGTTTTCTTGAAACTGGATTGGCAAAAGATACACCAAAACTTTTCAAAAATGCTATCAAATCTGCACAATGGATTATCAAAATTGCCAGTCATGTTGGAAAATTTACAAAGAAAAGACTAGATACCAAAATTAACAAAAAAACCCCCAAAGAAATATTTATCGAAATACCAAATGACAACGGCGAATATTTGAGTGTTCCAAAAAAATATTTTGATTCATATATGAATTGTCCCGATGATTTATTTGCAAAAAATGCCAGTATAATTGAAAAAGAAAGAATTTTAGAAATTGGTTATTTTCATGAAGGCAAAGAAGAAAAAATTGTAATAACAGAAAATGAAAAAAATATCTTTTATTCTGAAGAAGAAGGAGAAATTTTATTTCCAGAACTTAAACACGATCAACATGTTGAGCTTGAAGGGAGAATAACAAAAGGAAATGAAAAAACGAATACAATTGGATTTGAATACCTAGATCATGTATTAACTAGTAGACCGCAGAAAGGAAATATAGTTGATTATAAAAATAGAATATTATCTCAACAAAAAAATCATATTTTTCCTAAAGTAAAAATAGTTGGCAAGATCGATCGCATTGATGTTAATGGTGAGTTTAAAGAAAAACGCCCACGAATCATATTCTCAGATATTATTCCAGCTGAAACAGAAAATAAAAATCTATCACTTTTTGATGAGGAAAAATAGTCTAGCTCCCAATCCATTTATCTTTAAATTTCTCATGAGCTGCATATACACACGAAAGATTCTTATCGTATATTCTTACATCGTAACCTCCGTCAGCTTCATTCATATCTTCTAAGCTTTCCCATTTATAGTTTTTAACTACAAAGAGTGCATCTGCCAATGCTTTTGCTTTCTCCAAATCTTCGAAGATATCTACGGATTCCATATTTTCCATAATATCAGCGTAATAAAAGGCATCTGTTGCATCAAGTAATACAACTGTATAGGGTAGTTTGTGCGTAGCTGAATCTTTATTTATCTTCATACTTACATTTATTATAACATGATAACAAATTGTTACTGACAACACGAAATCCAATTCGCTTTTGGCCTTAATCTTTATTATAATTAACTCATCTACCCAATTTATGACTCTATCTAAATCAGAATACATGATGTTCCTCAAGCAACCTGCTTGGCTATGGCTTAAGAAGCATGATAAAGCCAAACTACCGGAAGTAGATCAAGCGTTGCAAGCAATGTTTGATAATGGTCATTTATTTGAAACTTATGCAGAACAATTATTCCCAAACAGTACCCTTCTCGGTTTCAATGGCTATCAGGAATATCTCAGTTTACCCAGACGTACCACTGAAGCTCTCGAGAATGGTGCAAAGACAATTTTACAAGGAAGACTTGAATCAGAATCCATAACTTGTATATTCGACGTATTAGATAGAATAGAAGGAAATGTATTTGATTTGTATGAAATAAAATCCAGTACTTCAGTCAAAATCGATCATGAATATGATCTCGCGTTTCAAGTCGTTGTGCTTGAACAGGCAGGACTAACAATTCGTAATGTTGGTGTCATCCATGTTAATAATAAATATGTGCGAAAAGATGACATTGATATAAAAGCAATAACAAAAACAACTGACGTAACAACTGCTGTCCGACTACTCATTGATGAAACCAAACTAAATATTCAAGATGCACTCAAAATAATAGAATCAGATACTCCTCCAGGCATGTCACCTCGCTTTATCAGATTTGGACCAATTGACGAATGGCTTGCCATTTATAAATCACTCTACACAGATCTTGACCCACACAGTATCTATCACCTTGCGACACTGAAACCGCAGCTCATTGGTGAACTTGAAGACCTGGGAATAACACACATTAAGGACATCCCAGATCATATCGCCCTCTCAGAAAAACAAAAAAGGCAAGTACACGTAACAAAAACAAATCAGCGTCTTATTGAGAAAACAAAAATCAGTGAATTTATGAAAAATATCCAGTACCCTCTCTATTTTCTTGATTACGAAACACTCAGTAGCGTCATTCCATCCTTTGACGGCATTAGACCATATCAACAAGTCCCGTTTCAATATTCCCTTCATATTCTCGAAAGCCCCAATGCTCCGCTGCAACACAAAGAGTATCTGCATAGAGAAAATACCCATCCAGGCCTCCCTCTCCTACAAAGGCTCAAGGAAGACATTGGTGATAAAGGAACTGTCCTTGTTTGGTATGAAAAATTTGAAAAAAGTCGAAATAAAGAGCTTGGTGAGATGTTTCCAGAATATGCGGACTTCATGCAAAGCGTCAATGACCGAGTAATTGATCTGATGCTTCCGTTTGCTGAGGGTTGGTTTGTTGATAAAGATTTTTTTGGAAGCGCATCGATTAAAAAAGTGCTCCCAGTCCTTGTGTCAGAATTGTCATATAAAGAACTCAACATACAAGAAGGTGCTTCAGCTCAACGAATTTGGATGGAAACCATACTTGATGGGAAAAATGCAGAGATAAAGAATCAGATTATGACTGATCTGATAGCGTATTGTAAGCTTGATACGCTTGCTATGGTACAGCTCTACAGAGTACTTCAAGCTGAGATTTCATTGTAGTATTTATTGATATCAAGTTGTAGAATTAATAATACCTTAAATTTATGTCAGATAATCAAAACAAATCAGTAGAAGAATTAAATAAAGAAATTGTAGATTTAAAAATCAGATTAAGAAGGCTTGAGGAATATATTCTCAACAATTTCAATTTTTCTGACCCTCATGATTATTTCAATGTAGGAGAAGATGTCTTCGAAAATGATGACTTAGAAGAAGCAGTTAGACTAGTAGCTCAACACAATACAGTAAGTGCATCTTTCTTACAACGTAAAATGGAAATTGGTTATGCAAGAGCAGCAAGACTGTTAGATTTAATGGAAGAGAAAGGAATAGTTGGGCCTGCTGAGGGAGCAAAACCTCGCAAAGTTTTAAAAGAAAATTTTCCTCAAGAATAATATTGCGCTCTTTTGCATAGCATTTAAGTCAATTTACTTGAAAATATTTGAGGGCCTAATTAAACAAACGTGTGGTAATAATTAAGTATTCCACTTGATTTAACAGGCTAAACTTCGATAAAGTTTAACTTGTGGGGCAAAAACGACCAAAATGCTCATCCTGTAATAATTCACTAACTGTTTGGGGTAGAACTTCATCAGGTAA
>Ga0209515_10004051_pt1 | contig 20190 bp, 15 predicted proteins | sample Subgroupgradi54m_FD_187454 | JGI IMG/M metagenome (GOLD analysis project Ga0209515, IMG submission 187454) | Subsurface groundwater microbial communities from S. Glens Falls, New York, USA - GMW60B uncontaminated upgradient, 5.4 m (SPAdes)... ...
CATCGTTGTGGTTATTGTGCCCACCGTACCAATGCCCTTTCTGAACATACCAAGAGACAACGCTTCCACAGTCCACGCATTTAATCTTCGCCTTGAATACCGGAAGATGCTTCCGAAATTGAGGGCTGGCGAGCTTTCTGCGAAGAAGGCCTTGCACATTCTCAAAGAGTTGTCGTTTGATCAAGGGCTCGTGACTTCCTTTAGTGATGACTCCATTCCATCGAATGTCGCCTTGATAAAAGGGGTCAGAGAGCAACACATAGAGACGGCTTTTCCCCACTCGGTTGCCTGTGCGATTACGCAAACCCTTTTTATGCATGATCTTGACGAGCAACCGCGTCGAGTAGTTGCCGGTGGAATACAGATTGAACATCTCTTGTATGAGAGAAGCGGGTCCTTTGTCGACGACGTGGACTTTGTGGCCTTTTTCTCCTGTGGTTAGATATCCAATCGGCGGCTTCGTCGGCAACCACCCCTGCGCGATTTTCTCCTTTTGGCCTTTTCGCACCTCTTCCGAGAGATTATTCGTGTAGAAACGCGCAATAGCCACCTTCATGTCCCAGACGAGACTTTCGTGGGCCTTAGTCTTGTCGTTAAGGATGAAGGACTCCTTTACGAAATGGACTTCGCGATCTTTTGCTCCCTTCACCCAGTCGTCTACAACTGCGGCATCTTTAGGATTGCGAGTGAGACGGTCTATCTTCTCGCATAGAATAATCGAAATGTGATTTTTCGTCGCATACTGAAACATTTCGTTGAATAACTTCCGAACCTGCTTTCCGCTCGCCGATTCTGAGACACGGAAAATCTTCTCAACTGTAACCTTGCCAGTCGCATACTCCTGAAGCAGTTTGATTTGTGAGTCCAGCGAATATCCGCTCTCTTCCTGCTCTCGGGAACTCACGCGGGCGAATATAAGTGCTTTGATCTCAGTTTCGTTCATAGTTTTGTTTTATTATAACCTATAATGCGTAATCTTTCAGAAGGTCTCGGGGTCCCAAGGATTCAAGACATCATCGTCTTTATCGTCTCTGTCGTCTCCTTTGTCGGTGTTAGGACCAAAGAGTGAGTGGTCTTCCCTCTGCGGTGATGTCGCCCCTATACTCGAGGACGGTGCAACAGAGCCAACAGAGACGACATCTTTCTTCTCATTTCGGATGCAGAAGTACCGCCGCTTCTTCTCCTTGCCCCGCGTTATGTACAGCCCCTTCGTTGCTAGGTTGGTCATTAACTCATTTACCCGTTTGCCGAGGACATTGGCCGACCGGGGAAAGTCGCGGTCTTTTGCTATATCGGTCGCACCATTATCGTCTGCTTCCTGAATAAGGGCATTCCTAAGGGCTGTCGGCGTCCCTTCCCAGGAATCCTTCGTCCCCATGAAGGAGAGGAGAAGCCATGCAACGATGCTTCCAGCCAGAACCTCATCATTTTGCCTGCTTATATTCGCCTGATAGGCAGCCAGAAATCTTTCCTGCGGTTGTCCGAGCGCTTGAGCGATGGCACAGCCCCAACGGGCGAAATCGGCCATCCTCGGCATAGACGAAAGTTTAATAGAGGGCTCAATCTGTAAAGATTTTTGCAGGACACTGAAGATGCCGCCCAGTATCTTCGGAAGATCTTTCTCAAATTCTGCGATCATAGCTCCCTCCGACATTCTCTTCTTTTCTGAGATTCGCTCAAGCTCAAGCAGAATACCGCGCTCCAAGATGTCGGGCTTCGTCGCCACAAGGTTAATCCCATTTATAACGAGACATCGGCGGATGGTGTAAAGCACATCATCGTCATCGCTATATAGCTCGCGTTTAGATAGACCCCCACCCGTGACTGCTTTGCAGAGTTCGTCGGAAATATCGTGAGATAAATACGAAACATTATCAAATGCGAGGCACCAGTGATGGGCGAGTAGTTGCACGAGTTCATTAGTATTTCGGGGGAATCCCGTGGTCTCGACGATGGAAGGATCAGCAATCTTTTTCACCAACCGGCAGAGGACTGATTTTGAGGACCCTTGCGGTCCGTATATAATCAGAATCGGGTGCGGTATATTGGGGACAAAACAGGCGATGAGCCATACAAGGAGGAGTATCTGCTGTTCTTCGTCGCTAACATTCAGATACTCAAATAAGAGGTTCACATCGCCGTCACGCACAGGTTCACTCTGCGCTTTTTGATGTGAATAACGCTTGAACAGAACAGGCGGATTCTTTACCACTTCCCATCCTTCCTTTGTGACCTTCACCGCCCGCCATTCCGTGTCGGAGAGGTCGTACCAGATGGCGCCTTCATGCTCTGTGATGCGATTTGCGAGACGAATCATAGGACCGTCAAAGCATGCTTTGCCCTCAATAACCGCCAATGCGGTCTTGAGTGCCTCAGCCCCCGCCGCTTTTTTTTGTTTCCGCCAATAGCGTTGTGCTATCCATCGACGGCACATCTTTGTCTTGCACGACCATATTTCACGATGCTCTCCCACCGTTATCTGCATATATGGATCTTTGGATTCGTCGTGGAAGAGCATAACCTTCGCGGTTGAATCTTCGGTAATCATTCGGACAAGCGCACTGCTCGTGGATTCTTTCTTGTCCTCACTTTCCATATCGTCCCCGGACTCCGCGTCATTCATTGCTTCCTCCAATTCCTTATCGCTATTTTCTTTGTCGCTCATATTAGTAAAGATTATTTAACTTATAAATCGCCTCCTTGAATGAGGAGTCGCTCATCATCCGGACAAACGAGATGACATCACCCTTGACCCCGCAGCCGTAGCACACGAAATGGGTTGGAGGATACACATAAAAGGATGGCGTCTTCTCGTTATGTTTCGGACACAATGCTTTGAATGTTCTCCCTGATGGTATGAGATTGATTCCGTATGTCTCCGCAACATGAACGATATCCTGCTCACGCGCCATCTGGACTCTCTCATCCCATGCGCGAACATTCGTCCCCTTTTCGCCTTGATTCGCACGAACCAACCGCAGAAGTCTCTTGATGTGCCTCTTCGCCATCGAAAGCTCTCCGACCTCTGGGAGCAGATGCTTAACAACCGCTCGCCAGAACCAGTAATTCTCGGGTGCCGCTTTCTCTTTGACCGTCTTTAACGCCTCTTGAATGGGGCCTCGCGCCCGAGTTGCTGCCTCTCGCCACTCCTTAATCTTTGTCCGTATGACGGCAGTAGCCTCGGGGAAGACACGGAGCCAGTCCATCTCGTTGGTTGGCAACTGCGCTCTTAGCTCCGCCTCCCACGCCCGCTGCATCTTTATAGCGATATCAAAGAGTTCCCAGTCCGTCTCTTCCTTTGTCTCATTCTCCATGCTCATAAATTGTTCTTCATCTCATATGCCCGCTGCGCAAGTAAATCAAAGTACCGCACAAGCGTATTCGCGATGTCTGCGGCCTGTTCATGTGTCAGATCTCGTCCATAATCCTCGGTGATGATCTGTCGCAGTTCTTCAATTTTCGCGTCGCTTATCATAGGGAATGGATCTTCTATGAATCGAGATTGCCCCAATCCTCGCCCAACACCCATCTCAGGGTTTCAAGCCGACCGTTAAGCCTTCCCCAATCAAGATCTGTATACGGACCGAGGTTCTTCTTGCCGTATTTCTTCTCCATATTCTTGGCACCTTTAATGCCACCCTTTATGTTCTCGAGGACTTTCGGGTCCTTCTCTTTCGGATATACGCTCTCCATACACATTTGATGTCTGTCGTACCAGACCTTGCTCTCTGCGATGACTGCTTCTGCTAAGATTTCTTTCTTTGTTCTCATATTGTTCTTTATAAATGAGATTGATAATTGACTGCCGACTTGCAGTCTTGCTCTTACTCCGCTTTCGCGTACTTTGGGTGTCAAGCACCCTTAAAATATAAAAGAATGGCTATGTTAAGCCATTCTTTATTCTCTCCACTATGATTCTTAATTTACAATTCTGGGAAAGAAATGTGGTTGTTTATATTTAGAGCCGTCAAAAGAATCCAGAATTGAGAAATCCTGGAATATTTGACTTGTCTATAAAATCATCTTGTAACCTACTCCGTGTTCGCTCTTAATCAACTCGGGATACTCTGTATGACCAGTAGCGGTTTTCAGTTTTTCTCTCACTTCGTTCACGGCAGACCGTACCGCCTCCCTTTGAGATTCAGTCGGTGTTCTCTGTTCTCTATGGTGTAGCGGCGCAGTCTGTCCAAGATTATGCATATTCTCTATCGCTGAATGGAGTTCTTCAAAAGAAACAACCTCCCCCCACCCTCTCAAAAGGTGACGAAATACCGCTAGTTCGTTGCCTCTAATCTGAATGGTAGTTGGTTGTTCATAGTAAGTTAGAATTATGTGCTTATTCTCATCTCGTCCTTCACCAAATTGACTTTGCGGTCCACCGAGTTCGTCTATAAGATACTTTTTGAGTAACTCGGTGGTATATCCACGGATCTCAACATGACCATCTTTTCCCTCACATACCAGTTCTGTCGGTAATGCCGCTTGACTCCTCACTAACGCTCCTCGTATTTCCTCAAGCATACGAATGACATGCCATTCAGGGGTTCTATTCGTATCAAAAGCCGGGTTGGTGTTACCCGTGATGATGGCTAGGTCAAAATCTATGGGAGTATGGCGTCCGTCAATCTCGCGAATTCTCTTCTCAATCAGTTTCCGGGTGAACCACTTTAATTGTGCCAGGAGTATTTCGCTTACCATACTTAATTTATTTAAAGTACCGTGTCCTTACTACTAAGAACTTGAATCATTCCCCACCCAAGTCATCATTATCCTTAATTCAAGCACATGGCAGCAACATTCTCAAGGCGGTGAGAGGCACAGCATAAAGGCGCAGCCTCCGAGTGGAGACCGCGCCTTTATAGCCGGCTATTCAGTTTTATCTGCCAGAAGATGTCGCCAATAACATTGCTTTTATGGCGCTGCATGCATCCGATTTGGAAAGACTCTGAATGTTCGCCAGATATTCTTCTTTTTCTCTCCCGTCGTCCAGGTTTTGCATCGCGAGCGAGCGTAGGTAGGACTCTTGTCGCTCCGAAATTGGTACTGGAATCTCTTCATACTCTCCTTCCTCTATCTGTTCGCTCTCCGAGCGTTCCGCGGGATAGTCGTGGTCGTCAATGTTGGCCATCTCAGCTTGCAGGTCTGGGGATTCTTCTGTGGCCGTGGCTGTCTGTATCGCGGGCATCGTCTCTAAATCTTGGGAGAAGTAGGCAGAGAGCCCTAACGATCTCAGCGTTCCGTCGGTTGCCGCGGATTTTTGGGCCATTTTTGTTGTTTTGTTATGGTCCCCTCCGTTTTTGGATAATAGGGCGCAACCACGACCTTGCCCTACTACTTGCTCTCCGCGCCTCATCGTCGCTACGAACGCTACGAGGCCGTCCACTGACTTGAACGACTCAAGAGTTTCCGTGTCGCGCTCGAAAGTTATAGTGATCTGATAGAGGGCACAGAGAAATTCACTTCCGCTTTTCGAAAGACTGCGTTTCCCGTTAACGGTGTAAAATTCAACCCCTTCGCGCATTCGAGGTAGGATATGTTGTCGGAAGTAGTTGTGCTGCGATAGGGCCAATCCCATATCCAACTTGAAGCGGTCTAACTCGCTTCGTTCTTCTGTGATGGTAGTCATGGTTAAGATAATAATTTAATAATTACCGACGAGTCGTTTGCCGAATGTGGAACAGGTGAATTACCTTGACCCTGTGCTTGGTGGTCATCTTTCCATCTTCCACGATGGGGACGAGCGTAACTCCGCGCAGGGCTTTTTGCCCGAGCATTACCGCTCGCCGACTCAAGAATCGCCACTGAATGAAGGTCTTCACATCGGTCAGAGGGTTAAACTCACAGGCAATCTTTGCACCCCACCTCCACCTAACCTGTGCTTGAAGGAACCAGAAGGCGGCCTTGTGCTGAGTGAACTTTGACGGAGGCGGACCTAGCCATTCCTTGATGCTCATTGGTTAGTAATTTACGAATAATCACGACACCTTCGTCCCGATACTCAACTAAGATCTTGTCTTTTACGCAGAAGCCAACCTGTTGGAGGAACCGATTAACTATGCGAATCTGCGGTTTGTTGACGCTCCCATCAGTTGCGTAGTACACGGACATCATTCTGATTTTTGTCATGTCTGTATGAACCTCGGGCTCGTGACTTGGAGATAATAAAAAAGATACACGGTCCGAGGTATTTTTTTTATCACTGCGCCTTTCTCGTCCTTCACCTCAACATAGGTGATAGATCGGAGGGCCTTCTCTCCTGGCTTCACTCGATGAGACAGAGAACTCCATTTCGCAAAAGTGAGACAATTTGTGAACGGGTCGTAGTTCTTTCCCTCCTCCTTTCCCCAACGAGCTTCGATTTGGCGCAAAATATTCGCTCTCGTTGCGAGCGAGCCAGTAAAAGCAGACACCGAAGGATTATGTATCACTTCTTTTATGCTGTTCATAGCGTGTAGGTATGGTTAATAACCGCGTCCGACTAAGCGCGTAAAGAAGTTTCTTTATTTAATTACTTCTTCAAGAATATAGTGCTAATGACTTAAGAAGAGAAAGTAGAGAAGGAGTGTCGGGGGGTTGTCTTTCAATAAGTACCGGCTCGTGCGAGGGTGGTTGGATATGAAGTTGCGTACGGTTTTTCTTCCATTTCAGAGACGAACCGCTCACAAAAAATTTCCTAAAAAAATCTATAACTTTTCATGCACTTCCCGAAAACAGAGGTAAGGTATAGAATGAGGAAACAAAACTGAATATCGCCCGAAAGGGAATGACCTAAACCAAGCGGCTTCGCTCGGCATGGTCAAAGAGACAGGTAATGCATAAAGAACCCTCACGGGTTTGCATTACCTGCCACGCTGGGAAACTGGCGCGTCCGCTTCGGCGGAGACCCGTGGGGGCTTTTTGTATGTCAGAAGATTCACTCACAAAAGAAATACAGGATAAAGGATTGGTCTCTGCTTCACAGGAATTCTTTACGGATGAAGCCAAATATTCTTTAAAAGCAAATCTGCTTGATCTTTGCGGCAGGCATGGTGTGACCCCCCAGAGCCTATGTGATTTTATTGAAGAGACCAGCATAGAACATGAACAAACAGGTGCAACCGAATCAGATAGTTACCCTGCAGACTACCTAGATCTCGGAGAATCTCTGGGTGAGACAGGAGAGACGAATATGACCCTCCACGATGTGAAGAGTGACGACATACTGCCAAATTCAATGTCACCCTCCATATCGCCGTATCCTGAAGAAGATTCATTGGAGCATGAAGAAGATCCAGGGGACATGCTTGAGCGCCATCAGGAAAAAGAACAACAGCGGCAAGAAAGGGAGGAGGCCGTAGAAGAAGAACAAAAACGCGCGGAGGGAGAAGTTGGCTACGAAGAATATCTTGAACGTCTTACAAAGGATCAGACTGAGATTGATGCTGAAGTAGAGAAACATTTCCGTAAAATCTATGACAACATAATATATTCGACCAACAGAGGAGGAGATAAAGGGGGGAATGCGCGAGCTATACGAGAGATCAACGATCCAATATGGGCAACAAGGACTAGGGAGAGCATAAGAAGAATAGTTGAAGAAGAAAAGCTCCAAATTGAAGAAGAGAAGCGACATCCACCAGGATGGGAGAAACCGCCTTCCATCATTCGTGAAAACATGGCCGATCTTTTTGGACCAGATAAGTCAGTTTCGCAGCAAGAGCAACTGGAGACAAATCAAGAGTTCTTAAAGGCGACAAATAAAGCCCTAGCTAAACTTCCGAGAACAGCTTCAACGAAAGAAAAACTAAGGGCGACTGGTATTCCCGTCACCAATGAGACAACGAAGGACTTCGAACTACTGGTTAGTCTCGGTGTATTCAATAGTGGCCTTATGAACGATGCAGTCCCTGTTGAGAAGGTTTTAGGAAAGGAACATAGTAATGCAGAGTCCGCAGGTGAGTATTTCAAAGCCATTAAGAATAAACTTCTTTCTGATAAAGGGAGAACTCCTACAGATTTGAATAAATCTCAAGGAATAAAAGATTTTCCTTTAACAGTAGGGTTGTCTAGTGTACTGAAGTCGAAAGGATTCTGGATTACTATTGTGGTACTTTACTTAATTTGGCTCGGGTATCATCTCGGTACTATCGATAATAGAGAATTAACCCCACAGGAAGTACAAGACAGTGTTAGTATCTGCAAGAAATGGGGAGGTGAAGTACTCTACGATGCTAACGGTCAGTATTATAATTGTGCAATCAATGGTCGTGTAGAATAAGCTAAGAGTAGAGAACTTACCTTTATGGAACCTAATATCACAACGACAAAAAAGAACAAGGACCTCATGTACGCCTTCACTCTGGTCTTGCTTGCGTGGATACTGGAGCGATACGGAGCTGACCTCTCCTCTGTCTTTGACCCTTTCCTCGCCCTCCCGTTCATGGCCAGGCCCTATACAGCCCTGCTCTACTTCTTCTCTTGGCTCGGCCTCCAGATTGACCCCGTACTCTCTCTATTCGCTCTTGGACTGCCGCTTTTCTGTGCCGTTTCCGCCATTTATTTATCTGTGCGTTGGGGGAGAAGAGTAACGGCGGAAGAGGGCAAGAGAGGATTCCTTGGCTTTATCCCCTCTGGTAGACGGGGGATAGCTCAACGGCTTATCATCGTCGCTGCTATACTTCTCATCTTATTGCTCCTGCATGTCTTTTGGGTGCTCAACCTCTTTGAGCCGAGCATCTTCCCTGAATTGAATTATTAAACCCAATATAACGAATCAAAAAAGGTACTTTAGTATACTTGGTCGTATGGCCAGAGAACTTATAGAGAATTGTTTTGAATTATCGCCGACTATCGTCAATCGCAATTACAAGCGTTTCCGAAAGATCGATGCCCCTATCGATGAACGGAGGCCAGATATTAATTACTACTGGAACGAAGAAGATGGGGATGGGACCAGCCTTTTTGTGACCGTGGGAACGAGTGACGAGCAGAAGATTTCGCTTGAAGAGGTAGAGCTACCCTTTACCCGCCGAGAGTACTTTCTGTGCCCTAAATGTCAGAAGCGAGTGTATAAGATATTTCTTTTGCCAAATGGTCACGAGTTCAGTTGTCGGAGATGTCATTCTTTACGATACACCCTTACGACGATAAACAGGAAGACTCCGCATGGGAAAGTCCTGTACCAACTGAACAGGTTGGATAAACTATCGCGACAAAGAATGAACATCCGCACGCCAATTTACCGAGGGCAATATACACAAAAATTCCAGCGCTTTCTGCGTATGTGTGATCGGGCGGGGTTGCACAGCGTAGTGGAGGACGCGCGTGGACTGATGGAAGCGTTAAAAAACACTGAGACATCCCCGACTATTTCATAGAAAGCCCGAAGATTCTTGCACTAAAACTACCTCTGTACTGGCCGCCTTCTCCCGATTTATCGGGAGAGGGGCCTGTCCCTATGCCCGGGCTGACACATTTCTACAGATTCCACGCATCTTTCGGGTATGTAAGGTAATCGAGGAATTGTGATTTGGATACCAACATACGCATTAGTTATTATCGAACCCCATTGTGTCCTTTCGCGCACCAAGTGTGTTGGAATTTTCTTTTACGATACGCTGTATCTCGGGAGAATATCCCCCCGGCATTGTCCCCGATGCACTCAGTTCAATGTCCACACTTCCTCCATTTTTCAGTAGGTGGTCTATGACTTCGTTGTAGATCTTCGTGTAGTCCGTCTTCGATGACTGCTCTGAGCTTAGCTTAAACGTGGCAAAGAACTTTTTAGGGTTCTTATGCCCGACCGAAGGAACAGGGGTAGAGCCCATTGACCCCGATGCGGGGAAGATAGTGGGTGTTGCCTCCGATCCATGTGGTGGTAACGCGACTGGCGCACCCTGCTCCGCCTGTGGAATGAGGACTCTGTTTTCGGTACCTTTTACGAAAATCAGGCCGTCTGGAACTCCTTTCGCCGAAGCCGATTCAAGCACTGCTTTTTCGCTGAGCCGAGGCATGTAGCAGTAGTGACACATCTTCTCCCAGAGCTGATCTATCGAGATCTCGCTAACGCTCTTTGAAAAGAACCAGCGTGTCGCGAGGTCCTTCAAAAATTGAGGTGCCCAGCGCTCAATTACGTACTCGGAGGAGACGAGCGTACGCCAAATAGCGTTGAGCTGGACTCTATCAACGCGAAAATCAATCTCTCCAACACTGTCTGCCGTCGTACTGCTTTGCGTTGGCACCATCATCCACACACAAGCATTTGCAACGACGTTCTCATATACGCGACGCGTGCCTTCAACCTGTGTACGGGCCATCCCCACATCAGACACCATAAGCTCAATACGGTTCTGGTCCGCGTCCTCAAGGATGCTTTTCCAGGCAAGATGCAATTGAACTGCCCGCGCAACCTGATCAATTCCACCTTCGTCGAAGGCAAGGAAAAGGAGTCTGTTCTGATTCAGTCGTGGTGTTGTCCCTCGATACTTCAAAATATCATTCGCATAAATCCGGGCACCGCCCTCGCCATCACCCCCCGTTTTTCGAGTTGCATCATGGCTCATTGGAAGCACCGCAAGCCGCAATTCATCGTCATCAGGAATATCTTCAGATTCGACAAACACGTGGGTTCGAAAGTGCGAATCGTGTATTGCTCTGCGCAAATATTCTTTTACACATTCGGAAATTTGATCAGCCGAAATCTGTTGTGACCTGCCCCGCGCCTCTTGGTTCAAGTTTGGCCTTACGCCAAACCACAAACGGTCAGTGCTCGATGAGAAATATCGAAGCTCAGCAAGTTTATCCACGGCATCGCGGTATGGACCTGGAGTATCGCCAACACGTAATGTCCCGAGCAAAACATGGGATCGCAGCAAACCGTGGTTGCCAGTATCTTGCGAACGCCCCATTGGCGCACTCCCGAGAAACACCGTTCGGGAAACACGCCGACAAGCACGGACCTGTCCAAAGCGTGCGGGTTCAGAATTATCAATTCGAACTGATGCTGCCCCGTCTCCGTCCACCTCACTGTCAATCACTGCATCCCACCCTGGCGGCAGGTATGCGGTCATAATGTCTTTTACCTCTGTTGTATCAAGCGGAATATCCGCCGGCATGATGAAGGCATCCTGATGATCGCTTTCCCACAACTTTTGCACTACTTCAGAAAGCAGCTGCAGCACTCCGCGTGTACGCTGAAAACCTTCGAGAGTTGTCCAGTCCTCATAAAGTCGGTCAAATAATTCAGGATGGAAAGGGTACGTCGCCTCCATCTTCTCGAGGTACGATTGTTCACGCACTTCTTTTGGAACATCATCCGCGATTCCCGCCTCTGCATACCGCGTAAAGAGAACTTTGCATGCGGCATCGCGTGCTACGGTATCGGTAATTGGATCAAAGAGACGACGACGCACTATGGCATACCCCTCTTCAGGAGTGACTGGCTTCCATAGGGCCTGTACTCGTCCGAATATAGCCTCAACACTGCGCAATACTCGCGCACCAACATCACCCCCTGCCTGTACGCCACCATCGGAGGCCGGGAGCGAAGCAAGGATGACGCAATTCGAAACACCCTGAACTGCTACGGTGAGGTTTTGAATGAAGCTCAGGTTCTGATCAATGGTACCGCCGGTCATTTGCCCCTGCATATCTCCTAACTGTCGTAAGTAAACAACTATCTCATCAAGTAAAATAACGCAAGGACCATAATCCGAAAGCATTTTAGCGATTTCGCTTTGACTTACTGCGGTGCCAGTTTCATCGGCTGCCTTGACACGGGTATATCCTTCTTCGCCACCGAGTTGCCATGCGAGCTCTCCCAATAATGTTCTCGCCTTGATAGCTCCGTGCTCACGTGGCTGATTTGGAGAAAAATCTGTTCCATCCAACACCACGACCTTCCCCTCTGGGATATCTTTCATGTCGAGCTCTTTCAAGATCTTCTTGAGGTCTTGGTTCACCGCAAGTTTCGTGCCTGAACGCACAAGGTGGTATACGCACAAAAGCGAGTGGGTCTTGCCTCCACCGAATGCCGTCTGAAGCTGAATCACTGGTTCGCCACCCTTTCCCGTCAGTCGCTTCAATACAGCCCTTAGCAGCCCCTGAATACCCTCAGTGATATATGTTTGCGCATAGAACGACTCGGGGTCCTGGTATTCCTTCGGAGCCCTACCAGCGACCACGAGTGGAAGATTTGCGGCAAACTCGTCTCGACGGATGCGACCCGAACGTACGTCTTCTCGAGGAACTGCAACTGATCGCCATGGTTTTACTTCTGAGGGCATAGTTTCGATGTTATGAAATAAATAAATCTTTCTGGGTTAATGTCGGAATGGCTGCGTCCACGGCATGAGTGCTGATATCTCCCCACGCTTCCATGAGCGTATTGTACACCCCCGCATCGCTCGCCCATCCCTTGCGCTCGCAAAAAACATACAGGCGATAAGCGAGCTGTCTTAAATCTTCCGTATTGAGTCCGCGAGTATTCATCTTGGCTAATAGCGCACCGGCAGTACGCGCATCATTCGAATACGCGAGCGCGAGTCGGTGCAAGGCTTCCCACTGCGGTAAGTTTTTATCTTTCTCCACATCCCAATCTTTTTCATATTCATTCTGTCGTAAAAGACGCACTTGGCCACCGCGAGAGATAAGAATGCCAGAATTCGCTGCATCTTGGATAGTAATTCCCTTTGCTCTTGCCAGAGTATCCGCATCTCCATAGGGACCATCGAGCCATCCATGTTGTTCAAACCATACAAGCGCAAAATTTGTTTGTGGATCACCGAATGAATTGAGGTATGCGTCGAGCTCCTTGTTAATCATCGATAATGCATCTCTCACACTCATCGGACTACCGTCTGCCTTGAGTACCGCACTATATGACGAGAAAATACCCATGCCAGGACCAATTGCTGCCTGTTGGAGGTCAACGGGACCTACGGGAGAACGCCCGTCTCCACCAGAGATCATGGTGTCAAAGTGCTCCGGCATCTCTTTCTTGAGGCGCTCTTCAAAGTCGCGACGCGTTACCGAGAGCGCATCTGCGGCGCGTTTCCGACAGACGAGAACGATGCTGGAGGCGAGTGCGTTGGTGCCTGATCCAATCATGCGATTGCCCATTTCTGTCCGCATGGGCCAAGTGCCCACTACAGAAAAGTCGGCTCGGATTACAGCGTCAAGAAAAGTCTCCCAGCCGGTATTTGTTGTACCATCATCACCGTCGCTCTCAGCTTGCTTGAAGGCGTAGTAGATAGTGACTGGAAACGCTGGGTGCGCCTGCATAGCGAGCCGATGCATCGCCTGCGTCATACCATTGAGGAAAAAGGTCTCGGCCTTCTCTTTACTGCCGTGACGGTAGGGTGTTGCCACCAACTCTTCGGATTTGGGCACGGTGAGAGTAGCAAAAAGATCTGGGAAAACTGACTTTAGCGATCGACGCATCCATACGTAGAAGAAATCCGACAGGTCAGCGTAACCGATGTTGTCGTAGTAGGGAGGGTCCGTTGATACGACTTTTTGATTAGAGGTAACTTGAGTTTGTGCATCAGCCTGAACCGCCGCCCCGAGCGCATTGCCGGGGAGTTCCGTCACCACCCTTCGCACCTGATCTACGCAGCTCAAGAACCCCCCAGTCGAGTCAGAAAGCACGTTTGCTTCGGCGTAGTCCCACACCATCGGGATTGCTTGCCTACCGAAGGTGTTTCGCATTGTTTGTCCACCAGAAATCCAAGAGCAGATTGTTGAGTTGTAATCGGATAGTTTGCCCGTAGCGCACCCCAAATAGACTCCTACCGCGTCGGCATATGCTGTCGCGCCAGCACCGGCTTGATCCAAGACTATGTGATCGTCTTTCAGGCCGGATTTGATGGTATCGCGCTTTACCCGCTCGCGAGCTTCCTGCGCCAAATCAGAGAAAGTTGTTAACGCAACGAGTTGGCGGGAAGTGAAGATGTCAGCAAAAGTGGTTAGTCCATAGTTCGGCGTCTTGAAATCGCGAGTATTCGCGGGCAACGAGGCGTCCGGTTTCCATTTAGGTTCTGCGGTCAGTGCTATCTCCTCCATCTCTTGTGTTGGTGTGAGGTAGACACGCCCACGGTCGCCCTCAGCGACGATTGCCATCAGCCGTGTCCCCATGCGCCCTGCCTTTCCTTCGGACCTGATGTAGTCATAAGAAAGTGGCGTGCCGGACATGATGCACTTAAAGGCTGCTCGCTTGCCCGCTGATGTCCCGCTGTTAGCCGCCTCCTCATTCTTGGGCTTGCCCATCTTTACCATAAAGCGATAACTGCCCACTTCGATAACTGGCTCGACATACGCCTCCTTGTCCGCTTTGGTTGAGAGCATGAAGGTTGAAGCGAGAGGAACGTCGATGTTGGCAAAAGCAGGGTTTGGACTCTTCACTGTCCGTGCCCAAAGCCAGGCGATTACCGTGAGTTCCTTGCCCACATATTTCTTCAAATCAGTACGCTCCTTTGCCATCGTAGCCGTAATCTCGACTTTCGGATAAAGGTGTCCGATCCGCCTCTCTGCTTCGTCACGCATCCATTTTCCGTAGTAGCGCACATCTTCAGCAAGTCCTTGCGCACCATACCAGCTCGAAAGCTTTTTTTGTTCTGGACTGAGTCCCTGATAATCCGGATTTATTGGGGTCTTGTTTGCAAACTTCGGTGGTATCTCGATCATTGCCTTATTAATAAGCACCGCAACGGGGTTCAAGTCGGAAGCATAACTCTCAAGTCCAAGACGCTGCGCCTCAAGCGGCAGTGCTCCACCTCCAGCAAAGGGGTCGTGAAATGCAGGCAGCTGCTTGGGATTAAATAATTCTTTTGCTCGGGGGTGGTTTTTATTGATCTCGCATACTTCCTCCCAACTTTTCTGTATTTCCTTGTGTGCACGCTCAAACAATTCTTTGTTCGTCGTGTTTTCCCACCGCACCATATCCTCGATAAGGCGAAAAAGTTCATTGCGCTTTTTGGTGACTGCGCCCTTTTCGGCAGGAGTCGGGGCTTTACCTTCCATGGCAAACTTCCATCCTGGATCATTAACCATTTGTGCAAAGATGACAGCTCGTGCCGCAGCGAGCGGACGACGCGCCCACCATAGATGGAGTGTTGATGGGTGTCCGTGTCGTATCGACTTCTCTCGGGAACACGCGACATTGATCGCATCGAGCGGAAGTGAGGTTTCGATTAGTTTACGGGGAAGTTTTATTGTCTCGCTGTCGTTCATACTGTTTGGCTTGCTTGCACAGCTCGTTCTAATAGCTTCGGCACGTCCCAATTCACACTGGTTTCAGCCCAATCAGGCTCCTTAGTAAAAGGATTCCTAACATAGTGCGGACCATCAACGATATCACCGTCGACAAATACTATCGCGAGAAGATACTGGTCTCCCTGATTCAGCGCCGAAATAATTTCATTGCGAGTGACAGTAATCGTGGTCTGTCCCTTGGCGCGACCTTTTACTTCAATATGACGCGATGGAAGGAGTGAACCATCTTTGGCGTGTCGATTGGCAGTAATGTCCCAACCACAGTTTTCCTTAGATACATCCTTTACAGCATGGCCAAGGCCTTGCTCGGCATCGACAACTGCCTTCATCGCGAGTGACTCAACGCGCGCACGAGATGCGGCATCGGGAGAATTAGGTGCCGTAGATTCGCTCTGTATTCCTGGGTACACAATGCATGTGCCAATTACACGTGGAGGAGCGGATTCAGCAATGCGCATATCCTTCAGCTCTTGAAGTCGCTTCGCCTTCCTGGCCTCAAGATCATCAATGCGATTCTGGAAATTTGTAATGTGTTTTGCGGCATTCGCTTTATCCTGCCTCGCATCCCACTTTACGCGCTCATCATAGAGATATTTCAGCTCATGTTCGGTCCTCTCTTTTACTGCCGCAGTCACCTTGTCTACCTCGCGCTCACGGCGAGAACGAACTTCTTCTGTATGTCGTCGCGCAATATCACTTAGTGCGTGCTGTCGCGCCTGCTCTTCTGCATTCGACCATAGGGATTTTTCTTCGTTGGTGACTGCTCGAGTATCAGAAACAGTGCGAAGGTCAAGGTGCGGAGCATATCCGGCATCGCTTACGAAGCCGTTCTTGTCTACCCAGACAAACTGCAATCTTCGAGAAATCGCGGAGCCATCGCGCCCACGGACATCATGTTCAAAGAAAACTAATGCTCGTGTCTCTGTAATAGTTGGGTCTGTACTTTCAAACACAGTACCATTAGCAAGTTTTGCGAGGGCCTCATCGGTTTTTATCGCTCGAATGAGTGCCTGCATTAGTGGGTGGCCAGGGTGAAGCAGGTCGGCATCATTTACATTTTGCACGTGAATATCTTTCTTTTCAAAACAGACACGTTCGTATCTTCGCAGAACCGTATTCCTTCCTCCGCCTTGAGCACGATGAACAACCGCTGGGGGAACATGCCTGATCTCGTATCTTCCACTCTCCTTGTCGACGACAGTCCCACTGAGGCCGCGGAATGCTTCCAGGAAAAAAGAGCGCACAAAATGCGGCTGAAGACGCCGTGCATTAGCCTTATCCATGTCCTCCCGTACCGCCATGAGGCGCTCCTCGGTAAAAATCTTCTCACACAAGGCATTGTCTTTAATGATTTTCTCTATGCGCGCGCGATCAAACGCAGCATCAACCTGGGAAAGTGGCGATGTCGCCTGAAGATCTGTCTGTTCATTCCCATAACGAATTGCTTCCATCAACAGGTCACGCAGAGGCTTTTCTTCAAATACTTCGCCGAGAACATCGAACACCTTGCCACCGAGCGCAGCACGCATGATCTCCAGTTTTTCAAATAGTCGTTCAAACACTGCACCTTCACGAGTTCCGGAAGCAACCATGTTCCACATATGACAAATCTCTTTCTGTCCGATACGGTGAATGCGGCCGAATCGCTGTTCAATACGGTTTGGGTTCCACGGAAGATCGTAATTAACGAGAAGGTTTGCGACCTGGAGGTTCACACCTTCACCCGCTGCATCTGTCGCCACTAATATCGCTACATCGGGGTCATTTTTGAATGCCATTTGCCGAGCTCGACGTTCTTGACGATCAACTCCACCGTGAATAACAACCAATCGATCACTTCCACCCATAAGGTCGCCGAGCCTCTTTGCAAGGTAGTTGAGCGTATCTTTGTGCTCGGTGAATATAATGAATTTTCGCTGTCGACCCTGAGTATCTCGCATTTCCCGCGCTTCCTGAATGACCTTTGATAGTTGATCCCACTTCACATCATTCCCTATGCGTATTATTTCACGAGCCTTTGCCTCGAGGACCTTGAGCGCTTCGATCTCAAGCCCAAGCTGATGTTTTGTTTGTGCAGCCGTGGCCTCATCGAGTACCTCTTCCTCCATCTTAAGGCGCTCCTCATCCGGAAGCTCGTCGTCATCGTCGTCATCGTCAAGAATGTCCTCGTACGTACTATTTTCCAAAGATTCAACATGGAAATCTCGCAATTTCTCCTCGAGTTTTTCTTTGCGGCGACGTAAGGATTCGGCGATGGCAACGGGACTCGAGGCGAGTCGTCGCTGGAGGACTGTCACGGCGAAGCCGACTACATTCTTGCGCCTATTGCTCAAACGCTCCGCGCGATTCATCTGATCGCGGACATAGTCAGTGACTGCGATATAGAGGTCCATCTCAAGATCTGAAAGGCGGTACTTGACTGTATATGCCTTCCGCTCCGGGAATAGTGGTTTACCATCAAATGTAACAAGTTGCTCCTTTGTCATGCGCCGCATTATGTCGGACACATCAACCTTCGGCGCTCCTTCACGGTACCTTCCTGCAAATCGCTCTTCATCAAGTAGGGAAAGGAATAACTGAAAGTCCTCTTCCTTTCCTGAGTGCGGCGTTGCGGTCATGAGCAGGAAGTGCTTTGTGCTCTCACCCAGCACCTTCGCCATTTTAAAACCCCTTGTTTCTTTTATTTCATTTCCATACCAATGCGCTGAGTATTTGTGCGCTTCATCGATAATAATGAGATCCCAGCCCACATGAGCACATTGCTCAATGAGCGCTTCGTCCCGCTTGAGCTGATCTTTGCGAATGATGAGTTGCGTGTAGCGTTCAAAGGCATTTCCTTCGCGCGTGTCGCTTTGTAGTGCTCGAGAAAAAATCGTAAAATCGAGACCGAATTTCTCACTTAGTTCATCCTGCCACTGATCCACGAGACTTCCGGGTGCGATAACCAATATGCGCTGAGAGTCTGCCCGCATGAGAAGTTCTCGGATAAGCAGTCCCGCCATGATTGTCTTTCCCGCGCCAGGGTCGTCGGCCAAGAGAAAGCGGAGCGGTTGGCGTGGGAGCATCTCTTCATAGACGGCCGTAATCTGGTGAGGAAGTGGCTCGACATCGGCGGAGTGTATGGCCATCATCGGGTCAAACAAATGCGCGAGCTGAATGCGATGTGCTTCAATAACGAGTTTGAACTTATTGGGGTCCTCGGAAAAAGTCTTCTGTGCGTTTTTGTCTAATTGGAGGCGCGGGATGTCTTCTTTTGTGAGGACGCACTCACCGAGAGACCCATTGCTTTTTCTATAAACGAGCGTCGCTGAGCCATCGGCGTGATGGACAACAGAAACAACCTCAACAGGAAGACTACCGTCGATGCCCACAACCCTGCTACCCCTGTTTAGTTCAGCGAGTGATTCCATAGAATATAGTACCTAAAAATCTACCATATTTACGGCCGTGTGCCCATTACTGAAATAGCGAATATCATTCTGCGAAAAGGTTATCCACACCTCTACCAAAATTTATTGCGTTGTCCCTCTAGTGTTTGATATACTTAAAGAAACCGAAGCAGTAATTTGCTAATTTCATATCGTCTCTACTGGCAAGCAGAGACGGCAGGACGACAAGAAACTGTATACCAAACCACTAAAGAGGTGGGTAACCTTGTAGGGATGGATTCCAGCCCTACAGCTTGCCAAGACTTGTGGGGTTTTTCAAAAAAGAAGCAATTCTTTATGGAGGACCTGCAAGGTGCCCTGCCTTTTGAGTGGTTTTGTTTGTCCCTCTTGATTTGCACATCACTTCTACAGTCGTAGTGATTGGTGTGCGCACAGGCGGGATTAACAACGCAGTCTTGCGTACGAAAGATTGGTCAGAAACAACCTGTGGTCATATAACGCTACCAATATTAGAAAGCTCCCAAAGCGAGCCGACAATGGACGGATAGTCACCAAGCAATTTGCTAAGGCACATCCGAAGCTTGTCTACTTGCATAGCATAAAGAAAAGCCGCCGCCCTCGTTAAAAAAGCAACGACTTTTCCCTATATCTTGTGCTACATTCGCTACCCTGCGCTTGTAGGGGTGGCGTTTGTAGTTACTCTCAAATTATACCTCTTGATATAAGAGGCCGCACCAGTATACCTGTGGATGACCGCTGGTCAAGAATCGTGTTCAGCTTTTTCCGTATCTACTTGTTTTATAAACTTAGAAAAATATATGGACAAAAACAAAAATGAAAGTGCAGTAAAATGGGCCAATGCCCAGTTAGGGAAATATGTTCAGCCGTGCAAAACCGCAGGATGTAAGTATGCCGCTACGAATCCTGGAAGTGCGGCATGTAGTGCACCAAACCCAGTACCAGACGCAGACGATATTAAGAAAGGAAATGCGAAAGACGGTCATGCAGTTTGGAACTTCTACTGTATGCGTTTTGTACGCACGGTCTATGGTGCTCCAGCGGAGTATGCAAAGGCCAACGATATGTACCTCGCGTTAAAGAAAAAGGGAGAGATAAAGACAGACAAGAATATTCCGCAAGGTGCTCTCGTCTTTTGGCCATGGGAGACGTTCGGACATATTGGTATCTGTGTAGGCGACGGCAAGATAATTCACACCGGAGTAAATCCAAAGACAAAGGAGAACGGTATCAGAATAAGCTCCCTTGCTGATGTAACGGAGGTCATGGATGGATACAATAAATATCCCAAAACTGGGAAGAGCTACCTCGGATGGGCGTATCCACCCGCAAACTGGCCAGGAAGAGCATAAAACTAAACCAACGCTAAAAGCTGACGTACCTGACTGATTACCATAGCGGGATCCACTACGGCTTTCTTCCAGTCATAAGTTCGGAACGCGTCCCGCCAAGCGAGCAGAGAAGTCAGTGCAACTAAAACCCGAGACGACGCATCTCTATGGCCTGAAAGACCGCGGCACCGAGCGCCGACGAT
>Ga0209515_10004053_pt1 | contig 20186 bp, 18 predicted proteins | sample Subgroupgradi54m_FD_187454 | JGI IMG/M metagenome (GOLD analysis project Ga0209515, IMG submission 187454) | Subsurface groundwater microbial communities from S. Glens Falls, New York, USA - GMW60B uncontaminated upgradient, 5.4 m (SPAdes)... ...
CCTATCGCTCCAGCTGAGTCTGTCAGCATTTATCATTTGTGACGTGTTTTACGAGGCCTCGCCACCACCTCGGCATGCACCAGCCTGCCCGATCATCCCCTGTCGATTCTAATCAGCCCCAATTTCCGATTCAATTTACTGGAAATGAGATAGCCTCGCGGAGTTGCTCAATCGAGACAAGACCCTTCAAAAAGCTAATATTATGATATCTCATTTCGACCTTTGTTTCAATGCCTGCTTTATTTCCAGTTGATGCATTTTTTCCTTAACTGATTGTCGCTTATCATGTTCCTTCTTTCCCTTGCCAATGCCAATTTCAAGCTTGACCATTCCCCGTTTGAAATAAATAGAGAGAGGTACACAGGTAAAACCTTTCTTTGAGACAAGCTCGGCCAGTTTTTCAATTTCTTGTTTGTGCAGAAGGAGCTTGCGACTTTGAGTGGGATCTACTCGATTAATATTTTCTGTGTGCGAATAGGGGCTAATGTGCATCCCGACAACTTGAGCTTCTCTATTAAAAATCTTAACGTACGCATCATTTAGATTGACTCGACCTTCTCGAACAGATTTTACTTCTGTGCCGGTCAAAACGATGCCAGCTTCGAAAGTGTCCGAAATGAAATAATTAAATCGCGCCTGGCGATTGGTGGCAATGGGTTGTGAACTCATAAGCAATGAAAGTCAGTGCAGCGCCGTAGACGATTTCCCTTGAATTGCCACGGCGTAGTACTTTTCCATCGGGAAAAATGCTGGAGACAGGAATTGAACCTGCACGGGTTGCCCCACACGACTCTGAATCGTGCGCGTCTGCCAGTTCCGCCACTCCAGCATGGCAAAAGCAAAATAGTAACTTGGGCAGTACAGGACTCGAACCTGTGACCCCACGCATGTGAAGCGTGTGCTCTAACCAACTGAGCTAACTGCCCATTTATTTTCTTCAATAGAAGTTAGCATCTGCCCCGATTACCAATTTATCTTCATTGATGTGAATCGGGACTGAGCTAACTGCCCTAATTCTCATTAATTAACTTAAATTGGAAATCAGGACTGTACTGGCTACCGATTTATATAAACAATGAAAGTCAGTGCTGCCCTAATCTTTTTTACTGTTTCCCCAAATATTCCCCCGTCCGCGTATCTACTTTGATAACCGTTCCTTCTTGAATAAACATGGGGACTTGTACTTTGAGGCCTGTTTCTGTTGTGGCGGGCTTCAGATGATTTGAAACTGAGTCTCCTTTAATCCCGGGCGGTGAATCAACTATTTTCAAAAGTACATGGTTTGGAACTTCAACTGTAATCGGATTTCCGTCGTGAAAATCAACGGTAACTTCATCATTCTCTCTGAGATAATATTTCCTATCTCCGATCAATTCCTCCGATAAAGCGAAAGAGTGGTAATCCTCCATATCCATAAAATGAAAGCCACCTTGATCGTGATAAAGATATTGGACCTTTTTGGAATCAAAATTGGCTTCTTCCACACTTTCGGTCGAAGAAAATCTTTGCTGAATGATTTTGCCGCTCTTAACCTCCTTCATAGTCACTTGAATAAAAGCGCGTTTATTGCCAGGTGTGTGATGTTTGAACTCCGTCACTATATAAATTTGTCCGTTCACTAAAATTGCAGCGCCAGGACGTAAATCATTCGCTTGCATTTAAATCTCTCCTCTTTACAAATGTAACTTCAAATTAATAACTCAAAATACGATTAAATGAGAGACAGTACAGACCACATACGCCGAGCCGGGGCGCCCTCTTTTCGATACGATGGAAATTCGGCGTTCAAACAAGACGTACAAAAAAATGAATCCCGAATTTGATTTGGCTCTACGCCTTCCGATCTTAATTCCTCAAAAACCCATCCGATGAGATCAAGATAAAACTTGCTGTCTCGTTTGGTTACAAAAGGGCCGAAAACATCACGAAATTCAGAACCGACTTCATAACAACAAGAACGAATCGCTGGCCCGATGGCCACAATCAGGTCGCCTGGTTTAGATAAAAACTGCCTTCTGAAGGCTTGTACTATTTTGGAAGCAAGTCTCTCATTTGCCCCGCGCCAACCAATATGAGCAAGCCCAATGGCCCGATGCCTTGGATCTAAGAAAAAAAGCGGTGCGCAATCAGCGGTTCGAATAGAAAGGGTAAGCCCGGGCACATCAGTCATTGCCGCATCTGTTCCCTTAATCGCATCTGAATCGGAACGAGCTCCCTTCCCAGCCTCTTCCTCGCCTATTTTTACAATATTAGCTCCGTGCACCTGTTCAAGCGCAACCAGTTTTTCAAAAGATACTCCCGCTAACTTGCAAAAGGCCTTCCGGTGGGCAATCGTGAGGGAATCTTGAGTATCCGGAGTGAAATTCACCCGAAACTTACGGTTCGAAAAAGCGGCGATTGTTTTGTATTTGCGGAATGCTTTAAAAAAGTAGCACCCGCTTCGCGCATCTCTTTTAAGCTCGGCTTTCCTGGTTTTTGTTTTTTTCAAAGAGCTTTTCCTCGGTCAATAAAGGCAATGCATTTTTGTTAATAGGATCGGCATGAAATCTTTTTCGGATGGCCCCATCATTTAAATAATTGTTCAAAGCAATGAAAATCATTGCCTGATCTAAAGACAAATATTTAAGAGCTACCTTTCCAGTGCTAACGGTTACCGCATCATAAAAACCGTATTCACCATAAATCGGATACCGTCGAACCAACTCGCGTAAATTTTTAATGGCTTCCTTTGGTGCAAACTCAAGTCCTAACACTACAGCATGAGGTGTTGCCACGCCTGCCTTGTAACCTTTTGAACCCAACGGTTTCACACCAAATTCAGAATATCCACCTTCCGGAACAGAGCTGGGACTCATTCCCCAAACGGGATAACCTAAGTCTTCAAGGGTATATTTCATTTGAATCTGTACGTGTCGCGCATCATTAAGACCCAAACCTTCGGGTGCATATTTTTTTTCATCAATAATCAGGGTGGGCATCATCGCCTCAAACATGGAACCACCCCAACTGGGAACAAATTGGAGCCCTTTCCATTCATAATAGCCGCCATAATAAGTAAATCCCAAAGTCGTACGTTTTTCACGATTGATCGGAAGCTGGCTCTGCCAACCGTATTCTTCCGGAAAAGTCCGGACCAAACGAAACCAATGCTCTACCGGCACATCTCCCCTTCCAATCGCAATATAGCTGGCCGCTCGAGGCTCCGTATAAAAAGAACCGTAATCATAATCCGAACGCACTTTCAAATGAGAAAAATAACCATGTGTCATTTGCTGTTCTACTTCATCATAAAAGAAACTAAAATTGTGTCCGCTTAACATCCGCTCACATTGCGTTTTAAGTTCCTCGGGAAACGCATTCTTCACCACATAAATTCCTGCATCGAGCCAGCCGCTATCCACCAAGGAAACGAAATAACTCGTGCGTTCCAAGGTAGTGGTATCGTAGTAATTGTAAAGAAAACCACTCTCGTGATGCTCTAGCTTTTCGATCGTGTTGAGCGTCGCTCCAATACGTTTTACCGCTTCTTCGCGCGTAATAAAGCCAAGATCATACGCCGAAACAACACACATGAGATAAACGCCAACATTGGTTACGTTCGTATAATCGCCTACCGAACCATCGCTCGCAACAGGCTCCTTCTCTCCCAACTGAATGGTATCGAGCGGTAATTGGTGTTCCCGGTCTACGATATTGTCAAAAAACCTCCAGGTATCTTTGGCGATTTCCATCAAAAAAGCGCGATCATCTTCTGGAAATTGTTTTTGCGGATGCACTGAAGTAGGATAGCCTTGCAACCGTTTGATCAAAAATTTTGCAAACTCAACTCCTTCAAGCTTCACAGGTGTTTTCATTCCCTTGCGCTCGGGCTGATCGATAATATGCTGACCGGGATCGCCCGTTTTAATGAATCTGAAATTGTCAAAATAAAGAACGCCCGTCTTTTTAGAAACTCGCCGGCTTTCTAAATTAATAACAAGTTCGTCCAAACCTTTCTTCGCCAACATAGGATTTTCCCAAATTTTTGGATTGGTCTGATCAAAAAGTCCCGTAAATAAGTTCAAAGGAATCTGAACAGTCTGCCATTGATCGGTCACATTCTTGACTGTGTAAGTGCCTTTTATTTTATCGATCCGCTCATCATTTTTATATTTTTTAAGTTCAATTAAAAATACCGTGGTGAAACCTGCCTGATCATCTCCCTTCACATCGAAAGCAAGATGATCATAAGGAGTCGCATCAAAATCACGAAGCTTGGTCCAGTAACCAACTTTGGCCACTTCTTTCGCATCCACATCATACGTAATTTTAAGCGCTTTTTTAGAACTGGCGGCCCCAACACCTTCGACCACCTCATTCGCAACGCTGACATCGGGATCATCCGGAGTTAAATTCCAAGTCCCGGTTTCTCCTTCCAAATAATTTTTAGGCTCCTCGTGCTCAAAATCGTCGATGACTGTTTCATTGGCATTAGGAGTTATTTTTTTAGCTGGGGATTCCTGAGCAGTGAGGGTTCCTCCAGGACCAACCTGATAAATTGTAACCGGACGTTCCGCGCAGGAAAGAGAGGGGATCGTTAAGGAAGCCAGTACAATAGAAAAAAAGACGAGTGTTAGTTTCTTCATAAGCACCTCAGATAAAAAGGGATGTTAGTGTACGGTGAAACACTGCTATTTTGCAAGGAAGAAAAACCGGGAAAACTACAGGTAGGATTCTAACGCTTTTTTGGTTTCAATCCCTGCAGCGCCATCTGGAGGAAGGCCGCGCGCCTTTTGAAAATGAAGCAAAGCCTGCTTGGTTTTCGTTCCAAAATAACCTGTTGTCAGCCCTGTAAAAAAACCTTCTTGTTTTAAACCAAGCTGCAAACGTTTTACTTCTGTTCCTCTCGAACCAAATGAAAGAACCTTTTGGTTCCCACTTTTTGAGATACCACCAGTTACCCGATTTGCTAATCGGTTCAAATCAATCCAAAGTTTCCGGCTTCCAAGCACAGAAACGATTGTTTCATGACCGCTACCTCGAACTAACCCAACAAAGCAAAATTTGGCACGGCGTGTCCACCCAGTTTTCCCGATCACCCCTTCGCGGCGCCAAAGCATCTTATTATGACTCTTGAGGTGAAATGCCTTTCCATTAGCAGTTTGGATGATTGCTCTTTTTTGCCTTAAGATCGACACAATCAGGTCTTTTTTCCTGGCTTCTCTCATGATCAGAGCTAAATCATAAACGGTGGAATATTGGCCCTCCGCCGGAAGCCCGCTTGCATTCGCGAAATGTGTATCACGCGCGCCCAAAGATCGTGCCTTCTGAGTCATTAGCCTGGCAAATTCACTCTCCGAACCGGAAACCCCAATGGCCAAAGCAGATGCCGCGTCATTGGCAGAATTTATTAAAAGCGCTTTTAAAAGATCAACCACGTGAAAGCGGTCTCCACCCTTCAAGTAAAGTTTGCTCCTTTCAACTCCTTCCACTCGAGGACTTACTGTCACCCAACGATCTAAAGGAAGTGAATCTAAAACTACGAGAGCGGTCACGATTTTCGTTGTGCTGGCCAGAGGTTGTTTTCTGTGAGGTGCTCGTGCATAAATAATTTTCTGAGAAATGGGATCTAAAAGAATGGCTGAGGGGGCTGTCAGAGAAACATAGGCTTCCGCAAAAGGAACGGGTAAGAAAAACTGAACTGCTAAAACTAGAATAAGACAAAAATTAACGGTCTTTTTCATGGTGATCCAATTGAATAAACGGCTAGAATAGCAAATATCTTTAAAATGGCAGGCAACTTCAACGGCTATTCGTAAGCGCCTTACTGTTCGGTGCCTGTACTCTTCCAGAATGCGGTAGGTGACGCGTTGTGATTTTTCTTTCGGAAATACTTTCGCGCCTCCTGAATTGAAATGCGCTTTTGTCTTCCTGTTGGGTTTTTTGCCCTTGCACGCATTTTGCCTTTTTTCTGGTTATCCGACATTTTCAAAGGAGTTCCTTCCGCAAAAGAAGTACTATATTTTACTCCCAGCGAATAAAAAATCAATGAAAATCGAGAGGTTTATTTCTCTAACTCTTGATTTCAAAGGAAGATAAGAAAAATATCAAAACCCTTGTTCTATGAGCGTTTTTCGATAGGAACGTAATCGGTTTTTTTCGGCCCAATATAAATTTGGCGCGGTCGCCCAATCCGTGCGGGTTTGGTGTCTTTCATTTCCTTCCAATGAGCGATCCAGCCCGGAAGCCTTCCGATTGCAAACATAACCGGAAACATGTTGGTAGGAATTCCCATTCCTTTGTAAAGAATGCCACTATAAAAATCAACGTTGGGATAAAGTTTCCTGCTGATGAAAAATTCATCTTCAAGCGCTACCTCTTCCAATTTTAAGGCAATATCAAGAAGCGGATCGTGAATCCCGCGTCTTTTGAAAAACCGATCGCAAGCTGCTTTGATCACTTTTGCTCTCGGATCGAAGGTTTTATAAACACGATGTCCAAATCCAGAGAGTCTTAAATTCGAATTAGGTTTTTTTACTGCTTCTACGTATTTTTTGACGTCGCCTCCATGTTGTTGGATCTCATCAAGCATTTCCATTACTTCTTGATTCGCTCCACCATGCCACGGACCCCACAAAGCACAAATGCCGGCCGCAATCGAAGCAAATAAATTAGCGCGGCCGCTCCCCACCAAACGAACGGTTGACGTACTGCAATTCTGTTCATGATCTGCATGTAAAATAAAAAGAAGATTAAGAAGTTTCACGTCTTCTTCATCAATCGGATGTTCTTCGCCCGGTATTGAAAACATCATGTGCAAAAAATTAGCGCAATAAGAAAGAGACCTATGAGGATAAATAAACGGCTGGCCTACTGACTTTTTATAAGAATAAGCGGCGATCGTACGGACTTTGGATAAAAGCTTTGCGGCGATTTCGTTAGCTTCCCCTTCTTCCTGATTCACGCTCCCCATAGCCGAAGGTTGAAATCCGTAAAGAATGGAGACCATGGAGGAAAGAATGGCCATTGGATGAGTGGTACTTGGAATACCGTCAAAAATCTTTTTGAAATCCTCGTGAAGACTTGCGTGTTTCGTAAGCTCCTTTGAAAACTTATCGGCTTCGTTCTTTGTGGGAAGCTTACTATTGATCAAAAGATATGCGGTTTCAACAAAAGTGGACTTCTCTGCAAGTTGTTCAATCGGAATGCCACGGTAGCGAAGGATCCCGTTCTCGCCATCCACAAAAGTGATGGCACTAACACAAGAACCGGTGTTTGCATAACCATGGTCGAGAGTAATGTAAGTGGTCTTTGTTCTGAGCTCACTAATGTCAAATGCTTTCTCACCTTCGGTCCCAAGGACAACGGGAAATTCGACGACTTTACCGCTTGCCTTGAGCTCAACTTTTTCATTTGTCATTATTTGTTTTTTTTGATCCATCAATTTTGAACCTCACATAGAAGGCTTGCCTCAATCAAACGCGGTATTATACGGCAGGAATGCTTTCAGGTCATCTTAAAATTTAAGAAACTATGTTGGCAACTGGCGGGCAAACTAGTTTAAAAATTGCAGAGTAGATGATCAAAATCTAATTACTTTTTCTTACACTCAGTAATCAAAAGATCAAGAAGATCGCGAGCCAAGTCCATTTCTTCATAGGTCATCTCAAACGACGGCGCAAGGGTTACCACATTCTTATAATAACCGCCGATGTCCAAAATAAGCCCCAATTCTTTTCCGTTAACGCGTAAATCCCCTTCCAATCCTCGCTGAAACATTTGGTCTGCAAGCGCACGGCTCGGCGTGAAACCGTCCGCTTCACACATTTCCATTCGAAGCGCTAAACCAAGGCCGTCTACATCACCAATTTCAGGATGTTTCGCTTGCAAGCTCCGTAACATGTTGAGAAAATGAGCTCCTTTTTCAGAAACAATTTTCGAATAATCTTTTTCCGAAAAAATTTTCATCACTTCGAGTCCTGCTGCTGTTCCTAAAGTATTGGACGAAAAAGTAGAGTGAGTAGATCCTGGCCCAAACTTATCAGGGCTGATGAGCTCCTCACGTGCCCAGATACCTGATAGAGGGTTCATCCCATTTGTTAGAGCTTTTCCAAATACAATGATGTCAGGCTGCATGTCGAAATGCTCCATCGCCCACATCTTGCCTGTTCGGTAAAAACCCATTTGAATTTCATCATCAACAATTAATATTCCATGGTCTTTGCAAATTTTAGCGAGACGTTTGAAATAACCTTTTGGAGGAACGATATAACCACCTGTTCCTTGGATGGCTTCCACAAAAAAAGCTCCGAATTCTGAGTGGCCTGTCTTCGGATTCCAAGCGCCCGTGTACTCATGTTCAAACATTCTTTCAATCTGCTGAATATAATACGTCTCGCAAGCTTCTTTATTTTTTGGAAAAGGCGAACGGAAAGAATAAGGAAACGGTACAAATTGGGCACGATCTGAAAATTCGCCAAAAGGTTCACGGTAGCGGTACGAAGACGTAATGGCCGAAGCGCCAAGAGTTCTTCCGTGATATCCGCCTTCAAAAGCCAGCATATGCTGACGGCCCGTGTACTTCCTTACCAGTTTCAAAGCATCTTCAACGGCTTGAGAACCTCCGACGTTGAATTGGACACGGCCCTTAAGCCCGAAACCTTTTTTCACGCTTTCAACAATCATCTCCGCAAGTTCTATCTTTTCACGGTGGAGGTATTGACAAGCTAGCTGAGGGAGTTTATCAATTTGAGCTTTCAGGGCATTCGCAACACGCTGGTTGCCATAACCCAAATTAACGGCTGAATACCACATTTGCAAGTCTAGATATGTCCTACCTTTTATATCGTAAAGAAAACTCCCTTCGCATCGATCGAAAATCTTTGGATGGTCAGCATAATGGACAGTATCGCCATGAGAACAAACTTTATTTTCCACGGCGAGAAGTTTTGACTCCTCATCCTTGCTAAAAATGGAGGGGGTTTTTGCCAAACGAATATTCACGTTAAAAAATCTCCTGTTCGATGTTTATTATTTCGCTCTAAAAGTCACCGAAGAACAAAACCGAGATAGCCTAACAGAACCTGACTGAAAATCAACAAAAAACCATCTAAAATTCAAAGATTAAAAAATTGTAATGTTGAATCAACAATTACTTCATTTTTTGCACTTATCATGAAATAAAAGATATAATATGCCGATATATAGTTAGTTTAAAGACTCAAGGGAGGGTGGTACCTAATAATGTCTGTCAAGTTTGTTGTTAATTTCAAAAAACCAAAAAAAATTAAAACCCATGAAAACGGGTTTTACTTCAAAAATAATGGCGGACCTATTGTTCTGTTGATCCATGGACTGACAGGCACCCCAAACGAAATGAAGTTCTTGGCTAATTTCTTGAGCAAAAAGGGGTATAACATTGTCTGCCCCAGACTGGCCAACCATGACCAACCAATCGAAATACTGAAAGATACGAAATGGCAGGAACTTTACCAATCCGTACGAACTGCGTTCTTAAAAGCAGAATCTGAGAACAACCACTCACCCATTTTTGTCGCGGGCTTGTCGATGGGAGCGCTTTTAACCTTATTGTTGGCCGAAGAATTTCCAGATCGAATTTCAGGAGTCAGCTGCCTATCCCCAACTTTATTTTATGATGGATGGAATGTTCCTTGGAGTCGGCACTTCCTCCATTTAGTTAACTGGAATCCTTTAAAAAACTTTTTCTATTTTAAAGAAGAACCACCCTACGGAATTAAAAATGAGGCCATACGCCAGCGCATATACGACTATTACCAACAAGCTGACTTAAAAGATTTAAGCCACCTTTCAAAATATGGTTACCCTTATTTTCCGGTTACGTTGCTTTGCGAACTTCAAAGCCTGGTAAAACACTTGACAAAGAAACTTCCAAACGTTCGCGTGCCCGTCCAAATGCTACAAGCCAAAAATGACGACGTGACAAGCGTTAAGAATTCCCAATTTATTTATGACAGGATCAGTTCAAAAGTAAAAGAAATTTTCTTACTCCACAATTCTTACCACGTCATTACTGCCGATGAAGACCGAGAAACGGTGGCTGAAAAAGTTGATGAATTTTTTAGCCGCATCAAAAACCATTCAAATGGAACCAACGCCAACGGTTCTAAATTAACCCATGTTCTTGCGCCGGCAATTTAAGATTTAACATGCCTTTCCCGACTAACGAAAAACAATCTATTGTTTTTTTTGATTTTGACAACACAATCACTTTCTTTGATGTTCTGGATGACGTTATAGAACGTTTTTCCGTCAATAAAGAATGGGTTAAGTTTGAAGAAGATTGGGCCAGCGGAAAAATTGGTTCCAAAGAATGTCTTGAGGGCCAATTAAAATCTGTGAGAGTCACTCAAGATGCTTTGTCAGAATATTTATCTACCATCGAACTTGACCCTTCCTTTAAAAAACTAATCACGTTCCTCAAGAAAGAGAAAATCCAGTTTGTCATCGTAAGTGATAGCTTTTCTTTCATCATCAAAGAAATTCTTCACCATAACGGAATTAGAGGCATTAAGGTGTACGCGAATGAACTTAAGTTTTGCAAAAATGAACTCATTCCTTCTTTCCCGTACCTAAGCAAAGACTGTTCAAGATGCGCTCATTGCAAAAAGAAGCACATCCTAGAAAATAAGGGCCAGAAAACGATCTATATTGGAGATGGCCTTTCCGATGTATGTCCTGCTCAAGAAGCAGATTTGGTCTTCGCAAAAGAAAGCTTGCTCAATCATCTCCGGAAAATCCAAAAACCTTGTACGGAATTTAAAAGCCTAGGCGATGTTTACACCTACTTTGAAACTTTGAACGGAACGAAACTCAAAGTCAAAAAAATATTGGCAGCTGTTTGAACGCCTCTTTTTTCCAACCGTCTGCTGCTTTCATCCGCAAATGATTACGGCGATAGGCTCAGACTTAACAACCAAAGTTGTTAAGCGAATAGAAGAACTCTCACCCGAAGAATGGGCGAAAACGTTCCCCGACGTCTTAGAAAACTACTATTTCTTCAAAACGCTGGACGAATCCCATTTTGATCAATTTTCCTTCTACTACATTTTGGTCTATGATCAAGACGACGTCGTTGGTGCCACCTCTTGTTTCTTGATGAACTACCCGCTTGATACTACGGTTCGGGGACCACTTAAAGCGCTCATGAGCACGATTAAAAAGACTTTCCCTAACTTTTTAAATTTAAAAGTCCTGATCTGCGGCCTTCCGATGGGGCCTGGCAGAATCGGGATCATCGGCAAAGCTGACCAAGTGATGGAAACAATTCTCAAATGCCTCGAACAAATCGCTCAAGATGAAAAGGTGTCGATCATCGCTTTCAAAGACTTCGACGCGCATTACACTAATGCTCTGGACCGACTTCAAGAAAAAGAATTCTGGAGATTTGAAAGCATGCCCAACACGGAAATGGAAATTAAATTCAAAAATTTTGATGAGTACCTAAAAACGTTGAGTCGTGTATCCAGGGATGGGGTGAAGAGAAAATTTAAGAAAGTAGACGGGCAAGTCAAAATTGATCTGGAAATTTCAAATGAGCTTAATGGGTCGCTTGAAGAAGCGCATGCATTGTACTTACAGACATCTGCAAAGAACGACGTCAATTTTGAAATTCTGCCTAAAGAATTTTTTGAAAACATATCCAAAAATATGCCGAACCAAACCAAGTATTTCCTTTGGCGCATTAATAATAAACTGGTTGCTTTTGCCCTTTGTTTGGTCTCGGGCGATCATTTCATTGATTACTATCTGGGTTTTGATTACTCGGTTGCATATGACTACCATCTCTATTTTGTGAGATTCCGTGATTTGATGAATTGGTGTATCCAAAATAAAATTAAAAAATACGAGATGGGTACTACCAGTTATGAACCCAAAAAACGGTTAGGCTTTAATTTCATCCCTCTTTATGTCTACGCCAAACACCGCAGAAAATGGATTAATTCCCTTCTTAAATTGCTGTCCCGGTTTTTGAAACCTGAGAATTTCGATCAAACCCTTAAAGAACTTAAAAAGAAAAACGATGAAGAATAACCCGTTAACTTGGAAGCTCTTTTTCCTAATTGTTTCCACGGACGTCTTAGACAGTATTTCTCAGCTATTCATGAAAAAAGGATTGGTAGCAACAGGGATCGGATCCGTAAATTTATCAAACGCCCTAGATTTTATATGGCATAATGCATCTTCTCCGATGGTCTGGCTTGGGCTTCTGTGTTATGCCTTTACCTTCTTCATCTGGATCGTAGTTTTATGCCAGGTAGATTTAAGCGTCGCCCTTCCTCTTGGAAGTACTAGCTATATCATGATTCCAATTATCGCCATTATCTTTTTGAAAGAAAGTATAAGCCCGCTCAGGTGGGTTGGAATTGTTCTGGTGATCATGGGAATACATTTCGTGTCAAAAAGTAAGCAACAGATTCCTCCTGTCATACCTTGATTATGCCAATCAAAATCGGATTGCTAATTTTATTTGCCGAAACTTGGAATACGGCAGGCCAGATTTTTCTCAAGAAAGCTACTAACCAGCTAGAGGCCCCGGCTTTAAGAAACCTAAAATCCTATTTGTCGTTCTTAGCCAAAACACTTCAATTGCCTGGTATATGGCTAGGTCTTGCTTCTTTAACCATTGGTATCATCCTTTGGCTGATGGCGCTTGCTCAGGGTGAACTAAGCGCTGTTTACCCCATCGGAAGCCTCCAGTACATTTTAACGCTGATTGCTGCCAGAATCTTTCTGCACGAAAAAATAGATGGTATGAAGCTCGCGGGCACACTTTGTGTCATTTTAGGAATCATCTTGATCGTGAAAAGTTAACTCTTCAAGAACGAAACAAAAAAACCGATAAACTAAAGAATGGAAACTGTAAAAAACCTCCCAAAATCCCGTATGGCCCAGATCAAGGCAGGTACTCCCTTACCACCACCCTTATTGGGTGATAAAAGCGCGCTTTCCCAAAAGGCTAGAAGCGAAATCGTTGCTTTGGTAGGACATAATCCAAAGCAGTTTTTGACTCAAGCACTTCTTGCCTGGGGCGTTATATCAGCAGCCGTAGCAATCACTCTCCGAGCACACATGGCACTACCTGTATATTTACCTGCTATTTTTATAATTGCCACACGGCAAAATCTTTTAGGACTCCTGGTTCATGAACAGGCGCACTATTTAGGTTTTAGGTCCAAGGGTGGAGAATTGGCCGCCAATTTGCTTACGGCTTACCCTTTATTGATTACAACGGAAGATTACGCAAAAGTGCACCTATCCCATCATACTTTCTATTTCACGGAAAAAGATCCCGATTATCTCAGAAAACAAGGCAAGGAATGGACCTTTCCTTTGAAACGCCGGGAACTCGTAAAACTTTTCCTGGCTGATCTAACAGGAATCAATACCTGGAAGACGCTACAAGGCAAGAAAATGAAGGAAAACTACATCGGCAAACGAAAAACGGCCACTCCCAAATGGGTTCGAGGGCTTTTTTATGGCTTAATGGCAGGGGTATTCACACTGGCAAAAACCTGGAAATTATTTTTCTTTTTTTGGCTTATTCCCCTTACCACTTTATTTCAAATTTTTATTCGCTGGGGGGGCTTGTGTGAACACAAGTATAACCTGGTTAATCCGAAAATCCATGAATCGACGCCTCTCATTAAATTGAGCTGGTGGGAACAATTGTTATTCCCAAATCTCAACTTCACTTTGCATATTTATCACCACTACTTCCCGGGAATTTCGTTTTCAAAACTTCCGAAGGTCCACCGGATTTTCCAGCGCGAGCGCTTGGTGAATGAATTGAACGTCTTCCGCGGATACGGTATGTTCCTTAATTATTTATTCCGGAGAGAAAAACCAACGAACGACGGGGTTTCGAGTAGCTCTTTTTCCTCAGCTTTCATCAAACAAAACTAAATTTTGAAGATTGACTACACCCAACGCTTCTAGAAATGCCCTACCTTTTCACCCTCAGTCATGTTGCGTGCATTCACAGAAGTTGAACCACTTTGGAACTGGGGCGTATCATCCGTCGTCATCACCATAGGCGGTGGGGGCCCTTCAGAAAAACAACCACTCAATAAACTCACCAGAGTTAATAACAAGATAGCGACCTCAAGGGACTTTTTCATCATATCTCTCCTTTTCGCATTAGATTTGAAGACAAAAAGTCATGAATGCAAGTATGATAACTTTTAAGTTTGATTGGGGCAAGTAGCTTTTCATTTCCTGACATATAAGAAATAGCCTAATCCCAATTTGCTTTCTTCGAATCGCTCAGGAATGATAATAATATAGTTGGGCGATTTAGTTTAAGCGGCTTGGGCAGTCGCCTGAGCGGTTCTCATTTCAAGATATGACTTTGCTACAACGGTATTAATGAAGAAGCCGTGCCTATCCTGATCAATCGAAACCATCTTGTTAAAAACCCCCTCAAAACGGCCAAGACGCGCAATGAGAGATGCCCGGAGGCGCTCAGAATCATGAAGAAGCGTTTCATCCATCGCTAAAAGATCGGCAAGATGCAAGGCGGCAACAGACTTCAATAAATCAATATAATCCTCAAGAAGCGGGTCTTCCGTTTGATAAGCGGTGCTGCTGATCGGGTAAAAAATAGAATTGGGTGATAAATTTCCTTCTTCCGTAACCAGAATTAATGGAACTGCTGCTTGATCTGCCAAGGGAACTAAATGATTGTGAAGATTTGCATGACGCACATTTGAAACCCCAAATTGCTTAAGCTTATCCCGATATAAAGTTTCCATATCCCCTTCATATATAACCTCCTTTAGCAAAGCGCCGCTTTGGCTAACCACGCTCAGAAATTGACTCAAAAAAGGCTTCGCAAGAAGTCGGTTCCCTCTTGTTGGAAGCGCCACGGCGGTTGAAAGGCCCCGATTCTGGATTTTCTTCAAGGACTCAATTAAAGCAAACGTCTCTGTCTTAATCGTTTGGTGATCTGATATCGCAAAAGAGGTTGCATCCAAGGTAATGTGAATTTGCGTTATGACATCTTCTAACCCGCGCGCAACGCGATCGACACCTTGTTCCGTCACCAGTTTCACGGACACATCCGCCACTTGGTCTAGCGATTCTGCCAAACTTAATTGCTTATACCTTTGTAACTTCCCGCGCATTCTCTCAGGCATCAAAATGCTGGCGACCATGAAAATACGATTGTCAATTACCTTCCTCACTTCTGAGCGCACCGTAGATTCGGCGAACCATAATTCGCTTTCTTTCTTAGGTAGTTCTATTTTTTTGGGAAGCGAGTTGAATGACGCGTTTCGAATCGTGATGTGCCTTCAAATAAGCTTGGATTTGAGCAAGCGCTGCTTTAATTTCAGGCTCAATCGTCGTCTCTCCTTTCTCATCTTTCTTGAGTTCTTCAAGCAGTAAACTTAAAGAAGAGCCCGATTCAGGTGCCTTCACTTGAGCAAGGATGGTTAATGTTTTAAGCAAATCTTCCTGATTCGAATAAAAACGTTCTATAGACTCATCAATTTCTAAAAACTTTTTCGGGTAAAGTTTCTTCTTTTCAGATTCTATTTTTTCATGCACAACGTTCAGGATTTTTTTAAGGTCTTTCTCCCTTCCCACGGCTTCGGAGTAAAGAGAGAGGCCCTCCTCAAACAGATTCCAATTTTCAACTCCGTGAAATATCATGAGTTTCCCATTGGCTTGTGCGCGAATAGCGGCGGCCAAACCTCCCGGCATTTCAGCCTGCTTGTAAAAATCTGCAAGAGTTGCGTCTAATGCGGCTTGATCGGGAAAGCTGCTGAGGATGTGCGGATCGAGTGCGGCGTCGGCACCTTCAAGTCCTACCAGCTTAAAACCGTAAGTATCGTGGAAGAAATGAATGATTTTTTCGATGTTTTCTTGTGCTTCGGGTATTGCGTGGGCATCCTGAATTAAAATGACTGTTTTTTGTCTATTGCCGCTTCCAGTAGATCTATTCCTAATTTCCCCGATCGCCTTTGGGATTTGAACTTTATCTATTTTAAAAGGTTGGGAAAGGGTAATTTTGTTTGCCGGGGCTTCACTTGCAAAAACTAAACTTAAATCACTTAAAAATAGATTGGAAAAGATGAAACAAAGAAGCAAAAAAATCACCTGGGCTCTTAAGAAGAACCGTTTCAAAAATTTGCGTTTATTTTTATGTAGTTGGGCACTACTCTCACCTAACACGATCCATACTATGAGATTCATCAAGGATGGAATATGGATCTCGCGAGACTAAACTTCAGTCTGGAGCAAAGTTGGATAAAGTGTACCTGATCCTACTTAAAAAAGCAAATTATAAAGTCATAACCTATTGATATATAATAACTTATAAATAAAATTTTGCAGAAAAATACCCCTTTCTGGTTCATATAAATCAATTCCTGGAAACTTGAGAGTGTATCAAGCAGTAATAATCATTGGGTAAGAGGCAGACGCCCTACCGACGCTTCTTCAATTCTTGGAGTGCCTTGGCGGGACTTTGATTGGCCATCTTTGATCAAGTTTAACCATCTTTAGCCATCAAAAGTACTAACAATTTTCGGACAGTCTTAATCTAATGCCCGGCACCTGCAGAATCGGTACTTTTATTTTTTGATGAATTTCAAAACGGTGGATTTGAAAACGGGGTTCAATACTTTTAAACCGCGACCTTTCGCAATCTAAAATCACCAACTTCGGCCTGGGCAATTCTCCAGTATCCGTCTGAAGAAATTCGAACCCATTCGCGATGACTGCCGCCTTTAAAACAAACGCTCGGGCCGTCCAGAAGCGTTTCATCCACAAGACAAGAAAGACCGTAAAGCCTTCCGATGGCCGGCATCGCGCCTGCTTCGCAATCCGGAAAAAGTGCGGCGTACTGATCTTCATTCTCAACGGTGACCTCGGAAGCGTCCAAAAGAATGCATAACTTCTCAAGATCAAGTTCACAGGATGCCGGTATCACAACCATGACATCGCTTGTCCCTGCCCTGATGATAATGATTTTGGCCCAATCCTTCCCCGGCCCGTCTGTGCCCAACGGCAAATCTCCGGGTGCTTCAATCACTTGATAGGGGACGTTTTCCTGCTCTAGGAATTGTTTGAGTCGCTCGGAAATCATATGCGACCTCGCTTGTTTGGAAGGTGAAATTGTTCTTCTCGTTTTCTAACGAGACTTACTCAGCACTTATCAAGAGTATCGATGCGAAGAATCTATCTTGCCGGGCAATAGATTACAAGCAAAAAATTGAGACGGGAACTCAAACCCTTATCACTTATGGAATTAGAACTGGGCCCCCCCGAGACGGTTTTGGTTCGATGAAGCAAGGCTGTCTGATTTAGATGAATTCAGCGACCAATTTTTCAGCTTCTTCAGCTGAAACGCCTAGCCTGTGCTTGTAAATGGGTTCAGCAAGCGTCTCGCGCTCGCTCTCCTCGTAACAAGGCCGCTCCTGCTGATAAAAAATTCCCGTCCCAATATAATCCGTGCGAGCCGCTTCGCGAAAAGCGGCCATAATGTCGGAAGGGTCGTGCCCGTTTTGATTGATATCTTTCACGTTTTGTTTGTAGAACTCGTGCGTGTTGATTTTGTTGAAGGTCACGCATGGGCTGAAGGTATCCACGAGCGCAAAACCTTGGTGCTGAATGGCCCGCTTGAGCACCTCGATGAGCTGAGGGACATGCCCGGTATAAACCCGGGCTACGAAACTGCAGCCTGAACCCAACGCCAAGGTGAGCGGATTAATCGGCAGCTCCGGATTACCAAAAGGCGTGGACTTGGTTTTCATTTTCAGAGCACTTGTGGGCGATGTTTGGCCTGTAGTAAGACCGTAAATGGAGTTATTCATCACTACATAAGTTACGTCAATATTTCGGCGCATCGCATGGACAAAATGGCCGACCCCAATTCCATAGCCGTCTCCATCTCCTCCCACAGCCACGACTGTCATCTCATGATTGGCCAGCTTAAAACCCTGAGCAATGGGAAGTGCACGTCCATGGAGCGTATGCATTCCATAGGTATTGATAAACGCGGGCAGGTTGGAAGAACAACCGATTCCTGAGACGGTCATAATTTGATGGGGTTCCAAATTTAAGATCGGAAACGCTTTCTTAAGCGCAGTCAACAGTCCGAAATCTCCACAGCCTGGACACCAATCGGGATGAACCGAACTATTGAAATCTTTTGATTCAGACATGAGCAAGCACCCCCTGCAACCGCTTGAAAATATCTTCTCCTGTAAACGGCTCCCCGTCATAGCGGTTGACGGTCCGTTTGATACTGAACCCGGTCTCAGCCCGAATCAGCCTCACCATTTGAGAAGAAAAATTAGTTTCAACTGCAATAATTTCGCGACAGGAATTTAAAATTTCCAAAACGCCTTCCACCGGAAGCGGATAAAGATCCGTAAAATGCAAGTGATTGACGCTCACACCGGCCTCTCTTAAAAGCTGGCAGGCTTCTTCAATGGCATCATAGGTCGAACCCCAACCCATGAGCGTTAACTCCGCATCGGCAGGACCTGTTAAAGTGGGCAGGCGCATATCTTTCGCGCGCGCTACCTCAAGCTTTTTCATCCGCTTGGCATGAATTTTATTCCGAATATCAAGCGAAGAAGGAAGGCCCGCTAGCACGTCGCTGATAACCACACCGCTCTCATCGTGTTCATCGCTCGCCGAAACATACATTGCGCCCGGCACGCCGGGAAGGACGCGCGGCGAAACTCCGTCTTCGGTGATCAAATAGCGCTTGTAACCACCGTTAACCGATTCCTGAACTTTGCCCCGTTCGATGGGAACCGCGTCAAACTGAAATGGCTCGACTGTCTGAAAATGTTCCGATAAAAATAAATCGGAAAGGATCAGAACCGGTGTTTGATATTTTTCGGCAAGATTAAGCGCACGTCCGGCCGTATAGAAGGCATCCTCCATGTCTTTTGGAGCGAGCACAATCCGGGCGAAATCGCCCGACCCGCCAAACATCAAATTCAAGTCCCCTTGTTCTTGCTTAGTGGGAATGCCGGTGGACGGCGCGCCCCGCTGAACATTGATAATCACAATCGGCTCTTCCAGCATTCCCGCAAGACCGATTCCTTCCACCATCAGAGAAAAACCACCGCCCGATGTAGCCGTAGCTGCCCGGACGCCTGCGTGAGCCGCACCGATTACGAAATTGACGGCTGCGATTTCATCTTCGGTTTGCTTGACGACAATTTTATGGGACTTCGCCTTTGTCGCTAGATAATGAAGAACGCCTGTTGAAGGAGACATGGGATACGCGGCGTAAAATTTAAGACCGTGCGCCAAAAGTCCCATCCCGAAAGCATGGTTTCCGGTCATAAACATCCGCCCTTTGCCATCCCCTTTCAAAACAACATCCGATGATTTCGCATTCTGCTTTGCCCAATCAATACCGATTTGGAAAATCTTTTGGTTGAGTTTGATCACTTCTTCTTGCTTCTTTTGGAAGCGATCTCGGATGAAATCGAGTCCCACCTGCGGATTTAAACCCAAAATCTGTACGACCGCGCCCGTGAGCATGATATTGGCCATCAGCATGTCCGCGCCTTTCTCGGTGATTAATTCCCGGAATGGCACTCCGTAGAAGGTAATATCGTCGCGCATTTTGGAAAGGTCCTCGGTAATGTTCGAGGAATTATAAAAAACAACGCCGCCTTTTTTGATCGAAGGAACATGCACCAAGGGACTCGTCTTATTAAGGAGAACTACGACATCGGGCTCTTCACCATGACTGAGCGTCTTACGCGAGCCGACATTGAGCTGAAGCCAAACGTGGCCGCCCCGAATTGCCGATTGATAGGAATTGTAAGCCATGACATGAAGACCGAGTCGGGAGCAAACCTTTCCGAAGATCTCACCGGAGGAAGCAATACCGTCTCCCGCTGCTCCCGCAATGCGCACGATGATACTGTCTCTTACTTGGGTCATGATTTGAAACTCCTTTCAGAAAAGGATGGCTAAGATTTCCTTAAGATAGGAGGGATTATAATACCATTACAGCTTCAGAAAAACTAGGTAATTTTTAACATCCCGCTTTACAGGAGGCAAACGAGTTGAAGCAGGAAGCTTCCCGTAATGGACGACCCGTTGACTTCGTCAAGGGCTGCTCCGCTGCTTTCGCAACTCGTTGATGTTAGATGGGAGTCTAATAAACCAATCGATTGCAAACATGCTAT
>Ga0209515_10004054_pt1 | contig 20182 bp, 17 predicted proteins | sample Subgroupgradi54m_FD_187454 | JGI IMG/M metagenome (GOLD analysis project Ga0209515, IMG submission 187454) | Subsurface groundwater microbial communities from S. Glens Falls, New York, USA - GMW60B uncontaminated upgradient, 5.4 m (SPAdes)... ...
TACTTTGCCATCGGTGAGGTGCGACGCGGTCAGCGTGTCCGGCGCTTTGCCCTGCTCCACCCATCGCTCGAGCGCGCCGACTTTGTCGAACACATTCGGCCCTTCGCCGCCGCCACAGTGACCCATTCCAGGCTCCAGGAAAAACCGGACACTGTTGGACGCGCTGGACGTGCCGCCCATGGCTTCGACGACGCTCTTGTAATACTTGATGGTGTTCAGCGTCGGGACGTTGGGGTCGCTCCAGCCGTGATAGAGCAGCAGTTTCCCGCCGTGTGAAAAGAACGGCTTCATGTTCGGATCGGTCGCGTTCATGATCAGGTTGTCCGGCAGGTCGCCGCGGGCCACGTCGCCGTCGAAGTTGAAGGTCTTCCAGTCCCACTTGGGGTCTTTGAACACCACGTACCGGTACTGATCGTAGATGTTGGCCGACGGATCAGGACCCTGCGCCTGAACACCCCAGCCCAGCTCCGTTCCCGGCACGAGTGACGAAAACAACTCCTTGCCGGTACGCGGGTTCACCGCGGGAGAATAAATCTTCTTCGCCGCAGCCACCTGAGGGGCGGTCAGGCACGAGGGACCGTCCGCGCCTTTGCATTCCAGCACCTTCGGGTCGAAGCTGCACTTCGTCGGGTCGTCGATGAGGCCGTCCTTGAGCCCGTCGCGCCCGTCACACGCGGCAAGAGCCGCCTGGTGGATCACCGGATATTTGCCTGGAGGGATGTAGCTCGCCGGATCCTTGAGCACGGCGTCCGCGATCCACAAGGAAATGGCCGTCCGGTTGGCCGGAGCTCCGGCGATGATGCCGTCGTAGTCATCCGGAAATTTCTGCGCCAACTTAAGGCCCTGCCTGCCGCCTGTTGAACAGCCGTTCCAGTAGGACAGTCTGGGCGCGCTGCCGTAGAACGCCTGGACGACGGCCTTGGCCTTCACGGTCATTTCGTGTTCGGAGCGCCATGCGAAGTCGATCAGCTTTTCAGGATGATCGAGCGCAAACGTGCCACGTGCCCCCACGTGCCCGGTGTCGGTGGACGCGCTCGCGTACCCTGCGCGAATAGCGTCGGCCATGGCGGAATAGCTAATCACCCCGGCCCAGCCTCCGTTACCGACAGCCTGGAACTTGCCGTTCCAGCCGTTCGCAGGCAGCCAGACTTCCACTTTGATATCTGAATCGCTGGTGGGCGTGAGGGTTGCCGCCACGCGGCAGAACTCGGGAAGATCCTTGTAAGGATTGGCTCCCCTGCCTTGCCGCTCGCCGGGTGCCGAAAACTGGCCGGCGGGTACAAGCTGAACTGCTGTGACCGTTGCGTCTTTCAACGAAAGCGCGGCCAGAGTGTCGCACGGCGATGCGAACGCAGGCACGGCAGACACGCACACCAGAACCCCTATCGCGCATGTGATCGTTGAGATCTTCATCGGCGCCTCCGCGTCGAGTGGAGTATACAAGGTTGTCAGGCACCTCCCCACTCAGGCGATTGACATTCCGCCGACGACGATGACATCGTCGTCGGCGAGGTCGGGTGCGCGGAGCAGGTCGGGAGGTAACCCATGGATATTCTCCAGGCTCCGCCGCCGCTGCGTGAAAAGCTGGGCGACGCGGCCTCGGAAAGTCTCACGGTGATGGTCGCAGACGCGCACAAGCAGGCCACCGAATCGTTCGAGCGCCGGCTCGAGATCGAGATGTCGAAATTGCAGCTGGCGCTTTCCGACCTTCGTTTCGAGCTGCTCAAGTGGATGATTCTGTTGTGGGTCGTACAGTTGGCAGCGTTCACCGGCCTTCTCTTCGCGGTCGTGAAATAGACACGCGACATAAACAAAAAGGGCAGCCCCGAAGGGCTGCCCTCTCTGCTGCCTCGCACTGTAGCGCCGAAGCGCCGGTTACGAGGGCTTCTTCAGCCCCGCAAGCAGGGCCTGGATCATCTGCATGTACTGCTGGTCGGACGTGGAATACCCCTTCGAGTAATCGTCCTCGGTGATCTTGGCCTTCTTCCAGTCGCCGTCGAAGTTGTAGGTCTTGCCGGCGACGTCGACCGTATCGTACGCGGTCCCGTCCTTCTTGAACCGCAACCCGTTCGCGCCGAGATCCGAGACGAAGATCTTGGTCGCGGGCAGCGACGCGCTGTTCAGTTCGATGTAGAGGTCGCGGTAGTTCTTCTGCTCGAGGAGCGAATCGGCGCGCCACGGCGTGTCGAACTTCGCGATGACCACCAGCAGCTGGCTGCCGGGAAAATACAGCGCGCCGACGTACTCGTTGGGCGACGAGCCCTTGGCCGCGAAGCTATCGAGCTTCAGCGAATCGAGCATCTTGACGAGCTCGATGACCGGCGGCGCCGACTTGGAGTCCTGGGCGAAGGCCACGGCGGGTGCCACTACGAGCACCGTAGCGAGGGCTATACCACGCAACCGACGAATCGTGAGCGTCATGGTCCCCCCCTGAATGGAATGTACGAGCGACTTGTATCACACGGAGGGGGAAGGGGGAAGGGGGAAGGTGAACGCAGCAGCGTATTCAGCCGATGAACAGCGCGTCTTCCTCCTCGGCGTGCGCGGCGCCGCGACGGGTCCGGCGCAGCTCCTGGATGGCGGCGAGCGCCGCCTTGAGGCCGTTCAGGAAAGCGATTCCCTTGCCCGCCGGGCCAAGGAGGTTGGGCACCACCGCCATCACCTGCTCGATGCGGCGGCTGAGATCGGTAAACATCCGATCGGCGCGCTCCATCTGCACGGCGGCCAGGCTGGTGACGCGCGCCGCTTCGGCGGTCATCGTCTGCAGGTTGTGCATCAGCGGGCGCAGGTCCCGCTCGAGGCGATCCGCGGCCTCGCCGATTCGACGCGCGGCCGACATCGCGAAGACGATGGCCGCCACCTGGATTACGGCCATCACCAGCACGGCGACGGCAATGATGCCGAGAAACAGGTTCGTCACGACTCCGGCTCCGCCGCGTCCCGGAACTGCCGCGCGGCGTCGACCACCTTCTCGCGTCCCTCACGGGCGCGCTGGCCGAGGTATTCGCGGGTTTCCTCGCCGGTGGCCGGCGCGTACAGCAACGCCACCGCCGCGCCCGCCACGGCGCCGAGGAGGAACGCCATCAGCACGGCACCCGCGCCGAGACTGTCGTCTTTCGCCATCAGAAGATACTCACTCTCACGTTCAGGTACTTTTTCGGATCTTCCTTGATTTCCTTCAGAAGACCGCGCACCTCGGAAACCGCACCGTTCATGTTCTCATACAACTGCTTGTCGTGCAGCAGCTGGCCGGCCGTGCCGTCGCCCTGGTTGAGCGATGCGGCCAGCTTGTCGAGCCGATCGGCCATCGAGTTGAGCCGGTTGTACAACTCCGCCTCGTTGAGCAGCTTTCCGGCCGTGCCTTCGCCGCGATTGATGCGTCCGGTGATCGCATCCAGGTTCGTGGTCGCCGACGTCACCGACTTGCTGAACGCGTCGTCGTTCACCAGGCGTCCGAGACTCCCCTCGCCGTTGCGAATCCGGGCCGTCACCATTTCGAGGTTGGCAAGCGAGCGTTCCAGCGACTGCGCCGCCGCCGGGTTGGTCATCAGGCGCCCCAGCGTGCCGCGGCCTTCGGTGAGACCCCGCGTCACCGATTCCGCGGCGTCGACGAAATTATTCAGCTCGCGATACAGCGAATCGTCCGTCACGAGCCTCCCGAGCGTGCCTTTCCCCCCCCGGATGTCCTTTACCAGCTCCGCCGTCTGCGCCAGCCCCTTGGTCGCTTCCTCGGCTGCGGTGGCCAGCGAACCCGGCGCCGTGCCTGGTTTCACGTAGCCCCATTCGGGAATCGGCCTGCCCTTGCTGTTGGCGGTGATGTCGACAGCCGCTTCGCCAAGCAGCGACACCGACCCGAGCGCCGCCGTCGACAGATCGGTGATGCGCGGCTGCTGAGCCTTGCTGACGTCCATCGTCACTTCGACCTTGTCGCCGACGAAGTTCAGCGTCTTCACCGAGCCGACTTCCACGCCGGCGACCCGGACCGGCGCGCCCTGTTTCAGGCCCGAGATGTCCGAGAAGACGGTCTTGATCGAATACCGCTGCCAGAAGAAGCCCCCCGATCCGCTCACCATGAAGATGAGGAACGCGGCAATGACGAGGGCGATGACCGAGATCAGTCCGACCTTCAATTCCGACCAGGCCAACGAACGCGTGCGTGGCATCGCTCAAATCCTCTATGACAGGAACTTCCGGATGTAGGGGTCGGTCGAGGCGCGCAGCTCCGCGGCGTTGCCCTCGAAGGCAATCAACCCGTCTTTCAGCATGATGAACTCGGCCTCGTCGCATTTCTTCGCGTCGGCCGTGACGACCTGGATCCCGTCGCCGTCGCGCACCGCTTCGTGGGTCGCGATGAGGAACGCGTCACGCAGCTGGTGCGTGACGACGATCGAGCTGACGTTCTCGAGATCGCGCAGCTTCATGATCTCCTCGTCGACGGTCGTCGCCGTAATCGGGTCGAGCCCCGTCGTCGCTTCGTCGTACAGCAGCGTTGGCGGCTTGAACGCCATCGCGCGGGCAATCGCCACGCGCCGCCGCTGTCCTCCCGACAGCTCCGACGGCATCGAGTCGATGTATTCCGAGAGCCGCACGAACCCGAGCACCTCCTCGACGCGGCGGCGCACCTCGTCGAGCGGCATGTCGGTTTCCTCGTACAGCTTGTAGCCGACGTTTTCAGCCACCGTGAGAGAGTCGAACAGCGCGCCCTCCTGGAACACCATCCCGAGATGATTGCGCACCTTCATGAGCGCGACCTCGGACATGGTGTCCGCGCGCACGCCGTTCACCCAGATCTGGCCGCCGTCTGGCTTGAGCAGCCCGAGAATGAGCTTCAGGACCGTCGACTTCCCCGATCCGCTTGCGCCCAGGATGATCTTCGTATGCCCGGGCAGGAGCGAAAAGCTGATCTCCGTGAGCACGACCTTCTCGTCGAACGCCAGCGACACCTTGTCGAAGACGACGGCAGGCCTGTCGTGCGAGGAACGCCGTTCGGCCTTGCGCGCGGGCACGTCACGCGTGGTGTCTATGGCGCCGCGGCTGGTATCGGTGGCCATCAATACAACAGCGTAAACAACAAGCGCGTCACGAAGAAATCGACCGCAATCACCGCGACCGACGCGGCCACGACCGCGTTGGTCGTCGCGCGCCCGACACCCTGTGTGCCGCCGGTCGTTCGGAGGCCCACGTGGCAGCCGATCGTCACGATGGCGTAGCCGAGAAAGAACGGCTTGATCAGGCCCATCCACGCATCCTGCAGGTACAGCGCCTCGGTGATTGACGTCCAGTACAGGCTCGATGCGACGCGGAGCTGATAGACCGCGATGATCCAGCCGCCGAGAATGCCCACCGTGTCCGAGATCACCGTCAGCACCGGCGCCATGAAGAAGCCGGCGAGGACGCGCGGCACCACGAGCTTCCGGACCGGGTCGGTGCCGAGCGCGCGCAGCGCGTTGATCTGCTCGGTCACGACCATCGACCCGAGCTCGGCGGCAATCCCCGACCCGATGCGCCCGGCGAGCATCAACCCCGTGAGCACCGGCCCGAGCTCCTTGATCATCGACGCGCTGACCAGCCGGCCGACGAACGGCCGCGCGCCGAATTGATCGAGCGTAATGCCCGACTGCAGCGCGAGCACGGCGCCGGTGAAGAACCCGGTGAGCAGCACGACGGTCAGCGACCCGATGCCGATCTGATCGAACTGCTCGACGACGTCGTGAAAGTAGAACGGACGCGAGAACACGCCGTGGACGGTCGCGATCTGCAGCTTGACATACTCCTGGACCTCGAGGAGCGCGCCCTTGACCCAGTGCTCGAGAAGGTTCAGCACTCGTCTACCGCCCGGCCGGAAGGCTCGTCAGCCCCAGCTCCCGGCTGCGCAGCGATTTCACGGCATCGCGAAGAGTGGCGGCGCGCTCGAAATCGAGGTTCGCGGCCGCGCTCTTCATCTCCACCTCGAGCCGGGCAATCTCGGCGTCGATCTCGGCCTGCGTGCGGAAGTTGTCGCGGGGCTCGCGGATCGCCGGGGCCGTCGAGTAGTCGCGCTCGTACACGCTCGACATCACATCCTCGATCGCCCGCACCACCGATTCGGGCGTGATGCCGTGCTCCTCGTTGTAGGCCGCCTGCAGCACGCGGCGCCGCTCCATCTCCGCGATGGCCGACTTCATGGATGCGGTCATCGTCTCGGCATACATGATGACGCGTCCGTTGACGTTTCGCGCCGCGCGTCCGGACGTCTGGATCAGCGAGCCGCTCGACCTGAGGAATCCCTCCTTGTCGGCGTCCAGGATGGCCACCAGCGAGACTTCCGGGAGGTCGAGCCCTTCCCGCAACAGATTGATGCCGACCAGGACGTCGAACGTCCCGCGGCGGAGATCGCGAAGGATCTCGATGCGTTCCAGCGTGTCGATGTCCGAGTGCAGGTAGCGGACCTTGACGCCCAGCTCCTGGTAATACGTCGTGAGGTCCTCCGCCATCCGCTTGGTGAGCGTCGTCACCAGCACGCGCTCCCTGCGCCCGGCGCGATCGCGAATCTCCTTCAGCAGGTCGTCCACCTGTCCGCGGACGGGCCGCACGTCGATCGGCGGATCCATCAGGCCGGTCGGACGAATCACCTGCTCCACGACGACGCCGCCCGCCTGCGACAGCTCGTACGGTCCGGGCGTCGCCGAGACGAACACGACCTGGTGCGCCCGCTCCTCCCACTCCGCGAAGTTCAGCGGCCTGTTGTCGAGCGCCGATGGCAGGCGGAAGCCGTACGCGACGAGGACCTCCTTGCGCGAGCGGTCGCCCGCATACATGCCGCGGATCTGCGGCACGCTCTGATGGCTCTCGTCGACGATCACCAGCGCGTCCCCGGGAAGATAGTCGAGCAGCGTCGGCGGCGGCTCACCGGGCATGCGCCCCGTCAGATGGCGCGCGTAGTTCTCGATCCCGTGGCAATAGCCGATCTCCTTGATCATCTCGAGGTCGAACATCGTCCGCTGATGAAGACGCTGCGCCTCGAGGAGCTTGCCTTCCGACTCGAGCTGCCCGCGAAACCACTCGAGCTCCTCCTTGATGGTGCCGACGGCCAGCTTCGTCCGATCGCGCGAGGTGACGAAATGCGTCTTGGGATAGACGGCGATCTTGTCGATGCGTCGAATGACCTTGCCGGTGAGCGCATCGAACCACGCGAGCTCGTCGACTTCGTCGCCGAAGAGTCCAATGCGCAGCGCGTGCTCCTCGTAGGACGGCACGACCTCGACGATGTCGCCGCGGACCCGGAACGTGCCGCGGCCGAACTCGGTATCGTTGCGCTCGTACTGGATCTCGACGAGCTTCCGGAGGATTTGATCGCGATCGATGCGCTGCCCCACCTCGAGCGGCAGCAGCATCCCGTAGTAGGCCTCCGGCGAGCCGAGGCCGTAAATGCACGACACGCTGGCGACGATGATGACGTCTCGGCGCTCGAAGAGCGACCGCGTGGCCGAGAGGCGCATGCGATCGATCTCGTCGTTGATGGTCGCTTCCTTCTCGATGTACGAGTCCGTGGCGGGGACGTACGCCTCCGGCTGGTAGTAGTCGTAGTAGCTGACGAAATACTCGACGGCGTTGTCCGGGAAGAACCGCTTGAACTCCTGGTAGAGCTGCGCGGCCAGCGTCTTGTTGTGCGCCATGACCAGCGTCGGCCGGTTCACCGACGCGATGACCTGCGCCATCGTGAACGTCTTGCCCGAGCCGGTGACGCCAAGCAGCACCTGGCGCCGGTCGCCGCGGTTCAAGCCCTCGATTAGCTCGGGGACCGCCCGCACCTGGTCGCCGCACACCTCGAAGTCGCTGACGAGGGTGAAGCGATCGTGGACTGAAGGCATGGACTGTACGACGCGCCCGATCACGGGGCGATGAATCCCGGATCGTACCACGGGAGGTTGGGAGTTGGGCGTTATTTGGATTTGTCTGGAGGTTGTTGATAGGGAGCGAAGTAGCCGCGCCGGCTCAGGATCTTCAGCCCTTTGAGGTCGGCGCGCGTGACCTTGATGTCGACCTTGCGCCACGCGCCATCCTGCTTCGTGTTCGTGGACGAGTACGCCAGGCTGTACTGCGCGCGGATCTGCGCCACGACCTTGTCGTACGCGGCGTCGATGTCCTTCATCGACGTGGGAAAAAACGCCTGGCCGCCGGTCGCCTCGGCCATCTGGCTGAGCCGCGCGCGCTCCTCGACCCGGCCGCGCGCGTGCTCGAGAAACCCGACCGAGTAGATCGTCGCATCCGAGGCGCGGATCAGCGTCATCAGGTCGCCGAAGCTGATCGTGCTCTGGGTGTCGCCGCCGTCGCTGTAGAGCACGAGAATCTTGCGGCCGTCGTCATCCGATGCGCCGTCCAGGTACACGCCCATCGCGTCGTACAGCGCCGTATTGCCGTCGGGCGTGCGGCCGCGGATCCGCTCGACCATCCGCGGAAAATCCCTCTGGCCGTACTTCGCGACGCGGACCTCGGTGTCGAAGTCCACGAGCGTCATGTCCTTCGCTTCGCGGAGGGTGTTGAGGAACTTGACCGCGGCGGAGCGCGACAGCTTGATGTCGTCGGTCATGCTGCCGCTCGTGTCGAACAGCAGCCCGACGTGCATCTCGGGCCCGTTTTCCAGCTCGGTCCCCCGCGCGAAGTACTTGACGGCCTGCTTCTGGCCGTCTTCGGTAATCTCGAAGTCGTCCGCGGTGAGATCGGTGAGGTACTCGCCTTTCCTGTCGACGACGGTGACGCCGAAGGTGGCGAGGTCGATGCCGGTTCGGAAGGTGGGCGTCTGCGCGGCGATCGACGTCATCGCGATCGCCACGGCCGCCGCCAGAACGAAGAAGCCCTTCGCCATCGAACCTCCCGATCCTACACCCGCTCAAAACCCCCGGTACAGCGTGATTCGCGCCGCCTGCGTGCCGCGGCCGCCGTCCTGCCGGCGGCCCTGGAAACCGTAGCCCCACTCGACCGACCACAGCGTTCGGAACGGACCCGACGAGTCGAGTCCTGCTCCAATCCCGGGGTAGCCTCGCGCGCGCGATCCCCAGCCGGGATCGCGCACCAGGGCGACGTCGCCGAACGCGTCGAGCCGCCATCCGCGATGTGACCACGCCGTCGCGCTGCGAACCAATGCGCCCCGGTCGTAACGAATCGATGCGGTCGGATACCCGTGAAGCGGGTTGTCGAACGTGTCGAATCCGAACCGGCTGAAGCGATCCAGATCGTGTCCGGCCATCCACGCCGCCTCCACGCGCGAGCTCACGGCCGCGCCAAGCGCGACGGTGCGTCTGACCTCCGCGCCGTATCGCTGATACTCACGGGTGGCCGGACTGAATTCCCCCGGCAGTCCCCACGTCTCCCATCCCTGCCGCCGGGCGGGATTCCACCACCCGCGAACGCCCCATGCGCCGCGTTCAGCGTCAATCGCGACCACCACACCATGGTTAACGACGGTGGGAGGGACGCGGAACACGCCGGCTGTGGCGACGCTCCGCTCGAGCGTGGTGACAGTCAGCTCGTAGTCGAACGTCGCGCGAAGACGAGGCGTCAGCGCCCGAAGAACACCGATCGAGAGCTGCGCCGGCCGTTGGAGCAGGTTCTCCGAATACTGTTCGCGCCCGTCGCGGAAGACGCGATCGCTGTACATCGCCGCGATGCCGAACGCGCTTCCGTGCGCCTGCCACCTCGTCCCTGCAATCGACGGCGCGCTCCACGCCGCCTGCCCGTACGTTCCGCCGAAGAAGACGTTGAGCTGCGCGCCCCTGTTGAAGAGATTCAGGTTCACGTAGCTGATGCCCGCGAACGGCAGCGGCGCCGTGATGTTCGGATCGATGAGCACACCCGCGATGAGACTGCGGATGCTGTGGCCGCCGCGCGGCTCGACCGAGCGGCTGCCGGCGCCACCGCGGCGCACGAGATACCGCAGGCCGTCCGGCGTGTCCTGCAGCATGACGTTGTCGGACGCCAGCGCCGCCTGCAGCCGCGCCTCGAACGCCGGGCTGTTGATCTCGTAATGCGCCACGCTGATGGTGCGGTGGATGGGCGTCCGGAAGCCGGCCCCCTCGTACGCCTGGAACACGCGCGTCGCCACGGGAAGCCAGACGGCGTTGCCGCCGGCCTCGACGCGCCCGAAGTCGTCGACCTGCTCGGACGACACGATCGCGCCTCGCAGGTCGCGTTGTATCGTCTCGAGGCGGCGAAGCGTGAAGTCGGCCATGTCGATCCACGCGCGTCCATGCGCGAGACCCCGGCCCTGCGACCGGGGCTCGAAGCTCACGACGTAGCAGCGGCTTCCGTCAACCGCGTCGTCGCCGTCGAGCGCGTACCGATACGCCTCGTTCAGCGTGATGACCAGCGGCGGCGTGCCGACCCGCTCGGCCTCGATCAGCGGCAGCTCCGGCGGCGACTGCGCGCCGCCGCCGGCAATGCCGGCGCCGTTCACCCGGATGGTGCGCTCCTCGATGTCGGTTTCGCCTTCGCCGCGGAAGACCGTCGTCTCCGCGGTGATCGTGACCGGAGCGACGAAGCCGGGCACCTCGAAGAGCAGCGTCGTCGTGCCCGTGGCAATCGCGGTCTGGACGATCTCGTCCTGCCGCCGCTGCGTCGCCTGGTAGCGGGCGACGATTTCCTCGACGGTCAGCGGACGCGCGCCTCCGACCTCCACGACGGTCGCGCGGCGGGAGGCAAACTCCCGCACGACTCGCCAGTCGACACCGTCGACGGGCAGCAGCACGCGCTCGCTTCCGGGCGTCAGCGAGGCGGCGATGAGATCGTCAACGGTCGGATTCGTCTTCGCCGGCAGACGGAGCCACGTCCCGCCGCGACCGATGACCGCATCGACATATGGCGTCATCGCGTCGAGCGGCACGCCTGTCGCGGTAAACGCGTCTCCGTCGATGGCGATGTCCAGATCCGGGCGCGCGGCGCGAAGCCTGGTGATCGTCGTCCGGGCCTCGAACGTGCGTTGAAGCGCCGCTCCGGTCGTATCCGGCAAGATCGCCGCCGGCGACGGGGCGGAACGCGTCCCCGGCTCGCCGAAGCTCGGCACGAGCGAAGGCGGCCGGACGACCACAAACCGGGCGTCACGCAGCGCGCCGGCGTCGACAGCGTGGCCAGCGTCAATGACAGCGCCAACCGCGGCGCCGGCCGCCGCAAGGTTCCGGACGGCCTGGCGCATGACGTCGCTCTCGAGATCGGCCGTCACGAGCACGCGGAGCCCCTCGAGCGAACCTGGCGCCAGCTCGCCCGTCGCGTTCAGGCTTGTCGCGTCAGTGCCGATAACCAGGCAAGGGACGCACGGCGCGCCCTGCGCCTCGGCGCGCTCCGCGTCGAGGCCAAGCGCCACAAGGCCGGCGGCCGCAAGCAGGCGTATAATTTGGGGTTGGCGCCAGTGTCCGGGGTTCATCAGGTCCAATGAGGTGTCTCGCCGTCTGCCAGACCGAACTGGTCATCAGGATGCTCGACGAAAGCCTGATGCCCAGCTTCGAAGTCGATTTTCTCGTCGAGAGCAAGCCGCTCGCGCGCCGGCTGCATGACGCGGGGCTCGCGGTCTCCGCGGCCGACCCCCGACGCACCGATACCTACCTCAAGGCCGACATCACCCCCGCCACCTGCGTCATCGTCGAAGACAGCGGTAAACGCAGCCTGCGCAAGATCCTCGAGGCAATTCGCGACGCCGGCGCCACGCTCGTCTACGTGCTCGGCATCGGCGCCGGAGAGCCCCACAAGCGCGAAGAGGAGCTTCGCGCCTTCATTCCCGAAGTGAACTACCTGGCGATCGCCGAGCTGTTCGGCGCGCCGCTCCTCATCGAGTTCAGCCGGTCGCTGACCCGGCTCAAGGTCCAGCAGTATCAGCGGTTCTTCAGCGACGCCGATCGCGTCCTGATTCTCCTGCACAACGACCCCGATCCCGACGCGATGGCGAGCGGCCTCGCGCTGCGCAACGTCCTGCGCCGGACCAAGCAGACCGCCGTCATCGGGGCGCTGCAGGGGGTCACGCGGCCGGAAAACCTCCGGATGGCCAACCTGCTCGACATCCACGTGGAGGACGTCACGGCCGATCAGCTCCCGGGGTTCGATCGCATCGCGATGGTCGACGTGCAGCCGCATTACTTCGGCGACGCGTTCCATCGCGTCGATCTCGTGATCGACCATCACCCTGAGCAGCCCGGCTACAGCGCGGTGTTCAAGGACATCCGCTCGAACTACGGATCGACGTCGACGATTCTCACCGAGCATCTGCGCGCGGTCGACGCCAACATCTCGGAGCGCACCGCGACGGCGATGCTCTACGCGATCAAGTCTGACACGTTGTTCTTCAACCGCCAGGCGAACCGTGTGGACCTGGAAGCGTTCTCGTACCTCTATCCGCTGGCCGACGCCGCGATGATCCGCAAGATGGAAGGGGCGGAAATCACGATGGACCGGCTCGAGTACGTGCTCAAGGCCAGACAGAACGGCCGGATGATCGAGCAGGTGTTCTGCTCGTTCCTCGGCACGTCGCTGCGCGAGGACTTCATTCCGTACGTCGCCGATTTCTACCTGCAGCTCGAGGACGTCAAGTGGACGATCGTCGCCGGCATCGTCAACGACTCGCTGGTGATCTCGGTGCGGAACCTCGGCTACTCACGCAACGCCGGCGAGTTCGTACGGAAGTATTTCGCGGACATCGGCAGCGCCGGCGGCCACCGCTCGATGGCCAAGGCGGTCGTGCCGCTGCGCGCGTTCCGGGACAAGTTCGGCAACCTGCAGGCGGATCAGTTCACCGACAAGGTGCTCAGCCTCGCGCTCGAGTTCCTTCACGAGCACCAGACGTCCGAGAAGAAGCTGGTCAAGGCCTGACTACGTTCCGGGCCGTTTGAAGAGCGCGAGGTCGACCGACTCGCCCATCGCCTTGTAGCCGGCATCGTCGGGATGTAAGTGGTCTCCTGAGTCATACGCGGGCAGGATCTTGGTCGGCGCCGATGGATCCCGTACGATCATCTCGAAATCGATCACGCCGTCGTACATTCCGCTCGTGCGGATCCACCTGTTCACCGCCAGTCGCTTCGCCTCACCTTCTTGCGTGAAGTAGGCTGCGCCTTCGAACGGCGTCAGCGTCGCTCCGTAGATCCTGAGGCCGCGAGCGTGGGCGCGCTCGATCATCTGCCGGTGCGCCGCGATGAGATCGTCTGCACTGGGGCGCTCGTTCTTTCCCGCGAGGCCGATGTCGTTGATACCTTCCATCACGATCACGTGCGTGATGCCCGGCTGGGCGATGACGTCGCGCTCGAAGCGCGCGAGCGCGTTGATGCCGGACGCCGCATAGCCCGGCGCCTCGCTGAGCAGCCGGTTGCCGGCAATGCCGAGGTTCATCACGGCGAGTTGTCCGTTCCCCTGCGCGGCCAGCCGCCTCGCCAGGTGATCCGGCCACCGGTTATTCGTGTCGGCCGTGGACCGCGTACCGTCTGTGATGGAATCGCCAAATGTCGCAATGGCCCCCACCTGCGGGCCGGCCGCCACCTCGACGCGTGAGATCAGAAACCAGGAACGCGTCACTGCGCTGTCCTGCAGCGCCGCTTCGCCCGTGTGATCACCCGGCGATGAAGCGTAGCTGGTCTGGTTGGCGCCGTTGTGCATGGTGATCGGCGACGTTCCCTCTCCAAGGTCATCGGCCACGAAGATGTCGATCGCGAGATCCGCGCGTGACGGCACGGCCAACTGCACCGCGTCGCTGACGATGACGGCGCCGGCGGGAACCCTGAAACTTCCGTTGCCGTTCACCGTCAGTCTGCGAACCGACGCCGGGACGATCGCGGAATCATGATCGCGCAGCGCGAGGGACGCGGCGCCGACGTTCAGCGGCGCCGTGCCGAACGTGTTCGCGAACACGACACGCGCCCGGCGTCCTGCAATGGTGCTTCTGACGATCTGCCGGAGCGTCTGATTGTTCGGGGTGATGGCCGGCAGCGGCGGCGGACCAGCCGGCGCGGCGGCAACCGGCGCGAGCACCGGCGCCCGCGCGACGACAGCGGTTGTCCATGTGGCGACCCAATGATCGGCGCTCTTCGTCTGCCCGAACGCTGCAACGGCAACCGACAGTACGAGTACCGCGGCGGCGAGGGCTCTCCGTATCATCTGCATTGGCGGCTCCTTGACGGCGCGGATTGTACTTTTCCTTGTGGCGTTGGACACATCTATGGTCCAAGCCCGTCCTTCGCGACCTGCGCCGCGACGTCGGTCCGAAGATCCCGCGCGGCGCGCATGTCCGCGTCAGCTCCCGCGACGTCGCCCGCCTTCTGCTTTGCGATGCCGCGCGCGTACAGCGCCCACGCCTGACCCCCGTTTTCGGTCGCTTTGGTGAAGTCCTCAATCGCCTCTTTGTACCGCCCGGCCTGCAGATACGCCGCGCCACGCTCCGCGAAGCTCCACTCATCGGCGTCGAGCGCGATCGCGCTGGTGAGATCTGCGATGGCGCGCTCGTACTGCCCCGTCAGCCGATACGCGGTGCCGCGCTCGGCGATCGTCCATGCGCTGGTCGGCGCGAGCTCGAGTGCGCGATCGAAGTCGCGAATGGCCAGGTCGAACTCGCCTTTTGAGACATGATCGAGGCCGCGCTCGCTGACGGCCCATGGATCCTGGGGGGTGAGGGCGACCGCGTGATCGAGGTCGTCAATCGCCTCGTCGTACTGCCCCTTCTGCCGGTACGCGACCGCGCGCTGGCTGAGCGCCGCCGTGTTCTTCGGATTCAGACGGATCGCCTCGTTGAAGTCGGCCATCGCGAGCTCCGGCTGGCGCGTCGCGTTGAGCGCCATCCCGCGCTCCACGTACACATCGTCGGCGGCGACTCTGATTCGCAGGACTTCCGTGAGGTCGACGACGGCCAGATCGAATTGCCCGGTCTTGCGGAACAGGACGCCGCGCGCCGCGAGCGCGTCGAGCCGCTCCGCGGTCGTGAATCGATCGGATTCGATGACCGCGGTGCAGCCCGCAATCGCGCGGTCGGGAGTGCCGGACTCCGGACCCGCGTAGGAGTGGCAGCGTTGCCGGGCGTCGGTGGCGGATTGCGCGATCACGGATGCGCCCGCCCCGGCGGCGACGACGCAGATCGCGAGCGTGACGGCCCTCATGTCTTACGCCAGTGCCTGTTCGAAATCCTGAATGAGATCGTCGGGATCCTCGAGGCCGATCGAGATCCGCATCATCCCCTTCGTAATCCCCGCCTCCGCAAGCTGCGCGTCGGTGTGGCCCCACTGTGATGTCAGAAACGGCAGACTGCACACGCTTTCGGTGCCGCCGAGGCTCACGGCACGTTTGATGATCTTCAGGCGATCGAAGGTGCGGCACGCGCCCGCCTCGCCGCCCTCGATATCGACACAGACCATCCCGCCGAACCCGCTCATCTGCTGCTTCGCGATCGCGTGATCCGGATGCGACGGCAATCCCGGATAGTACACGCGCTTCACACGCGCATGGCCTTCGAGCGCCAGGGCGACGGCCATCGCGTTCGCGTTGTGGCGCGCGACGCGCAGCGGCAGCGTCTTGAGCGCGCGGCCGAGCGCGTACGCCGGCTGCGGATCGAGTACGCCGCCGAGCTTTCTTCGCGCGAGGTTGACAGGCTCCACGAGCTCCTCGCGCCCCGACACGACGCCCGCCGTCACGTCGCTGTGGCCGTTCAGGTACTTCGTCGCGCTCTGCATCGACAGATCGACGCCCATCTCGAGCGGACGCTGGTTGATGGGGCTCGCGAACGTGTTGTCGATGACGCTCGTCACTCCCCGGGCGCGGCACGCCTTCGCGACGCGGCGCACGTCCACACACCGCAGGTGCGGGTTGTTCGGCGACTCGAACCAGAGGAGGCGTGTGCGATCGGTGATCAACGTCTCGGGGCACGCCAGCGCGTCGACCGTCACGAAGCGCGTCGCGATCCCGAATCGCGAGAGGAGGTCGTTGAGCAGATGAAAGGTGCCGCCGTAGACCGCGGCGCTGCACACCACTTCGTCGCCCGCCTCGAGCAGCGCCATCAGCAGCGTCGACGAGGCCGCCATGCCCGACGCGAACAGCAGCGCGCGCTCCGCGCCGTCCACCGCGGCAATCTTCGCCTCGGCCGACATCACGGTCGGGTTCTCGTAGCGTGAGTAGAGAAAGTGACCCGACTTGCCTTCGTTGTACTGGCGAATCGCGTCCGCGTTCTCGAAGACGTAGGTCGTCGTCTCGAAGATGGGTGTGGTCAGCGATGCGACGTGAGCGAACTGCCCTTCACCGCTGTGGATCAGCGTCGTTGAGGGTCCTTTGTCCATGCGCCTGTCCTGCGGGCGCGCCGCCGCGCCCGGTTGCAAGACGAGCCAGATGCTCGCCGCTGGCGCCCACGACGGGCTCGATGAACTGGTGGTACGCGTCTTCGTACGCGCGCTCCATCAGCTCCCCGGTCGAGTGGCGCCGGTCCGAGGCTTCATCATACGCGCCGGTGAAGTCGAACGGACCAACAGGATTGTGTGACGGACAAATCACGTAGAGCGAATCGAACCGGAGACGCGCCGAATCCAGCGCGTCGTGGAGCGACGCCGCCTCCGCGGCGCTGATGAACTCCCCCAGGCGGCTGCGGATGTCGAGACGCGGGCGGCGCAGCCGATGCGGCGCACTCACCGCCGGGACGGCGCTGGCGATGATCGCCTGCGACACGCCCGCGGTCGCCAGCTCCTCGAGCAGGCGCGCCGCCGATCCGGGGCGATCGCAGAGCCGATGCGTCTCGCCGCGCCAATAGCCATCGGGCGCAAACGTGACGAGACGCGGATCGCATGCGACAGGCGGCGTCATCGCCGCGCTCATGACGTCCAGCGCGTAGTCGCGGCCGAGACCCGCGAGGTCGAGCACCTCGGCGCGCCGTTCGCGCCCGGGCCGCGGCGCGATGAAATCGTGCCGGTACGGCTCCCGGAGCATCGCGGCTACGACGTCGCTGCGAGCGTCGAGATCGGTGGCGATGATCATCAGTTCGCGGAACCCCGGCTGTCCGAGATTCTCCGCCAGGACCTCCGCGTACCGGCGCCCGGCAACGCTTCCCGATGGACGGGCGTCGCGCGCGGCCCCGCGGATCAGCTGCCAGATCGTGCGCGAGAACGCGCGGCACGCAGGCTCCGCATCGAGAGGCGCGCCGATGGGGCCCCACCACCAGCCGGCTTCGGCGCGGCGCCGTGCCCCGGACCGGCGGATCCGCCCGGTCAACATTCCTGCGGCAAGCACCAGGACGATGCCGGCCAGCACCATCATGGCGACGCGCAGGAACGGGAGGAGGGACACGATCACGCCTGCGCCGAGTAGACCCAGCGGCGCGACGAGGACGAGGACGAGAAACAGGGTGAGCCAGCCGGCGACTCGAATGGAACGCCTCCATCCGTAGAAGCCCCCGGAGAAGGTGCTGCGCTGTGCGGAGCGCCAGATGCCGCCCGGCTCCCAGAGCCGCGCGCCGCCGTCGATGGCCGCCAGCATCGCGGCGCCCGCGCCGACACCGTGGCCCGCGACGACGTCGATCTTGACGCCGGCTTCCTGCAGCGCGCGGAGCACGCCCGCGTGGTACGCGCCGTGCGCGCCGGTGCCGCAAAGCACCAGGGCGGTACGGCGCGCCGGGGAGTACTGCACTACGCTTCCGTGTCGTGGACGGTGATCAGCTTGATCAGCTCGAACTGGCGGTTGCCGTTCGGCGCGACCACTTTGATGGCGTCGCCTTCTTCTTTGTTGAGAATCGCGCGGCCGATCGGCGATGAGGTGGAGATCATTCCCTTTTCCGCGTCCGCGTCTTCCGGCATCACGAGCTGGTAGATGATCGTGTCGCCGTTCTGCGCGCGGAGATGCACCGTCGATCCGAACCCTGCCTTGTCATGCGGGATGCGATCCATGTTCATGAGCGAGATCTCGCCCATGCGCTTCTTCAGCATCGCGATCCGCGTGTTGACGATGCCCTGCCGCTCCTTGGCGGCCTTGTACTCGGCATTCTCGCGTAGATCGCCGTGCTCGCGCGCGCGCTGGATCTCCTTCGGCAGCTCGACCTTCAGCTCGCGCTCGAGCGCGGCTATTTCGTCGTTGAATCGCTTGATAATCCGGTCCTTCACGGCGAATTCGACTGTAGCACAGTCTGTTATGCTCAATTCGCGAACACGGGCCACGGAGACACGGAGGCACGGAGTTTGGTTTTCTCCGTGTCTCGTGACTCCGTGGCTCGTCTCACCGTGAAGACGATCTCGAGCAGGCAGAACCCGATCGTGCGCGCGTACCGCGAGCTGGCCGAGGAACCCGATCCCGCCGGCTCACGCCTGCTGCTCGACGGGGCGCACCTGGTGCGCGACGCGCAGGCGGCGGCGCTCCGCTTCGAGAGCGTCGCGGTGGCGTCGTCGTACCTCACATCGGCCACCGAAGAGAGTGAGATTGCGCACGCGCTCGAGCGCGCCGGCGTCGACGTCGTGGCCGCCGACGACCAGGTCTTCGGCGCGATCAGTCCCGTCCGCACCCCCAGCGGCATCGCTGCAATCGCGCACCGGCATCCCACGACCGCCGCCGCCATCCTCGAACAGGCGCGACTGTTCGCCCTCGTGGTCGACGGCGTGCAGGATCCGGGGAATCTCGGCTCGCTGCTGCGCGTCGCCGAGGCAGGCGGCGTCACCGGGGTCATCGCGTGCGGCGAGTCGGCGAACCCGTTTTCATGGAAGGCCGTTCGCGGGAGCATGGGCAGCGTGCTGCGGCTGCCCGTCGCACGCAGCGTGTCGATCGATGCGGTGATGGCGGACATCCGGAAAGCGGACGTGAAGACAATCGCCGCTGTCCCGCGCGACGGGTGGGATCCTGACGCGGCCGACTGGTCGGGACGCATCGCGCTTCTGCTCGGCGGCGAAGGCGCGGGTCTCGACCCGCGTGTCGCAGCCGAGTGTGATCAGCGCGTGAGCGTGCCGATGGCGCCGCCGGTGGAGTCGTTGAACGTCGCCGCAGCCGGGGCCATCCTGATCTACGCCGCGCGCCGCGGCCGACCATGAGCAACGGTTCCCTCTTCGACGACGATCCTTCCCGGGCCACGGAGACGCGGAGACCCGGAGACGATTCGTCTCGCGCCGGCACTCCCCTCGCCGAGCGGATCCGTCCGCGCACGCTGGACGACGTCGTCGGCCAGGACGCGATCCTCGCGCCCGGCACGCCGCTCCGCGACGCGATCGAGCGCGACCTGCTGCAGTCGATCATCCTCTGGGGGCCTCCAGGCACCGGCAAGACCACGCTCGCGCGGATCATCGCGGAGATGACGCAGGCGCACTTCGTCCCCTTCAGCGCCGTCCTGGCCGGCATCAAGGAGATCAAAGAGGTGATGGCGGCCGCGCAGCTCCGGCGGCGGTCGAGCGGCCGGAGAACCATCGTGTTCGTCGACGAGATTCACCGCTTCAACAAGGCGCAGCAGGACGCCTTCCTCCCCCGCGTCGAATCGGGCGACATCGTCCTCATTGGCGCGACCACGGAGAACCCGTCGTTCGAGGTCAACGCCGCGCTGCTGTCACGCTCGAAGGTGTTCGTGCTGCGGCCGCTCGATGCCGCCGGCATCGAGCAGATCCTGCGGCGGGCGCTCGCGGATCCGGAGCGCGGTCTTGGATCGATGGACATCCAGGTGAGCGACGACGCGGTGGCGGCGATTGCGAGGTTTGCCAACGGGGACGCGAGGATCGCGTTGAACCTGCTCGAATTCGCGGCGATTTCCGCGCCGATGAATCCGGAGACGTGCATCCGCCGGCTCGATCTCCCGCAGCTCGAGCAGTCCATCGAGCGGCGTGCGCTGCTCTACGACAAGACCGGCGAGGAGCACTACAACCTGATCTCCGCGCTCCACAAGTCGATGCGCAACAGCGATCCCGACGCGGCGGTCTACTGGATCGCGCGGATGCTCGAGGCGGGCGAGGATCCGCTCTACATCGCGCGCCGGATGATCCGCTTCGCGTCGGAAGACATCGGCAACGCCGACCCGCAGGCGCTCGTCGTGGCGATTGCCGCGAAGGACGCCGCGCACTTCATCGGCATGCCGGAGGGGAACAACGCGCTGGCGCAGGCGGCCATCTACCTGGCGACCGCCCCCAAGAGCAACGCGGTCTACACGGCCTACACCGCGGCGTCCGCCGACGCGCACCGCGAGGCGGCCGAGCCGGTGCCGCTGCACCTGCGCAACGCGCCAACGAAGCTCATGAAGGAC
>Ga0209515_10004055_pt1 | contig 20181 bp, 21 predicted proteins | sample Subgroupgradi54m_FD_187454 | JGI IMG/M metagenome (GOLD analysis project Ga0209515, IMG submission 187454) | Subsurface groundwater microbial communities from S. Glens Falls, New York, USA - GMW60B uncontaminated upgradient, 5.4 m (SPAdes)... ...
ATAATTGCAAGAATAAGTCTATCTTGTATTCAAAAATGTGACCAAAATAAAATGAGAGGAAGTAATCTGATAATCTTCTGTACTAAAAAGAGCAAAGAAGAAATAGACGAAAGATTAAAATGAACATCGCTCTAATATCCATCAGTTCCTTACGCAACCCCAAAGAAGCAACACGTATAACTATCATTGAATTAGCACAAGAATTAATCAAAAAGAACCACACTGTAGTTATAATCTGTAAAAAGGCAAAAGAGTACCCAAGATATGAACAAATAGACCAAACACCGCTGTATCGCACCATCAACCCTTTACTAATACTTTCTATTGGCTCCTCCCTTGCCTTGAATAAAATCCAAAAAAAATTAAACCTCAAATTTGATATAATACACAATTTTAGCGCTACCCCTTTATTTGCTCTCAGCAACAACTTCACACGTATGTTCCACCCAAAAATAAAAATCATAAACACTCTAAAATCGAATTCTCGTCATACGTTTGGAGATAATGGTTATTTTCTATTAAACTCCGCAGATAAAATTACGATTCCCACTTCTTCATTTTTAAACAACATAAATCCCTCACTACATCCAAAGATAGAAATCGTCCCTTCTCCCGTAAACCTCAACAAATTTTATCCACAAAATAAAACAAGTCTCAAAAAAAAATATGGTTATGAAAATAATATAATCATTCTACATTATGGTGCAATGTGGAAAAATAAAGGCACAGAAATTCTCATCCAATCTATGCCAGACATAATCAAAGAGTTTCCTAAAGTTATCTTTCTCTTCGCACCGCGATATAAAGAAATATCTTCAATTCAACAAGCAATAGAAACATCACTAAACATAACTAAACAAGAGTCAACATCAAAGATCAATTCACCGAACTATAAAATAATTACCGCAGACATCAAAATAGAAGAATATGTTAACCTCGCTGATCTTGTTGTCCTTCCCTATCTCTCTCTCAAAGGCACAGAAAGTATCCCCTCTTGCCTTCTTGAAGCCATGGCCTGTAAAACACCTGTGGTAACAACGAACCTGCCAGAAATCAAAGAAATTGTCAAAGATACTGTGCTTCTTGCTGACCCTAACAATTCTCAATCATTAAGTGAATGTATTAAGAGAGGCATAAAAAATCAGGATAATCAAATGATCGACAAAGCATATAAGATGACACAAAAATATTCTACTGAAAAAATAACAAACCTATTTTTAAAAATATATATTAAAATAACAACTATTAAAATATAATGATTGGATATCCCAATTTAACCAAAGATTTAAAATATAGCAAAGGTGTTAAATAATCGAACGTTTAGGGACACAATTGCTATAGTAACTACGAACAAATACCTAAAATGAAGCAACGAATTCATTTCAGTACAGAAATGAATATAACTCAACTCAAAGATGACAAAAATAACTAACAATTCAACAGAGAATAAAAAGAGATACAATCAAATCATCATTATTGCTCTTTTTCTCCTGCTGCTTACCTTACGTTTAATCTATCTTGATGCTGACCCCTCATTTGTTAAAAGAGTAAGTGATATAGGTGATGAAGGAATCTGGGTCCATAACGCTCGCACTCTATTTCTATTCAATGATCTTACTCCAGATGATGCCACCCAATCCCTATCTGTATCACCATTAAATACTTTATTAATGATCCCATCTTTTCATTTTTTAGGAGTCAATACTTTTGCTGCTCGTCTACCCTCAGCACTAGCTGGATGGTTTACACTTCTAATTATATATTTCTTCATCAAAAAAGCCTGGGATAACAAAGCTGCATTTATCGGACTTCTCATACTAGGCTTCAATGAAACATTTCTGGTCTACAATAAAATTGCGTTAGGCCTTAGTCTGGAATTAATGTTTCTTCTCTTAAGTTTTTTTCTCTGGTACAAAGGACGAGAAAAAAAATATTGGTATCTATTTGCAGGGATTAGTTTTTCTCTTGCCATCCTTTCTAAGCTTTCCGCATATTATTCAGCATTAATATTCCTAGTAATATGGCTCTTAGAGTTATATCGGAAAGAAACAACTTTTTCCCAAATATTTTTATTTGGAATCGGAATTACTCTCCCCTTGATACCCTATGGTTTATTTTTATATACTAATTGGGGAATCTTATCGACAAATTTTCTCGTATTAATGAAATACTACAATTCCAGTGGAATAGTCATTTTCAATTTTTTTCGTGTCTTTGCTAATAACCTATTTGGCTTGCCGGGAGTATTTTTCCTTATTATATTTTCAACAATATATTTTTGTACCGAAAATAAATTCAAAAAGATACGCACAATGGACAAGCTTGAATTAATGGCTTGCTGCTGGTTATTAATGGGTCTTGTTTTACTCATAGCACTAAGTGATCTAAGTGACAGACGATTCTTTGGTTTACTTATTCCCATGACACTACTAAGTACTAAAATGTTTATAGATCAAAAATCAATTGACTTAAATAATAAAGAACAATCACAAAATCACCCGACAAATTATTGGGGGAAAAACGCAGTCTCTTCATTATTGTTTTCATACCCCTTTACCGCATTCATTGTATCTGGTCTCTCCCTCTCACTTTGTAGCCCCATCAATATCTGCAACAATAAACAAATCTACATGCTTGGGCTCTTTATGATAATATTTAGCATAGCAATGTTAATATTAAGATATACAAAAGACAAAATACATAAATATTTTCGGATTCTTTTTATCCAATCCGGCATATTTTTATTTATACTACTTCCTTTCTCTACCCTCACACGCCACTTCTCACGTCATTTTGCCATTCTGAGCTCAACACTCAACCAAGAAACAATATATATTATAACTATTATGATTATAAGCATAATTCTTTTTCTCATATATCATCTCTGCTCATTATATATCCCTCGTTTAGTCCAAATTAAAAGTTCTGATCTCAGAATAATGATGATTATATATCTAATCATTAGTAGCATATTCATAAGCATTACTTTCATCGCTCCTTCATTTAGTGCAAAAGAAAATTCTCAATCTCTTATCCCTCTCATCGGAAAAAATAAAACCAGTGGTTTTTTAGTTCAAGCTCTTGCATTTGATGCATCCTATTTGCCCATTTTAATTTATAAAGAAGGTTCATTTAAAGAGGTAAATTACCAATACAATATGAGCAATATAAAATATATTTTTAAACGTGAAGTAATTGATGGAAAACCGGCTGCAGAGCCAGATGATTTAGTATCTTTTTACGAAGATTCACATTTTATTAAAAAAATGTATCTATATCCTTATCCATTTACAAATAAATATAAAATAATTGTTTCTATTTATGAAGTAAACAAATATAAAGAAAATCAGAAATTAGATGAAAAAAATCAAAAAAAGAAACCAGAATTGGAGTAAATATGAAAATTTCCTGTATGATCCCTTGTTATAACGAACAAGAATCTATCACCGAAACAGTACATGAACTGATGACTGAATTTAAAAAATTATCCCATCAATTTGAATTCATTCTGATTGATCATGCATCCACTGATTCCACTTTAGAAAAAGTAACAAACTTGCATCAAACTTATCCTCATAATGTCAATGTAATCCATCTTGATAAAAATATAGGCTATGGCGGCATAATAAACAAAAGTCTTCGAGAATACACAAAAGGAGATATCATTGGTTGGACCTGTGCTGATGGTGAAATAAAAGCATCTGACACATATAAGTTAGTGCAACTATTACTAGAACACCCCCAATATCAAGCTGTAAAAGCCACACGAATAAATCGTAACCATGGACTCAGAAAAAACCATGGTCTCAGAAAATTTATATCCGAAGGATACAATAAATTAGTTAAATTATTATTTGCTATAAATACAAATGATATCAATGGCTGGCCATTATTTATTAGAGCAGAGACATTTAAAACAATAGATCTCCAGCTCAACAACTGGGTTATCAACATTGAAATTCTTCACAAATTACAAAAAAAAAAACTTCCCTGGAAAGATTTGAATTGTGAACATCAGAATCGAAAAGGCGGTCGTTCAAAAGTAAACACATTCACAGTTATAGAATTCTTATATCAAATACTGGCGTATAAAATATCTACCCTAACCAACCCCGAAAACAAACCAAAAGTATAGTCAGCGGCCTAAATATTTAATTATAATTTCAGAAGGTATATAAATAATCAACCCCAAAACAAGTTAAAAATAGATAATAGGAACATATGGAGAAAAAAGATATCCCGGTCGTTATTCTTTGTGGTGGCGAAGGTACACGCTTACGTGAAGAAACAGAATTCAAACCAAAACCTCTTGTAGAAGTAGGAGGAATGCCAATTCTCATCCATATAATGAAAATCTATCAAGCCCAAGGCTTTCGTAAATTCATACTCTGTTTAGGATATAAAGGCGATCTCATCAAAAAATATTTTCTAGAACACCGGTTTATGCTTAACGATTTTACATTAGACACAGATACGCACGAAATAAAAATACATGAAAATCTTCACCTTGACAGCTGCGAAATCACATTTGCCAACACCGGACGTCACACCCTCACCGCCGGAAGAATAAAACAGATCGAAAAATATATCACCACAGATAATTTCATGCTCACCTATGGTGATGGCGTTGCCAATATAAATTTAGAAGAAGTATGGAATTTACATCTCAAAAAAGACAAAATATGTACAATTACGGCCATTAACCCCGTTTCAAAATACGGATTAATCAATATAAATGAAACCTCAGAAGTACTTGATTTTTCAGAAAAGCCACCCATGAAAGATCTTATAAACGGTGGATTTATGGTTATGAAACGTTCATTTTTCAATCAAATCACTGATGATTGTATGTTTGAATCCAAAATTTTACCCGCCTTATCAAAACAACGAGAAGTTGTCGTATATCATCATACTGGATTCTGGCACTGCATGGATACCTATAAAGACTATCAAGATTTAAACCAAATATGGGAACAAACAAAACCCTGGAAACTATGGAACAAATGAATCAGAAACATCATACTTCAAAAGAACTTGATATATACAAAAATAAACGTATTCTCATTACAGGGCAGACTGGATTCAAAGGTTCATGGCTCACCGTATGGTTGTTAGAACTAGGAGCAGAAATAATTGGCATCTCTAATGAAGACGGAAATAAAGAGGGCATATTTCAACAAGCAAAATTAAACAAAAAGATCACTGCATTACATGCTGACATTCGAAATCTATCACAACTAAAACCTATTTTTACACAATATCAACCAGATATTGTATTCCATCTTGCCGCCCAAGCGTTAGTTCTCAAATCATATGATGAACCACTTGCCACATTTGAAACCAATATTTTGGGTACTGCAAATATCCTCGAATGTATTCGCAATACCCTTTCCGTAAAAGCAGCTGTCATTATTACCTCTGATAAATGTTATAAAAACAAAGAATGGCTTCACGGTTATCGTGAAACAGATGAACTTGGAGGAAGTGATCCATATAGTGCCAGTAAAAGCTGCGCCGAAATTATAACCCAATCCTATGTTGCATCATTTCTGCAAGGGAAAGTCAACATTGCCACAACAAGAGCAGGAAATGTTATCGGTGGGGGAGATTGGTCAAAAGACCGTATTGTTCCAGATATAATAAAAGCATTACAAAAAAATTCTCCTATCCCCATTCGCAATCCTAACGCCATTCGTCCTTGGCAGCACGTTCTTGAACCATTGTATGGATACATGCTTCTCGGCTCAAGATTGTATACTAATCCCTCCTATAATGGTGCCTGGAATTTTGGCCCACCTACACAGTCCATTGTAACCGTACAAGAGATCGTGGAAAAAATGAGTTCTATATGGGGCTCAGGTAGCTGGGAAAATAAGTCCAGTATCCAATCTCCTCCTGAAACAAAAATATTAAACCTTGATTCAACTAAATCGCAACTCCTTCTCAATTGGACACCAAAATTAGATTTAACAACAAGTTTACAACTCGTTGTAGATTGGTACAAACAATATCAACAAATAGACGCATATACACTCTGTCAAAAACAGATAGCTGATTATATGTCATTAAATCAAGAAATAAAGAATCAAAATAATTCAAACCAATGTAACAAGGAGGAAGAAAATGATTGATGGTGTTATCATAAAAAAATTAAATCGTATCCCCGATGAACGCGGTTGTATATTCCATATGCTTCGTAATACTGACCCCGAATTTAAAACATTTGGTGAAATTTATTTCTCAATGGTTTACCCCGGAACCGTCAAAGCCTGGCACATACACCAAAAAATGACATTAAACTACGCCGTACCCATTGGCATGATCAAACTAGTCCTCTGTGATACTCGTGAACATTCCCCTACAAAAGGAGAAATTATGGAAATATTTATAGGAGAACAAAATTATTGCCTTGTAACAGTTCCCCCTTTAGTTTTAAACGGTTTCAAAGGCATAAGTACAAACGCTGCTCTTGTTGCCAATTGTGCAACTCATCCTCATGATCCAGAAGAAATTATAAGAAAAGATCCACATAACAGTGAAATATCATATAATTGGGAGAGAAAGGATGGATAAATCTTTGAAAGATACTCGACCAATACCTCAAAAGATATAATCAATAATATGGAAACCATACTCATTTGTGGCGCCACCGGACAACTTGGTAGTGCATTATATGATCAATTACGCAATGCTTCAGATAAAGTGTATGGAACATTTAAATCTCAAAGACCAGAGAACCTGATTAACAAAGATTTATTTCAATTAGATATACAAAATGAAGAACAAGTTCAAGCTCTTCTTGAAAAGATAAAACCAGACATAATTATTAACACTGTCGCCATGACTCATGTTGATAACTGTGAACTCAATCAAACAGAAGCATATTCTATTAATGTTATTGGAAACAGAAACCTTCTCAAATACTCCGCACCCACAACAAAGTTTATTTTCATTTCAACTTATTATGTCTTTGAGGGGGCAAAAGAAAAGCCAACAGAAACATATTGTGAATCAGATCCGGTTCATCCTTTAAATTATTATGGGAAAACCAAACAACTTGCCGAAGAAGACACCATCAAAAAAGAAAATTCGCTCATAATCAGAACAAGCAAAATATATAGTCTAGGACGTGACCAGAGAAACTTTTTAGCAAGACTCTACTCCACCCTGCAACAACAACAAACATCAGCCCAAGTAGACGATCAGTATACAAATCCGATTATGGTTGAAACACTCGCATCAAGTATCATTACTTTAATTACAAAACATAAAAAAGGGATTTACCATATTGGGGGGAAAGATATTGTAAGCAATTATCAATTTGCCATAGCTTTTGCCGATTTTTGTAATAAAGAACAAGAATTGATCATTAAAATAGATTCATCACAATCACAACAACCAGCCCTACGTCCAAAGAATTGTAGCTTGGATATCACAAAAGTAGAGAAAGAAGGAATTGAACTTCTTACATTAACTGAAAGCTTTCAACGTATAAAACCAAACCTAAATAAGCAGAGAAAGATTTAAAAGATAAGAATATGAGAGAATAAATCACTTAAAAATGTGGAATAAACTGTAAATTATGGAAACAGATCAAAATAATGAAGAACAAGATCGTGAAGAAATACGACAGAAAGTACGCCATTTCTTCCAAAAATATCATTCACAAAAGACGGAAGGTGTCCCTGTCAGTGGTAGAGTCTATGATGAAAATGATATGACTAATTTAATTGATGCCTCTCTTGATTTCTGGCTTACCGAAGGAAGATTCTCCAAACTCTTGACCAAAGAATTAAGTAATTTTCTTGGATTAACATACGTTATGTTAACAAATTCAGGTTCATCATCAAATTTAATCGCTTTTTCAGCTCTAACCTCTCCATTATTAAAAGAAAGACAAATCAAACCCGGTGATGAAGTAATCTCAGTTGCAACCTGCTTTCCCACAACATTAAGTCCAATTATCCAAAATCAATGCATTCCTGTATTTTTAGATATCGAATTAGGGACCTATAATATTGATACAACCTTATTAGAAAAAGCTATAACACCAAAAACAAAAGCGATTTTTCTTGCTCATACACTTGGAAATCCATTTAACATAGAGGAGATTATAAGAATTGCGAAAAAACATAATATCTGGTTAATCGAAGATTGTTGTGATGCTCTTGGATCTGAATATCAAAATAGAAAAGTAGGGACATTTGGTGATATTGCCACATTCTCATTTTACCCTGCACATCATATTACCACTGGAGAAGGTGGTGCTGTAGCAACAAATAATCCTTTGCTCAAAAGAATAATTACTTCATTTCGTGACTGGGGCCGTGACTGTTGGTGTGATACTGGAAAATCAGATACCTGTGGCAAACGCTTCCAATGGCAATTAGGAAATCTCCCAAAATGCTATGACCATAAATATATCTACAGTCATATTGGATACAATCTTAAAATGACCGATATGCAAGCCGCCATTGGTCTATCTCAGCTAAAAAAAATATCATCTTTTCAAAACAAAAGAAAAGAGAATTTTGCAAGTCTAATAGAAATTTTAAATCCATATGACAAATATCTCTTACTTCCTACTGCAACTCTACATAGTGACCCTAGTTGGTTTGGATTTCTTATTAGTGTGAAAGAAAATGCACCTTTCACTAAAAGTGAAATCGTGTCATTTCTTGAAAAAAATAAAATTGCCACTCGAGCTCTTTTTGCCGGAAATATACTACGTCAACCAGCATATGTAAATATAAACCATCAGATCATAGGTCAATTAACAAATACTGATTATGCCATGAATAATACATTTTGGATTGGAGTCTACCCTGGTATAACAATTGAGAAAATAGAGTATATCCAAAAGATATTTGCTGAATTCTTTAAGAACATAACCTGAATTAAAAATGAATCAAAAAGCACAATTTCTCCAAGCCATGCATTTTCGCCGTGCCTGTAAATTATTCGACACTCAAAAAAAGATCACTCCCGAAGACCAAAAATATATCCTTGAAGTAGGAAGGCTATCCCCTTCTTCTCGTGGATTAGAACAATGGGGATTTATAGTGCTGCAATCAGAAGAAATGAAACAAAAACTGCAACTCGCCTGTCTCAATCAACCCCAAGTTGGCACTGCCTGTTTTAATATGATTATCCTTGCAAAAATAGCTGATCTTCATCCAGAGAGTACATACATCGATAAAATCTTCTCCCAACGTTTTGGTAACGAAAAAGAAAACAGAAAAGAACGTTATCATCTTTTTTATAACAGTGTTGAAGATATAAAATTATGGAGTATTTCCCAATGTTATATTGCTGCCACCAATATGATGACTGCCGCTGCATTTATTGGCATTGACTCTTGCCCTATTGGTGGTTTTGAATCAGAAAAAGTAAGAGCCTTGCTCAACACAACAGAAATCAAAACGAAAGAGATTAATATCGAAGGAAAAGAAATAGCCCTAATTCTCTGTTTTGGCTATCGCGCTAAAGAACCTTGGCCCAGAAATCGACTGCCATTTGAAGAAATCGTTAAGTTTATAGACTAAAATATATGCAACTCAAAAGGGTCAAAAAAGACTATTTTTCACAAGAATTATAAAGGAATAGTCTTCTTCAAAAGAGATGAAAAAAGCCCTTATTTTAACCGGAAAACAAGTCCAAGACCACGAATTTATCTACCCGTACTACCGCTTGCAAGAAGCTGGATTTCAAGTAGAAATAGCCGTACGAAATAAAGAAACAGTCATGGGCCAATTAGGAGCAGCAAAAATTGTGCCAACCCAAGATATAAGTGGTCTACATGTAGAAGACTACGATGTTCTTGTCATCCCCGGTGGCGCAAAATGCCAAGAATACCTCCGTCAAGATCAAGAAGCACTAGATTTTATAACTAAATTTAATGCAACTGGAAAACCCATTGCTTCTATTTGTCATGGTGCACAAATGCTAATCTCAGCAAAAGTTGTCAAAGGTCGTCGTGTCTCTGGATATTATAGTATCAAAGATGACATTAATAATGCCGGAGCAACCTATGTAGATGAGCCCGCAGTTATTGATGGAAATTTAGTTACGACTGCACATTATAAACACCTTGGTCCCTGGATGAAAGCGACGTTGAAATTATGTGGTATTCAATAAACAACATCCTATACTATTAAGATAAAAATACAATGAACTTACCTTCTTCAATAAAAGGAATCCTCTTCGATTTCGATGGTACACTAGCCAAAACCATGCAAGATCATTATAAAGCATGGCAACATTCTTTAGAACAATATGGAATTTCACTCACAGAAGAAGAATATTATCCTTTAGAAGGAATGTCTATCTATGAAATTGCCATTTTATGTTGTAAAAAATATAACATTCCAGAACAAGAAGTACACCAAATTGTCCAACGAAAAAAAGAACATTACATTACAAATAATACCTGCACTTTATATCCAGAAGTTGAAAACATCATCCAAAAGTTAAAACAAAAAAAAATAAAGTTAGGTATCGTCACCGCAAGTATTCCCGAACAATTACATAATTCCGTATCCTCAGAATTTCTTGCTCAATTTGATGTAATAGTTACCGGAGATAAAACATCAAAAGGTAAACCGCATCCAGACCCTTATTTAAAAGGTCTTGAATTACTCAATCTCTCCCAAAATGAATGCATAGTAGTAGAAAATGCTCCACTTGGCATAAAATCAGCAAAAAATGCTGGAATATACTGTATTGCCGTAACCCACACGGTAAACAAAGAAAAACTACAAGAAGCAGACGAAGTAATTGAAACATTTTCTAATTTAAGACTAATAAAAAAATTACATTCTATTTTCAAAAATAATTAAGATTATTTATTACTCTTGTGCAATCAACTTCAACGACCGTGCCGTCTGAAATTTATAATCTCCAGTATACCCCACATGCTTCAACACTTCCACCCATTCATCCTCATGTAACACCGTTGTACCAAGAACCGTCCACCAGCGAAATAATTGAAACTCTTCTTCTGTACGATACGCTGCTAACGTCACAAAACTCTTTCCTTTTCCCACACGTTGAATCTCTCGTAAACACTGCATCGCATCCGCTAAATTAAGTGTATACACAACCCCCATTGCCATCACAAAATCAAATTCACCATCAGCAAATGGAAGTTTGGTAAACGCAGCTTGTTGAACAAAAGGTTTAATCAACGACATCGCATTTTCAAGAGCATACGCCGAAATATCCGTCCCCCTCACTTTCATCGCAGGATACAATTGATGAAAATCATGCAATAAAAAACCTTTCTCGCACCCTAATTGTAACACTGCTGAACTCTCACTTAATCCATATTCTTTGGCCATATTTTGAGCAACGGCAACCCATCTCCCATCGTATTTGAATCCCCCATATCCACTGTTTCTATTTCCATCATAATACTCTTGATCCCTGTAAGTGGCACGTATACGATTATGAATCGTTCTTATAGTTGGCCCAACTACTCTTGGTTGCTTTGGTTCAGGATAGCCTTTTAAAGCATCAAATTCTCTCATTTTTTTTCTTTCCTCATATTTTATTGGTATCTTTTACCCCATATCCCGTATATCGTTGATCAACCTGATTACTCGAATTACTAAACGGTCCAAACCACCACCGTCCCGCAGGTGAATTCCAATCTAAAGTTGTTCCAACATCAATCATCTCTACCCCGTGTAAGATTGTGGGAAAATAAATTTGCATATCACCTACATCAATTAAATCCTCACAATCAACTTTCTCATTTTGCGCATTTATAAAATAAACTCCTCCTTTCATATAATCTTTTCCTCTTTTTGTCATAAAACAAGAAATAATCAACCGCTGCGCCTGATAGGGATCAGAATGCGTTTCAATTCTACCCGCGCCAGAAGGATATTGTACAATTTGCAAACGATCAACAATCCCATCTTTAGGAGTATTATGTTCGTACTCGTCAGCTCTCAACCCACTTAATTGTTTAATCACTCTCCAACGAGGATACGCCGTAGAAAAAATATGATACGGATCCGGATTCCATGGAAAAAAATAATGGGAATGTTTTATCGATTCAAACGTATATTTTTTCGTAATCTCTTCATCGATTACCCGATGATAATTTGGGGCACCTTCTAACATTGGATAAAATTCAGATGGTTTATTTTTTCCATCCTCAAACAACTGCTGTCGTAAACGCACAAAAAAATTAACCGGGAATGCTCCTTTTAAAATATAAACATCACCTGAATACAACGAATCTACTATTGAAGAAACAAACAGAGGATCTTGTTCTAACACTTTCTGTTTCATTTCTTCAAATGATAATATCTTCAGCTGTCGCAACCGGCGGGGTAGTGGCCTTTCTTCCTCAATCTCTTTCCACGCTTTTGCAAATAATGATATGACTCCCACACCGAAAAAAGAGAGAGTTGATTTATAAAGATTATGGAGGTAATTTCTAAATATTTCCTCTAATTAAAGTTGATTATTCTTTCCCTGTTCCATTATCTTGATTGCTTCTCGAATAGTATTAAAAAAGAAAGATGCATCAATCACAGGATAATATGCGTTCATTTTAGAAGAATATATTTTCTTTGTAAGTATCTCTTCAAAACTAAACAGCCCAAAATCCATCCCCTCATACAATGAAAGAGAATTTACAGGAACATCTAATACACAACAAAACACATGGGATTCAACTTGTTGCTCAGGTAAATATCCCACTAATACTTTCCGTAATCGTTTTGGTTTATAATGTAATTCTTCAAATAACTCCCGAAACGCCGCTATTCTTGGCGTTTCACCTTCCTCCATTGAACCACTAAAAAAACCCCAATGTCCAGGAAACACAATTTCTGGTTTTGGATCACGTAACTGCAATAAAATCTTCCCTTCAAAATAAGGAAGCATTGCCACCACTTTTTGTATCTTTTTTTTCATAACGTTTACACTCTCAACAAAATATACCCTCTAAATCCACTCTTTATAATAACCCCTCATCATCTCAACAGTAGTATATACTTCTTCAGCAGTACTTGGAAAATGATCTAATATCTCTTGTAAATGAAATTGTTCAAAACGATGCTGCCAATACGCTGAATTCTTAACATTTTCCTTCGCCCTCTTCAAATTTTGTAATGCTTTCTCCTGCTCACCTAACAATACCTGACCCAACGCCGCAAAAAGAGGCATATAAGGATTATAAGGATAAACAACCCCTACCGCTTCCACCCATCGTACAAATTTATCAGGATGTCCACCAAAACGAATATTCTTGTTATTAATATAATTCCCAACTAAATTAAATGTAAACCAAATTTGTTTTACTTGCAAAGGCAAAGGAACAGTTGTAAAATCTATCAAAAATACATCTGGTCCAGAAATAATACCATCACACTCTGGAATTTCACCACGTATATTATCCTTTGAAGGAGTAAACTCTCCGGCTATTTTTCCTTTAGAATTAAAATGTTCGATAGTCGCTGTTTCACGACTAGTAAATTGAAACGTTGAAAATGAAGACCAATCTAAATTGATCTTATTTGAAAAATGAAACGTATCCATCATCTGACTAAAAGTCTCTTCGCCAAATAAACCAAGGATATAATTAGCGCCCGTAAACATTTGCGGAAACTGGTGTAATAATTTTCCTTTTTGTAACAGTAAATCAAGCGTAGCAGGCTTTCGTAACCTCCGTATCATCTCAGGATTGCCTGATTCTACCCCTATACGAAAACCAATACACCCTGAATCACGTAACAATGCACACATCTCTTCAGTAAGTGACCCAGCAATTAATCCATTATTCGCGCTCCAAGTCATATTATAGTCTTTATGTAATGGCGCCATCAAACGCAATAGTTCTTTTATCGTTGACATATTTCCCAAAAAATCATCATCCAACACTTCAAAATGTCGTATCCCTCGCTCAATAACTAAATACCTCAACTCCTCAAACACCTCTTGTGCACCATAACTTCGCACTCCTCTTCCCATAAATTTAGATACATCACAAAACTTGCAATTTGCCCGACACCCCCTATTCACTTGAAATCCAGAAAAAGGCTTCTCCATTCCTGCCATACGAGAATAAGGACTTAATGAACCTATTTGATTATATTTCTCAATAGGAATCAAAGAATACGTATCAATAATATTTCCCGATAATTGTAGTAATGTATCTTTTCCAGTTGTAACCTCAATTTTTTCATTTCCCGGAAACGCTATGCCTGAAACACAAGAAGAAATATCTTTTGATCCAGATAAAAATTCAAATAAAAATTTCGCTTTTTGTTCCCCTTCTTTTAAAATAACAAAATGACATAATTTTTGATTTAAATACTCCTCATACTCATTTGTAACAGTAGGACCACCCACAACAACTATAGCGTTACTTTTCTCACGTAAACGCAGCAACAGACTTGTTAAAGGATGAAATGGTCGTAACACATCATTATAACTCGTTAAAGATGTAATACCAATTAAAGAAGGATTATATTTCTCAAGAGCATCATCAATTAAAGAAATCCATTGAGTAATATCTCCATGTTCAAGAACAACTCGCTTTAATATTTCATAATTTAAATCTAAAATAGATACATCTGCGCCTTGAGAGGAGAGTACTTTTGCCACACACTGTAAACCCGTAGGAGGATATGCATATATTCCTCTATTTCTCGCCACATCAACATTAAACGTTTCAAACTGAAATTGCGGCGTCTGAATTAATAATACTTTTTTATTCTTAAACAGTCTATCTCGCAGCAACCCAGCATAATTCTCAAATTGATCATTAATTGAAAAAAGAGGTACTAAATCTAAAGATGCTTCTTGCACAGAACAGATATCATCTTGATTTGTTAAAGATATACTTTCACTCATAGCCACCCCGTTAATTTAACTTATATTTATATATACTCATTCTACTCTACCAAATAAGCTTTTCCTTCACCCGCATCAATAGGTACCATACATCCCCCCATCATTGAAGCATCATCCGAACAAAGAAAAGCAAGCAGAGGAATAATCTCTTCTGCCGTTCCCAATTTACCTCGAGGTAACCGTTCTTTAATAAAACTCTCAACCCCCGCAGGATCTCGATTCTGAAATCGCACCCAGCTATTTTCAGGAGCAATAAACCCCCCCGGTAAAATTCCCGTAATAATAATTCTTTTTCCCCCTAATTCTCTTCCTAACGACCGAACATACGCCGCTAACGCCGCTTTTGCCGTATTGTATCCTACACTCCCCGTCGCTTCCGTTGACGCAATACTTCCCACATGAACCACATTTCCTTTTCCTCTTAAGATCATTTGTGGAATAACCAATCGATTTATTTCCATAACTTGTGTCAAATTTAAACGAAATAATTTCTCAAAATCATTTGCAGATAAAAGAGGATCACGCAACCCTAACCCCCCCCTGCCACATGTAATACTACATCAACTTCTTTTAAAAAGAGATTTACCTCCCCAAAAGTTGATACTAAATTGGCACTCGAAGTTAAATCAACACTAAAAGTCTTATGTCGCTCAGGGAATGTACAACTCAAACGAACTTCTTCTAATTTTTTTCCATCCCGCGCGATAAGTGCTAAACAAGCTCCCTGTGATGCAAAATAACGTGCACATACTGCCCCAAGTCCTTTTGACGCTCCTGTAATAACAATCCTCTTCCCCTCAAAATTCATACAGAATTTCCCCCAGGTAATGACTGTAAAATAGTTTTCATACGTTTCATATTAACATATTTTTCATCATCAATAGATTCTATTTTACTTTGCATAAATGCCTCTTTCAAATCTCTGATGGCATCTTCAACCGTGTACTCTACAGTAAATCCTATCTCCTCTTTAATCTTATCAGAACATACTTGATACGACCTTAAATCATTTGTTTCTTCCACTTCAATTGCTACATTGCCTACCACTTTCTGAACTAATTGAGCAATTTGCATCACACTTAAATTTTCATACCCTGCATTATAAATTTTTCGATTAATTTTATTGATGGGAACTTCCAATAACAACTCATACAACCGCACCATATCTTTCATATGAATATTTGGACGTAATTGATTACCACCCATCACTTTAATTTTCCCTTTATTCACTGCAAGATTCGTTAAGATATTTACCACTAAATCTAATCGTTGCCGAGGTGAATAACCACATACCGTAGAAGGCCTAATAATCACTCCTTTAAAACTCCCCTCTAATTTATGTAATAGATAATGTTCTATCTCTATTTTTAGTTTTGAATATTGAGTTAATGGTTCTAAACTTAATTCTTCAGTCACTTTAGGTTCCGATTTAACTCCATACACACTACTCGAAGAAGCATAGATAAATCGCTTCACCTTTTTCTTTTTAGCTAAATCAATCATATTAAGCGACCCATCATAATTAACGCTATGAGTAAATTCAGGATTTAAATCAGAACTAGGATCATTTGATATACACGCAAGATGAATCACACTCTTCACATCTTGTAATGCCTGCAAAACATTCACTTTAGAACGAAGATCCCCTTGAATCAGCCGTAGATTTTCATTGTGTTCAATCCCTAACACATTCTTATACTCATCTAACGAATTCCAAAACCAGAATGTATCTAATACCGTAACTGGATAACCTTGTTGCACTAACCATGGTACTAACACTGAACCCACATATCCCGCTCCACCCGTAACTAATACTCTTTGTTTTTGTTTCATAACCATAATTTCACCTTTTCCACTGAGTTATATCATTTTTATTTATATGTTTAATCTATTTCCAGATTCTCTAATTCTATTTCGATAAATACGTAAACCACGCTTTTGTCGCCTTCGCAATCGATTCTCTATCCCATACCGGCGCTTTCTCCCAGTACGAAATATTCTCAAGCATAATTGCGACCCCTTCCTCAAACGAAACTGTAGGCCCCCACTGTAATAATCTTTTTGCTTTAGTTATATCCGCATGCGTTGAATCCGGTTCCCCCGGACGTTTTGGAATATACACTCGCTCACCACTTTTACCAACAATTAAATCAGCTAAATAATTCACCGATTGTGGCTTCCCTGTCCCAATATTTAAAATCTCACCTGTAAGATCTGACTTCGCCGCTATTAAATTCGCGCGCACAATATCAGTAACATACGTAAAATCCCTTGTCTGTGTTCCATCTCCAACAATCGTCAACGGTTTCCCATGCAATTTTTGAGAAAGAAACACTTTAAACACCGCCCCATACGTCCCATTCGTTCTCGCCCGTGTCCCAAACACATTAAAATACCGCAGCGACACAACCGGCAACTTATACAACTTATGCCAAAATAACACATACTCTTCCGCAACATATTTTGCAAAGGCATACGGATACTCTGGCTGTATTTGCGCACTCTCCGATGTTGGATATTTCTCAGGAATACCATAACACGAAGAAGACGCACTATACACCAGCTTTTTAACACCATATTTGCGACACGCCTCCAGCACCCTAATCGTCCCCGTCACATTCGCCGCATGATACTTTACTGGCTCTTCAATCGAGGGCACAATATCTGCTAATGCAGCCATATGAAATACATATTCCACCTCTTGAAACATAAAATCATCAAATGCCGTAGCCAAATCAACCTGATAAAATTGATAATGTGTATTATCTTTAAACAACTCCACATTATCAAGCTGACCATTAGACATATCATCAAGTACAATAACTTCAAACCCTTCTTGAAGCAACAATTCAACCATATGCGACCCAATAAACCCTGCCCCTCCTGTTACGATTGCTTTTTTCATAAATTATATCTAAATATTCTCTTCCATTAACTATTTAAATGATTTATGTAACAAAAAAGAGTATTTAAACGTTATTAAACCACAGATTATGAAATTTAAGTGTACAAAACCAAAATGAATGTAAAAAAAAAAGCATTGAATTTAGTATTAGTAAGCATAGCATCCATAATTTCTTTCCCTTTAATTATTATTCTTACTCCTTTAAAATATTTATTTAAAATTCAATTTGTTCGCGTTAAAAATAGTAGAATGGGGCCTTTAGCAGGAACAGAAATATTTTTTCGACAATTAAAAATGGGGAAGATAAAAAACGAGACCAAGTATATAGGAATTGCTAACACTAAAATAGCTAATCAACAATTTTTTAAAATGTTACAAAGGCAAATGAAAATTATTTCCTTCCCTCAACCAAAATTAATAAGAATTATTTTCTTAAAACTAGCTACCAATCCAAGATTAAATAAATGGGGCTTACTAAAAGAATTGAAATATATTGGTCATGAGTATGAAGAATTAAACGAAGTATCGAACTGTATTCAATTTACAGAAGAAGAAGAAAAGTTAGGACAAAAATTATTAAAAGAGATGAAAATTCCACTAAATACCAAGTTTATTTGTTTTTACGCAAGAGACAAAGCCTATTTAGATAATCTTCTCAAAAAAAGAGATCATAGACACGATTTTAGAAATAGTGATATTAATCAATTTCTAAAAAGTGTTGAATTTATCACACAAAAAGGAGAATATGCTTTTCGTATGGGAGCAAAAGTAGAAAAAGAGATTTGTACAAGTAATGAAAAAATTATAGATTATGCCTCCAGATATAGAAGTGATTTTTTAGATATATACTTGTCATCTCATTGTAAAATGTTTTTAGCTAATTCTTCTGGTCTTATTGTCGTTCCCCATGTGTTTAATATTCCCGTAGCTTCTGTTAATGTAATCCCTCTTCCTTTCGGAATACCACCAGGTAAAAACGACTTATTCATTCCAAAAAAAATTTGGTCAATAAAAAAGAATAGATTACTTAGTTTTAGAGAAATGATTTATTCACACGAATTAGAATATTGGCAAACTAATGAATTCAGAAAAGAGGATAACCTTATCCCCATTGAGAACACAAGCGAAGAGATATTAGATCTAACTAAAGAAATGTATGAACGATTAGAAGGTACATGGATAACCACCCACGAAAATGAAGTTATGCAACTTAAATTCAAATCTTTATTTGAGTTAAATTCAAATTACGCTCATTTTCCTTCACGAATCGGAACGAAATTTCTCATTGAAAATAAATATCTTTTAGATTAATGAACCATTAAGATTATTTTTTAGGGAAATTATTTGGTGCTTGATTTTGTTGATATCCCCCTCCTAACGCAGGTAATAAAAATTTTCCTAAACACATCTCCACAAGATCATCAAAAGAATAATGTTTTGTTGTATTTTTTTGATACACTCTTGGTACACCATATAAATCTACTCTATTGACTACATCTAACCTGCCTACTTCTTTAAAACCTAACTTTTGAAGTAATTCGTCATAATTAATAGAATGGCGTAATGGTTTTAATTTAGAACTATCTCTGATATAAAAATATCCTCCCTCTTTAAGAACTCTTGTAGAATGAGCTATTAACCACAAAATTCCTGCCACATTTACTTCATTTAAAACCCAACTTGCAGTAACCAAATCAATTGAATTATTATCTACTAATTGAAAATGCCAAGAAGGGATATGTTTTAGTTTATATCCTTCTTTTTTATTAATCTCCGCCCGTATACGCTCAACATTAAGATTAAGATTTTCACAATCAATTACATCTAAATACTCCGATCTTCCTTGAGTAAGACAACGAAAAACTTGTCGTTGTACAGAATAAGTAATAGGGCTAGCTTCTAAACCATAATATTGTCCATTAAATCCTTTTAAACTATAAAAAGAATGACTTCCTAAACCTGGCCCAATATCAAGATGATTTAAAGAATTGTCTAGATTTTTACAAAATGTTCGAATAAAACAATAATCTTGTAATCTTATTAATGCCGTACATTTAATATAATTCTCAAAATCTAATTCTGACTCTTTTGCAAATGGTACAAAATGTTTAAACAATACTCGAACCTGTTGCTCAATAAACAGTTTCATTTCCTCATAATCAATTGTTTTGATTTGTTCAGGTGTAGGATATTCCTCATAAAACATAGAAAGATAAAGAAGAAAAGAATGAACCTCAGACCGCGCCTATAAAGCAGGTGTATGATCACCATCAACCCATACAAAAGGATGTCCAATTCGTTGTAAACGATCACCATAAATCCACCCCTGATTCTCAAGAGCTTTTTTTAATGAATATTTTATATCTTCCATGTTAGATTAACCTCAATTTTAAAAAACATATTTA
>Ga0209515_10004058_pt1 | contig 20157 bp, 21 predicted proteins | sample Subgroupgradi54m_FD_187454 | JGI IMG/M metagenome (GOLD analysis project Ga0209515, IMG submission 187454) | Subsurface groundwater microbial communities from S. Glens Falls, New York, USA - GMW60B uncontaminated upgradient, 5.4 m (SPAdes)... ...
AATAAAAACTTTGGTGATATAGCCAATGACAGTATTAATCAGACACTTGTGCGAAGTATAAACACATCGTTAACAGTGTTGATTACACTTGCAACTCTATATATATTTGGTGGAGAAACAACAAAAACCTTTGTTGGTGCAATGCTCATAGGAATTGCATCTGGAACCTATTCAAGTATATTTGTAGCAAGTGCACTTTTGGTCTGGTGGAGAGAATTAGCTAAGAAGAAAAAAGTAAAAGTTGCCAGTGCCTAATAATATGAAATCAATTCCCCAATCTGAAATTAAAGCAATCGGTAAATTGTTAAAAGATTCTGATGAAAGCACAATGAAGCTTTTAGAAGAGCAAATAAAAACATTTGATATAAATGTTTTAAAAGAGATTAATGATGAACTTCCTCTGGATGATATTACTTGCAGAAAACATTTTTTAGATCTTTTGCTTAAGATGAGGAGAGAAAAACTTAGTAAGGATTTTGATAATTGGAGTAAGAATAGCCTAAGTGATCTTGAATATGGTGTTTTTCTTGTAGCTTCATTTAATAATCCTCTTCTTAGCTTTGAATTTTATTCAAATATACTAAGCAGTTGGTCAAACAAGCTTGGACAAAATTTAAAGAATATAAAATTTAAAGATGATCCAACATCAATAATAAATGAAGCAAACCACTTTATATTTATGGAATTAGGATTTAAAGGTAATAAAGAAAGTTACTATGATCCTGAAAATAGTTTTATAGATAAAGTAATCGAGAAAAAAAAGGGAAATCCTATACTGCTTTCTATTATTTATTTGCTTGTTACTAAGAGGCTAGGACTACAGTTTTTAGGGGTTAATATGCCAGCACACTTTCTTGTTCAATATATTGATACCATTGAACCCATATTTATTGATCCTTTCAATCAGGGAGAAATTATTACAAGAGCTGATTGCCAAGAAAGAATAAAAATATTAAAACTTACTTGGCAGGAGGATTACCTTACTAGCCCGAACAACAAACAGATTGTTACTCGAATAATGCAGAATCTAATCAACATATATAATTCAGAAGGCTTGTTTGAATTGAAAGAACAATTAGAATATTACGTAAATATTGTTAAACGGAACACTTAAGAATTTTAATCAGTCAAATATTTTTATAAGCTGAATGGGCCTTTTCCAAGATTTGTCATTCCCATGAAAATGGGAATCCAGTCTAATAGGTTTATAAAAATCTGGATTCTCCAGTCAAGCTGGAGAATGACAGCTTCAATTTGTTAGCACACCTGAATTGGTACTATAATTATATCTGTGGCTACTCAGACTAAACAAACTTTAAATACTGTACTATTAACCAAGCTGAAACTCACATCAGAAGAATATTCCAGAATAGTTGAGCTTATAGGAAAAGAACCAAATGAAGTAGAGCTGCATATGTTCTCTGTTATGTGGTCAGAACATTGTTGCTATAAAAACTCTAAAGCTTTATTAAAAGAATTCCCAACAAAAAATAAATTTGTAATTGTTGGTCCAGGAGAAAATGCTGGTGTTGTTGATCTTGGAGATGGTATAAGGGTTGCTTTTAAGATTGAGTCTCATAATCGTCCGACAGCAGTTGAACCTTTTCAAGGAGCAACTACCGGAGTTGGTGGAATACTGAGAGATATTTTTACTATGGGAGCAAGGCCAATAGCAATTTTAGATAGCCTGAGATTTGGTGATTTAGATATTCCAAGATCAAAATTTTTATTTTCAAGTGCAGTTAATGGAATTTCACATTATGGAAATTGTACTGGCATTCCTAATATTGGTGGGGAGGCATATTTTTATCCTACGTACAATGAAAACCCACTTGTTAATGCAATGGCTATTGGATTAATTGAAACTGATGAAATAGTTAAGTCCGGAGCAAGTGGTATTGGTAATCCAGTTTTGTATGTGGGTTCAAAGACAGGTAGGGATGGACTTGGTGGTGCAAGCTTTGCTAGTTCAGGGCTCACAGAAAAAAGTCATGAAGACAGACCTGCGGTTCAAGTAGGAGATCCATTTACAGAAAAGATTTTAATTGAAGCATGTCTTGAAGCATTTAAAACAGGATATGTTGTTGCAGCACAGGATATGGGTGCTGCAGGATTAACATGTTCAACTTCAGAAATGGCTGCAAAAGGAAATGTAGGAATTGATGTTGATTTGGACAGGGTTCCTATCAGAACTGAAAACCTTACTCCTATAGAGTACATGCTTTCTGAGTCTCAAGAAAGAATGCTTTTTGTGGTTAAAAAAGGATTTGAAAAAAAAATAACAGATATTTTCACAAAGTGGGGGCTTGATTCAGTAAAGATTGGTGAGATTACTTCTGGAGAAAAAATAATAATTAGACATAAAGGAAAAGTAGTTGTTGATATGCCGGCAAAAGCTTTGGTAGACAATACTCCAATCTATGAGAGAGAGATAAAAATACCTTCTTATTATCTTTCTAATCAAGAATTTAATCAAGCTTCAGTAGATGATCTTAAAGAAAATGAAATCTTGTCCACCTTAAAAACTATACTTGCTTCTCCAAACGTGTGTTCAAAAAAATGGGTTTATTCAAAATATGATCATCAGGTGCAAACTAATTCAGTTATAAAACCTGGGGGTAGTGCAGGGGTGATAAGAATAAAATCCCCCAGTAACGTCATTGCTTCGCCTTTGGCTCGCAATAACGCAAAACGAAAAGGACTGGCAGTTTCCTGTGATGGGAATTCTGTTTATGTTTATTTGGATCCATATCTTGGATCAAAGATTGCAGTGGCTGAAGCGGCAAGAAATGTTTCTTGTACAGGGGCTCTTCCAATAGCTATAACTGACAATTTAAATTTTGGAAATCCAGAGAAACCAGAAATCTATTGGCAACTTTCTCAGTCTGTTAAAGGCATAAAAGAAGCCTGTATAGAGTTTGATACTCCTGTAACAGGTGGAAATGTAAGTCTTTATAATGAGTCAAATGGTGTGGATATATGGCCTACACCTGTAATTGGCATGGTTGGATATATTGAAGATATTGAGCTTGTTGTAGACAGTTTCTTTAAGACGCCTGGAGATTTAATAGTTCTTTTAGGAAAACAAAAAAATGAAATAGGTGCTTCTGAATATTTGTTTCATAAAATAGGACAATTCAAAGGAAGAGTACCAGAGCTTGACTTTGATTTGGAGAAAACTGTTCAGTTGTCAGTAAGAGATTTAGTTAAAAAGAAACTTGTGAGATCAGCTAATGACTGTTCAGTTGGAGGCTTGCTTACTACCTTATGTGAGTCTGGATTTGAAAATGAATTAGGGTTTGAATTAAGTAGTCTTGGAAATGATAAAGCAGGAAATACAAGAATTGATTCTTTGCTTTTTGGAGAGACTCAAAGCAGAATAATTATTAGTATTGATGAGAAAAATTTAAATGAGACAGAAAAATATTTGAAAGAAAAAAAATATCCATATACATTGCTTGGAAAAGTCACAAGTGGAAATATATCTGTAGATCAATTAGGGCTTAAATCAAATATAGTTGAACTTAAGAAAATCTGGAAAGATTCATTGGCAAAAAAACTAGCTTTGTAGCTATTCTTCATCTTCTTCCTGAAGTAAGTTTTTCCATTCAGGATTTTTTTCTATTTCTTCTGCAATGTTTGTAACTGGAGTTTCTCCTTGTTTTTTCTTTGGTTTTAAAATATTTAAAGAACTTGTCTTTTCTTCCTCTTCTTCAGAATCCTCGTCTTCTTCATATATAAAATCTTCATCGAGTTCTTCTGCTTCTTCTTTTGTTCTTTCTGAAGCTTCACCAATAGAAAGCCTTTTTTTACCATCAGGCTCAACAGTTGCAGTAGTTTCTTTAATTACAGTGGGGGGCTCAATTTCAATAACAGTTTTTTCTTTTTCAGCTTTGCTAAATGAGAACTTTTCTTCATCATCTATAAGATTAATAAGAGATTCATTACTTAAAAGCTCTTTCTTAAGTTGTTCTTCTTCTGATAAATTAGTTGCAGAAGGTTGAAGAGTCTGACTTTTGTCTGAATCTAATACGCTTTCTTCTTGAATGTCAAATGCTAGAAGGGGCTCTTCATTTAAAAGATTTCCTTCGTCTTCTTCAGGAATGATTAATTCTTTTGATTCTTGTTTGGATAAAATCTCTTCATTAACTTCAATCCGTGGCTCTTTAACCTCCAGATGTTCTACAAGCTTGGTTAAAGACTGAAGTTGTGTAGAAAACCTAGCATCTAGTTGTCCTGATTTTGTTTCTACAATACAGCTTCCTTGATCTACTGAATCATTTGTAAGTGGAACAATATCTAGTCCGCTTGGGAAAAGCTTTGCTAATTCTGGAATGCTTTGTTCAATGGTTCTAAGATCAGATGGATTTACAAATACCTGAACTCGATCTGCTTCAGAAGTTGCTTTTTTAATTGATTCTACAACCTGTGTTTTTAATATCTCTGGATCAATCGAAGCCTGGTATTTAATTATCTTTGCTGCAAGATCAAGAGCAATTTTTATAATTTCACTGTGAGCTTGTATTAAAGCTTGTCGCTTAACATCAAGTAAGGTTTTTAATAATTCTTTTGATCTGTTTTTTATTTTCTCTGATTCTTCTTTTGCTGCCTGTAAAGTTTCTTTATAAACTTTTTCTTTTATTTCATTTGCCTTTAAGTTTGCATCAGTAATAATTTGCTTGATTCTAGCTTCAGCCTCACTTAGTTTTTTTTGAGACTCCTGTAAGATATTTTCTGCTTCTTGTTTTATTGCTTTTGCTTCTTGTTTTGCTTTAGCAATTTCTTGCTGGGCAATACGTGTAGATTCTCTTTCTTCAACACTAGTTACTCTGTGAAGATGCTGGTCCTTGTTTAATTTTTTGCTTTTAATTAGCATGAGTTCTTATTATATTTTCTCCAAACCGGTTAAGAAATGATCAATAGCTGCTATAACATCCTTGGACAAAAGTACTGGTGGTCCTTTTTTCTTTCTCCCAAGTTTAAGAAGTACATAATCTTTTATTTTTGATCTTTGCTCTTCAACAACTTTTAAAACCTTTTGCATTTTAATTTCTTTTTTACAGTCGTTTAGAATGCTTTGAAGTTCAGGCCATGATTGATAGAATGGTGTCCAGTCAAGCTTTTCAACGTCTACATTTGATTCCTGTTCAAGCCTTGTCAAAATGTTTGCTACTTCAGGGCTGAAATGAGATATAAGCAATGATTGCTGAGCCTTTGGCATTGTGCGCAGTATAAGGGATAAGGTAAGTAATTTTATATCTTTTGATAGAGTAGGCATTGCTTGTTTCCAAGGCTTTAGTTTAAGCCTCTTTTCCCGCTATATAATACCTTATGCCCTGATTTAACTTGTATGGAGTCAGAGAATTAGAGTATTCAAAACAGATAAACAATCCTTAAATGGCTATCCCTAGTTTTTATATAGTGCTTTCTGATTATCTTCTAGAAGATTTAGTTGATGTTTCAGTTTTATACTGGTGTGCCTTCTTCAAGCCAGACTTGTAATCTGTTTGCCAGGAATTCTGGTTTTTCAGCAGCAGCTTCGTTTAATCCGGTTAATATACCCGTGAAATCTGGTTTTTGAGCAGTAAGTTCAGGAAGAGGTTCTTGTTGTTGTTGAATACCTGCTGCAAGTTGCATTTCAGGTCTTTGAAATTGTCTTTGTTGTACTGATTGATTGATTTGTGAAACTGTACTTTCTCTTACTGGAGCAGGCTTTCTAAATGATCCAAGAATAATTAAAAATCCAATAACTGCAACAGATATGCTTGCCCATTTTGGCATTCTTTTTACAAAATCAACTATTTGTGTCATTAATGTACTGATGTTGAAAGTTGAAGCTGGAAGTGCTAATTTTTTTGCTTGAGTTATTTTACTTGATGCAAATTCTGCTACTGTGATTTTTATGTCATCTGCAGTTGTAGTTGGACTAGTAATTGCAGCAATCCCTTCACGCAATTGTTTGGTTGAAATCCTTGGAAGAATATCACTGTTAATAGCAAGTGCTACTGATATCTTTGTAACTCTTCCTGCTGGAGTACTTACAGTTTTTTGTTTATAGCTTGGATATTTTTGAGTAATTCTATTTGTTCTGGTATAGTTTTTGTTTCCATCAACTCCAGGGACTGCTGTTGAAACTGCTTGTTCAGCTCCACTGCCGCCAAGTCTTTCATCGCCTATTTGTTCTTGTCCAACAACGCCTTCTGCAAATGTAGTTGCACTTTCTTCAATTTTCTTTCTGCTGATTTCAGAACTGACTCTTACTATATAATTACTTGATCCAAGTAAAGGTTGAAGGTATTCTTCAATTCTTTTTTGAACTACTTTGTTTACTTTTTCGGATTCTTCTAGTAATTCGCTTGCTGCTACTTCTTCAGTTTCTACAGAAGAATATGTTTCTCCGTTTGTATCTATTATTGAAATGTTATTTTTTTGAAGGTTTGGTACATATCCAACTAAAAGATTTATTACACTTCTTACTTGTGCTCTTGTTAATTTTCCGCCTTCTTCTGGTAATTCTACTTGAACTGTAGCAGTTGTAGGGGCTTGATATTGACTGAATAATTGTGGTTCAGGGATATTCACACGAACAGTTGACCATTTAATTCCTGTCATTCTGCTTATGATTCTGGAGAGATCTCCGTTGACGGCTCTCATCATTTTAATTCTTTTATCGTAGTCTGATGCTGCCCAATCACTTTTATCAAATAAATTAAAACCATCTTCCTGTAAAAGGTCACTTCTTGATAATGTAATGGCTGCTTTGTCAAAATCTTTTTGATATACTTTTACGTTTACTTTTCCTGGTAATTCACTTTCTGATATTTTTCCATCTAAATCGCTTGCCTTTAATTTTGAAACAATTTCAAATGCTCTTCCTTGATCAATACTTTTAACAAGGTCTATTTCACTCCCTTTGCTTGTGCCATGTGACCATGCAAAGGCAATGATTCCAATTGTTATAACTAAAGTCACAACGGTTGCACCAATTAAAACCAGTCTTCTATTTTGACCAAGATTATTAAGAGTATCTTGCATGTTCTGTGGTTTTAGTTGTGATTGTTCTGTTGCCATTTTCCTAATTATTTTCCCCTTGTTAACTTCTTACCCTTGATTTCTTTATAACTAAACCTGCATTTGGGTTAGTTTTTCCACTGTGCTTATGAATTTACCGGCAACTTGTGTAGTTAACCCGAGTGCTACTTCTTCTTCAGCCATTGCAATCATTACTTCGTGTATATTAACTTTTCCAGTTGTTACTGCAGCTTCAGTTAATTGTTCTGATTTATTCATCATCTTATTAACATTACCAAGCATGTCAGCTAAAACATTTCCAAATGAACCACTTGGACTGTTAGAAACTTGTCCTTGCAAAGTTGGGATTTGTGGCATTTGAGGCAATGCTGGCATTTGTGTTTTGAATTGCATTGGTATCTGTTTCATTTTTTTCTCCTTTGTTACGGGCCCGTTTTTTTATGTAAGCTTTTCTATTACTCCTCTAACATAATTTTTTGTTTCTTCGAATGGTGGGACTCCTTTATACTTATCGACATTTCCTGGTCCTGCGTTGTAGGCTGATAGCGCTAAAACTACATTACCTTGGTAACGGTTTAGTAAAGAAGATAAATATTTGGTACCCGCCCTAACATTTTCAATAGGATTTAACGGATTCTTAACACCTAGCTGCTGGGCTGTCCCTGGCATTAATTGCATGAGTCCTAATGCCCCTGAATCAGAGACAGCGTTAGGATTAAATTTTGACTCCTGTTCTATTACAGCATTTACAAGTTTTGGATCTAGATTATTCTCATTTGCAGCATCATGTATAACTTTTTGAAATTTTAATTTTTCAATAGAAAGTTCACTTACTACATCTGCGAAAATTTTCTTTCCACTTTTACTGATGGACTGTCCAAATTGACTTGCTAACTTTGAGAGCTCATTTATTCTCTCTAAAGCTGATTGATATCCGGACTGATTAATTGGATTATTAAAACTATTCACCTATTGGAGTTAACCCCCTGGTTTTCCTATGTTTAAAGTTTCTTTTGCTGCTGCCTTTGCCATTTCAACAATTGAAAGATTTGCTTTATAGTTTCTTGTTGCATACATCATTTCAAGCATTTCAGTAAGTGAATCAACATTGGACATTTCTACATAACCATCTTTATCTGCTTTTGGATGGCCTGGCATGTAAACTTTTTGTCCTGGCGTTTGATCGGTTATGATTTCGCTTACTTGAACACCTTTACTGACTTCATTGCCACTCACAAAGCTTAGAAGATCTTGTTCTTTGATTCCTAGTTGCCTTGCCATAATAATTGAAAATGCATCACCATTTTTTTGTGAAAAAACAGGGATTTGTTTTTTATATCCTGGTGTAGATACATTGGCAATATTCTGTGAGACAATTTCCATTCTTTGTCTTTGAGCTTCAAGCCCATTAGATGCAGTGTTTAATAAATCAAAAAATGTCATTTTGAAATCTCCTTAATGAATTATGTTGCTCTTACTTCTAAAGCTTTTTTCATATGATCAAAATGATGTCCTATTGACTTAACCAGGAGCATATAGCGCATGTGGTTGTCATATAACTTTGACATTTCAGATTCCAGTGTCATTGGTTTTGAAGTGTCCCTGTATCTTGATGTTGCTAAAAGAGAATCTTTATTACCTTCAACTGAATCATTTTTCAAACCACTTAATACACGACTGAAATCAATGTCCTGTCTTACATAGTTTTTAGTTTCTATATTAGCCAAGTTGCTGGAAAGTATTTCTTGTCTTTGCATTACTGCATCAGTTAGGCCGCTTAAAATTTTAAATCCATCTGTTTGAAACATTTTTTTGTCCTTTTTTATTTATTGTTTCGATATAAGCCTTTCATTGATCTATATCGGTCAACATGGAGTATTGTTTATAAATTTGGTTAAGGTTTCGTTGTGAATCTTGATTTTTTTATAAAATATCTAAAATCTTAAGTAATAGCCCTAGCTTTAGAGATAAAATTTATGTTTTTAATCTAGCTAAATCTGAGTTAAAAATATTTCAAATTTGGATTGCCGCCACTAATACCTTTTCCATTATATGGATCTGCTTCATCAAATTCGCCAGGGACAGTAGCTTCACTTAGGTATCCATTGTAATCGTTGTAACTGGTGTTTTCTTTATTTACCTTTACAGGTGCCATTGAGCTTTTTAATCCTCTTAGTCCAAATAGTGATTTGATAAGTGTAAAAATTCCAATTACAGGATAAAGTAATGTTTGTAATTTTCCAAATCCACCTTGTTGAGATCCATTTTGTTGATAAAAAGGAAATTGTCCTTGAACAGGAAACTGAGCACCCCCAATATTTGCAGTATTAATTCCTTGTATTCCTGGAGCACCTATTCCACTTTGACCAGCAAAACCTTGAAGTGGTACTCCTCCTAGACCGCCTAGTCCGCCAAATGCTGCAGAAGGTGCTGCGCCTTGAGGTGTAAAACTTGCAGGATTTATTAATACTGCTCCTGGTGCAAGTGCTTGTGCTTTAAGTGTTGCTATATGGTTGCCATTTTGTGCATTTCTAAATGCTTGTACTGTGTTTGGATTGATTCCACCAAATCCAGCGCCTCCAAATCCACCCCCTTGTGGGAGAAAGTTAGGTTGTGAGCCATTAGTTGAGCCAAAAGGGGTAAATGAAGATATTATGCCATTAAAAAATTTTCCAAATGTTGCACTTAATGGAACACCACTTATTCCGTTTGCTCCAGGATTTCCATATGAAGCTGATGTTGCTGCACCTGCTATTGAATTGAATAAATTATTAAACATTGTTTCCCCCTATTATTAGACAGATTTAGAAATTGTATAGTTTACGTTTTCATGGATTTTATCTAACAGTTTTAATAGCTTAAATTGAGCTGAAAGTAAATTTCTAATTTCAGTTAAATTGGAAAATTCAGCAACCATGTTTACATTTCCAAGTTCTATAAAACCTTGTTTGATTTTTGTACTAGAATCTGGTCCTGCATTTACATCAAGTGCTGGTCCTGAAGATTTTGTTGGTGTATAGTAACTTCTGCCAATAGAATCTAATCCTTGAGGATTATTAAATGCAACAACATTAATTTTTCCGATTTTTACCTTTTCTCCAGTTGCTCCGTTAATACCGTTTACAGTGCCGTCTTCAAGAACTTCTGGTGTTAATTCTGGAGAAATAGTAAGTTTTGGAGAAGCTATTTTCAGATTTAAACCAAGTTCATTAGGCTGTGTATTATTTGTTTCAATAACAGGTTTTCCATTTTGTTCAACTTCAGGAATAACACGATATCCTTCTTCTGTTACTAATTCACCTTCCCCAGTAAGGCTAAATCTTCCTGCTCTTGTATAAGCTCTTTGTCCATTTGGTAATTCTACTTCGAAAAATCCAGGACCATCTAAAGCCAGGTCATATGATTCTCCAGTTTTTCTAAGAGGACCTTGTGAAAAATCTTTGGTTTCATGTTTTACTACTTCACCATTTAATGCTTCAGCAAAACTTGACTTGCTTTTTTTATAACCAATTGAATTTACGTTTGAGATCCCTTCAACAATATTGTTCAGTGAGCTCAAAGTATTCTCTGTTGCTTTTTGTACTTGATATCCTATTCTTCCGTACATGTTTTTTCTCCTTGGTTATACGTTTCTTCCATACTTTTCTATTAAGTCTCTATCTGCTGAAGCTTCCATGCTGAGAGCTTTTTCACTTGCTTCAAAGGAACGAAATGTCATGGCTAAAGAAACCATTTCATTCATTAGATTTACATTTGAACCTGTAACGTATCCTTGATAAACTTTAACAGGCTTATTGTCATCCATTTTTAAAGCAATTCTTCCATATTTTTCTGTACCAACGGTAATTTCTCCGTTTGTGTCTATTTGGATGTCATATGTTGTTGCAAGATTTATTGGTTTGTCTGTTTTTTCAGCAACAACAACTTTGTTTCCATTTTGAGTAACTAGATCACCGTTTTCATTTAAATGAAATCTTCCATCATTTGTAGTAGTAACTTCCCCATTTTTGTCTTCTATAAGAAAGTGTGCATTACCTTCAATTGCTAAGTCAAAAGTGTTGCCAGTTTTTTGTAATGTGCCTGCTCTGTCATCCTTAAGAGGTTTTTCGTTTACTGAGGATAAAACTGATTTAAAGTTATGTGATTCAGGAATCTCTCTTTGATATCCAATCGTTGCAGCATTTGCAATGTTATTTGCAATTGACTGAATCATTTTTAGTTTATGTAACATTCCCTGTATTGTTGGGCCGAAAGTTTTTGGTTGGTTGTTCATTGATTGCTTCCTATCTTTTACAAATCTTGCCGAACCACTCTTTTGAAGAGGGTGCAAGATTTATATACGACCGTATTTATGAGAACGTTAAGCTTTTTTATAAGATAAGGGTTAGCAGGGAATTTTTATATTTTTAATTTGAAAATGATTAAGCAGTGATTAAAAAGTGACAGTTCTATTTAAAAAACCATTTGTGTTTGAGTAATTTACTTCAGGAATATTCATTTTCCCCATTTTTACTGTTTTTGTACCTTCAATAACATAAGCAGGAGAATTAACTTCAAATTCTGAGTTAGGTCTTATATCATTTAGTTCGCTTACATTACCCTTTATATGCTTTGGTAAATTTATATAGTAGTGAATTTGCCTGAAAGCTGATTCAACCGCTTCATTATCCACTTCAAAAATTTCTGTGTAATCCATAACTACCCATATAAAGAAGACAAGTAGATTAAGTTGATAGTGTTCTGGTACAAATGTCCTGATTTGGCTTAATAAGAAGTTAAATTGCAAGTAAGCAGATATTTAATTTATTGGCAAGAAGAATCACAGCTTCTTTATTAGCAACCAGTGTGCTGTTTGCTTCAAAAGCAAGAATTCCACCGCCGTTATTTGCAAGTGTTTGAATAGTATTTTCTCCAATCGTTGGAATATCAAATCTTTCATCCTGTTCTGGCTTGGCAACTTTTACAACAACAACTTCATTTTTTGCAAGTAAGCTGCCACGTTTTATAGCTTCATCTGTTCCTTCTATTGCCTCGACAGCTAAAATCATTTTGTTCCTTACTACTACAGTTTGTCCAATGTCTAATCCTGCAACTTTTTTGGCAGCCTCAAAACCGTATTCAATATCAATCCTTTCTTCAAGTGTGGGTTTCCTTTTACTTAAAATTTCTTTTTCAAGAAATAAATGTTTTAAAAACATTGTTTGGGGCAATACTTTGACATTGTACTTACTTAAGAGATTGACAATTCCATCATGGATTGAGTCATCATTTAAATTTGAAAGGATACCTAAATTTTTTATTGCCATCCAGTCAAGCTTGTGAATATTTCTTAGTAAATCAAGCTTGGGTACTTTCCCTATAAAAACTACCTGACTTATCATTTCACTCTTTATAAGATCAAGCATTTTTGAAAGTTGTCCAGGTGAAAATTTATAGACCTTATTGCAAATGTCTTGAAGATTAAGTTCAGCTTCTTTGGTAATAGCAAGAGCACAAGTATTGAAACCCTGTTGCTTTGCAGACTTTGCAAGCAATGTTGTTAATTCACCGTTTCCAGCAACAATGGCTAGTTTATTGTTATCCTTCGACATCTTATAAATTATAGCTTGTATTACAGCTTCTTCCTTGGTAAAGTATGCGGCATTGGATCTGGTGGCAAAATTTTTGGTTGTCTACCACTCAATGATTTTAAAAACTCTACAAGATCCTTTTGCTCTTGTTCATTTAGATTTAGAGGCTTTTTCAAAGGATCCTTAAAAGAATCCACACCCCCACCTGCATTGTAAAAAACAATAACCTGTTCCAGAGTTTCAAACTGGCCACTATGAAAATATGGAGCAGTGTTTGCTACTTCTCGTAAAGTTGGTGTTTTAAATTTTCTAGTGTCTTTTCCATTGATTGATATTTTGGATCGGCCGACATCATTTGTTATAGGAAGTCCTATGTTATGAAAATCTCCGTCAGTAAAGTCAGGACCTTTATGACATTCAGCACACATTGCTTTGCCAAAAAATAAATCATAACCCTGCTTTGCACTTTTTGATAAGGCTTTCTTATCTCCTGCAATAAACCTATCGTAGTCTGAATCTTTTGATATAAGTGTCCTTTCAAATTCAGCTATTGCAACTGCTAATTTTTCTTTTGTAATTTCACCTTCTCCAAAAGCTTTCTCAAACTCTGATACATAGAATGGGAGATTATTTAGCTTGTTTACTACGTTTTCAATTTTTTCTCCCATTTCTAGAGGGTTTTGAATTGGTCCTAAAGCTTGCTCTTCTAAGCTTTTAACCCGACCGTCCCAGAATAAGAACTTAAGCTTTGCTGTATTAAAAGCTGTAGGAGTATTTCTATCGCCATTTTGTCCTTTAATTCCAGTTGAGACTGGTTTATCATCTGCAAAACCATGTTCAGGCTTATGACAGCTAGCACAACTGACAGTACCGTCTTTTGAAAGGAAAGGATCAAAAAAAAGCTTTTTACCAAGTGCTATTCGTAAATTAGAATCAATCTTTTTTACAGGTTGAAATTTGTTTTTATCTGTCATAATTACTGACAGAGCTTTATTGCTTATAAAGAAAATAGAAAGAATGAGACTAATAGCTATGAATGTATTTCGCATGATGTTTATATTATTTCTTTTCTTTCTAGCTGGTTTGCATAACTCAGCTATTTCTTCATCATTGTTTACAAAAGATTGTTCAAGAGAGACTCAAAAACATTATGTTAAAGCTGTTTTTGATGGAGACACGATTTTAGTAGAGACAAAGAGGCAAGAAGCAGGAAAGACGCGATTAATCGCGCCTCAAGAAAAAATTCGCCTTCTTGGAATTGATGCATTTGAACATGAACAAAATGAATATGGCAAAAAAGGGAAAGAGTTTTTAACAAAACTTGTTTTGAATAAAAATGTTTGTGTAGAAACAGATGTTCAGGGAAAAGATATTTATGGAAGAACACTGGGGTATGTGTTTTTGATTGAACAAAAAGATGTCATTGCGAGGAGCGAAGCGACGAAGCAATCTCCAAAACGTGAAAAAATTAGTGAGATTGCTTCGTCAGGACTAAAGCCCTTCCTCGCAATGACAAGTAACCAAATTTTTATAAACGAAGAACTTTTAAAAAACGGACTAGCTGTTTTATATGATTTTCCACCAAACGTCAGATACATTGAAAAACTAAAAAAAGCACAAATTTACGCTAGGCAAAATATGTTTGGAGTATGGGAAAAGGAAAACTATATAAAAGAACTACCAGCTCAGTGGAGACATAAGCATTTCAAGAAAAAATACAAAGTCAAGAGGCTTTTGATTTAGACTCATTGATGCCTATATTGAACAAATCTTTTGCTTTATATAATGCAGCTAGGGTATTAATAGCAAAATCCCCTTCTTCTCCAATTGACTTTTCAAGTTTATTTCGTTTACTTTTTCCTTCTGATGGAAATATTTCTAGTGGATCTGCTTCGCCTGGAATAAAATTAAAATCTACCAATGCCAAAGCCTTTTTTTGAGAATAATTTTTAGGAAGTATTTCACCATCTTCTCCAATTGGAACATCTTGTAAAACCTCAGCATTAGGAAATTCTTCTTTATTAAATCTTTCATCAGGAACAGACTTATAGTCACGGTCATTGTGACCAATAAAAACTTTGGTTAATAAATTTAAATTAACAGTTGCTAATCCAGCAATTCTATCTATAGGCATTGTATAGCTACTTTCAGAGGCTAATTAGTGTAAGTTTACCATCACTAAATATTTTTTTGGTTAAGAATTGCGACTGTTAAACCTTTTGTGTCTCTTTACTAACTTTATCTAGTTCAAATACTTTGTGAATAGCTTTAACTGCTTTTTCACCATCTCTTACATCAACAACACAACTCACTTTTATTTCACTGGTTGAGATCATCTGAATATTTATGCTTGCATCAGCAAGTGCTTTAAACATTGCTGCTGCAATTCCAGGACGTCCTATCATTCCTGCTCCTACGATTGAAACTTTGACTATATTTTCATCACAGGTTACATCCTTTGCTCCAATATCTTTTGCAATTACTTGTGCAATCTTTTTTGCATCAGCTGCAGCATCTTTATCTACGGTAAATGCTATTTCATTTATGCCGTCATGGCTTGTTGACTGGATGATCATATCTACACTGATATTTTTCTTTGCAAGTGATTCAAAAACTTTTGCTGCAACTCCTGGTTTATCAGGAACACCTTTTATTGCCATTCTTGCTTGAGATTCATCTAATGCTACTCCGCTCACTGGTTTATTTAACTCCATTTTTCCTACTCCCTCTACTAGTGTACCCTCATCCTGAGGTTTAAAGCTACTCCTTACTCGCATAGGCATCTTATAATTCTTTGCAATTTCAACAGAGCGAGGGTGCAATACCTGTGCACCAAGGCTTGCTAGTTCAAGCATCTCTTCATAAGAAATAATTCTTAATCTAGAAGCTTCTCTTACTATATCTGGATCAGTTGTATAAACTGCATCTACATCGGTATAGATATCACACCTTTCAGCACCAAGAGCCACAGCAAGAGCGACTGCAGTAGTATCTGAACCGCCGCGTCCAAGAGTCGTTATTTCCCCTGTTGCAGAACTGATTCCCTGAAATCCTGCAACAATAACAATGTTTCCATCTGCTAAATATTTTTTTAATTTTTCTGTTTTTATTTCAGTAATTCTTGCTTTGCCATGTTTGTCTTCTGTAAGTATTCCTACCTGAAGCCCTGTTTGTGAAATTGCTTTTGCACCAAGATCATGAATGGCCATTGCTACAAGAGGTATGCTTATTTGTTCTCCGGTTGAAAGTAAAAGATCATATTCGCGTGGATCTGGTTTACTTGTAACTTCCATTGCTAAGTCAATTAAGTTGTCAGTAGTGTCTCCCATTGCTGATACCACCACTACTACCTGATAGTCATTTTTTTGAGCATCAGTTGCAATTTTTGCAACTCGTTTTATGCATATGGCATCACGAACTGACGTGCCACCAAATTTTTGTACTAGTATTGGCATAAATAAAATCATATCATTTTAAGACTTTTAGTAAAAAAAGATGATTTGTCATACTTTTAGTGATGAATAGGTGCCAGGTATAATTTATAACAATGAAAATAGAAAAATATGCAGGCTATGATATTGCGGCCAAGCTGATTAAGAGAATAATCGCTCCAAGTAATCAAGTAGCAGACAATGAAGCTGTAGATTCAGTGCAAGGGTTTGAGTCTGATAGAACTCACCCTGTTTACAATATTTCTTTTCCGCCAACCCTTGCAAACTACGGTAATCCTCACTACCTTCTTAATGAACAATATAATTCGTTGATTTCCCATAAACCGGATGATTATAGGATTGGTGGTTCAAATCAATTTCAAAGAGACATAAATGAGTTAATAAGATTGATTATTTACAAAGATATTGACTTAAGCGATTTATCAATAAGAAAACTAGTTACAAAAGATGAAATAGATAAAGCACTTACAGTATTAAATGTTTTTTCAGGAGTAGGAGAATCGGAGGTTTATTTTTATAATATCTTTGCACAAAAGTATAGATTTCCTGATAATTTATGGAGCAAGATTTCAGGATCTGGTGGACTAGCTGAAAATGATTCAGAACAGGCTGAATTTATATTAGGAGAGATTCTTAATGCACAAAGAATGTTGCTTACTCGTTCACGTTCTTTTAATGAAAGAACTCATTCATTTAAACGTACTATTGATGATTTGTGGTTTTTTGAAAGATTTTTAAAAACAGTAAATGGGCCAGATGCAACAGGAATAAGTTCGGAGGCTATTGAATTTTTCTATGAAAAGTTTTCACCCTCAATGCCAGAATATGTTAATAAAGGAATTACAATAAACAATTTTCCTGGTTCTGGTTTAGTAATCCATGGCATCCACTCACCAATGTTTCCAAAAGATTATTTATCTAATAGATTCTTTCTTGATAAGCCAAAACCCAATGAGATAACCATAAGTGGTTCATCAAAATATGACTATAAAACTTTTATAAATTGGGTTTGGAGAAAATTATCGAGAAGAAAAAAAGATGATTTAGATCTACAAGGCCCTAAAAATCAAAAAAGCATAGCAGACAAAATTGATGCTGAGTATAGAGAGTATCTTGTGAATGGGGAAAAGCATCTTAGTAAAACTATCCTTGCATCCTTTAGAGGTGGAGATTTAATTTATAATCCTAGGATGATAATAAATGGACATTCTTATGGACTCTTTGTAAATAATGATCATTTCCCGCATGGACATATAAAAACTGCCACTCTTATAAGGCGTAAATATGTAGAACAATTTATAAATAATCCCTTTCAAGCAATAAATCAGGCTAATATATTTCATCCAAATAAAGTTTCAGAATTAGTTGATTCTATAAATCTTGTTTCTCTTGCTGCACAGGCTGGGTTTTGTGAAGAAGTTTCTCTTGAAGATAAGCCTTTAGGTAAAAGACTAAGTCTGCACAATGAGGTTAAAAATGCAGTATTATTTGGACTCTCACAATTAGATTTGCTTAGAGAAGGTTTCAGACTGTTTTCACTTGGCTATTATTACAATAAAGAGAAAAATAATTTCTACCTGGATGAATTTGTACTTTTAAAAGAATTACTTAGAATAAATAAACATGCCAGTACGAAAATTAATGAGAAAACAGAAAACTTGCCAGTTGCTTTTCCATTTACATTTCTTGATCAGTCTATAGACCACCAGCAAGTTTTGCAATCAGGATTTGTAGGTGCCAATATGGTTGTGTACAAAACAAATCCCAAGGGAAATTGTATGTTGTTTGCTGATAACATATCAAGCATAGAACCAGCAAATATAAATAATCTTTCTGAAAGAGATATAAAAAATTTGCTTGGCAAAGAAGAAAGAGATTATTGGTCAGGATTCAGAGAAGGTTGTGAATATTCAGGAGCAAATCCAGTTATTGTTGATCCAGTTTATAAAGATATTGGTGTTAGAATTATTGCTGAAGGGAAATAAGTAGAAGATTATTATGATTAGAATAAATGAACCAAGACTAATGCCAGTAGCACCACCTGCTCCTCCAAAAAAACCTAGACCAATAGCTCCTCCTGCACCTACTAAGCCAGTAACTCCACCTGCTCCTCCTACTAAGCAACCTTCTAGTCCTCCAGCATCTCCTAAACCAGCAACACCAATGCCAAAACCAGAACCACAAAGATTGCCAGCCCCATGCAGAAGACCAGGCCCTTGTACAAACCCACCGGATTAGTCCTTGATTTATTATAATAATGATGCAACGTGTTCAAGGAGGATCACATGCAAATATTATCAATTAATAGAAGTGAAAGTTTAAAAATTATTGGGCTAAAAAATCTAGAACAAATTTATTGGAATCTATCTACAGCGCCACTTTATGAAGAAGCAATAATTAGAAAAGAAGGACTTGCCAGCAAATACGGACCAATTGTAATAAACACTTCTCCATATACAGGACGTTCACCCAAAGACAGATTTATAGTAAAAGATTCTTCTTGTGCAGATAAAGTAGCATGGGGAGCAGTTAATCAACCATTTGATGAAATTAAATTTGCCCCTCTTCAAAATCGGGTTGCTGAATATTTGCAAAATAAAGATCTGTTTGTAAAAGACTGTTATGTAGGTGCAGATGAGCGTTACAGACTCTCAGTAAGAGTAGTCTCTGAACGTGCTGTTGGTGCACTATTTGGAGGAACAATGTTTATTCCTGAAACAGATCCTCAAAAACTAAAAACATATGTACCACAATTCCACATAATTCATGCTCCAGGGTTTAAAGCAGATCCACAAACAGACGGCACTAATTCTGAGGCATTTGTAATTTTAAATCTCAAAGAAAAAATTATTTTAATTGGAGGAACAGCTTACTCTGGTGAAGTAAAAAAATCTATGTTTTCCGTAATGAATTATCTTTTGCCTGAACAAGGTGTAATGCCAATGCACTCTTCTGCAAACTATGGAAAAGATGAAAATGATGTTGCAGTATTTTTTGGGCTTTCAGGGACAGGAAAGACTACGTTATCTGCGGATCCTGAAAGAACTTTAATAGGCGATGATGAACATGGTTGGAGTGATAATGGTGTATTTAATTTTGAAGGTGGTTGCTATGCAAAAGTAATAAAACTTTCAAAAGATGGTGAGCCAGAAATTTATGAAACAACCAGACGTTTTGGAACGATTCTTGAAAATGTAGTTATTGATCCTTATACAAGAGAAATAAATTTTGATGATGACTCTATTACTGAAAACACGAGAGCCTCATATCCGGTTTCTTTTATTCCAAATATGACTTTAAAAGGAAAAGGCGGACATCCAAAAAATATTATTATGCTTACATGTGATGCTTTTGGAGTTTTGCCTCCAGTTTCAAAGCTTTCATATGAGCAAGCAATGCATCATTTTACATGTGGATATACTGCAAAAGTTGCAGGAACAGAAGCAGGAGTTAAAGAACCTCAGGCAACATTTAGTCCATGCTTTGGAGCACCGTTTATGCCATTACCTGTTAAATCATATGCGAAACTGCTTGGAGAAAAAATAAAAAAACATGATGTTGATGTATGGCTTATAAATACTGGCTGGAGTGGTGGTCCTTATGGTGTTGGAAATAGAATGAAGTTGTCATTAACAAGAGCAATGGTAAAAGCAGCTTTAAATGGCACATTGAAAAAAATAGAAACAAGAAAAGATCCAATCTTTGGTGTTTCTATTCCTGTTTCATGTCCTGATGTTCCAAGTGAAATTTTGGATCCAAGAAATACTTGGAAAGATAAAGATGCTTATGATAAAAAAGCTAAAGAATTACAGAACCTGTTTGATAAACAGATGCAGGTGCATTTGTAAAAACTCCAAGACCTTTTACCTTAGCTTTGTTTGACAAAAGATTTTATTCCAGCGGTACTCTTAGCACGTTCTATAAAAGCACTTAACAGAGTATCATTATCGCCATTTCTTAAAATACCTCTTAGTACATTGCTCATTTTTCTTCCGCCAGGTGGGGCAGTGTTTGCATATTCACGAAGATCAGAAATATCCATTGAACCTGCAGTTTTCTTTATTAGGTGTTCTCCAAGACAACAAAAAACTTCAAAGCTGCAG
>Ga0209515_10004060_pt1 | contig 20146 bp, 15 predicted proteins | sample Subgroupgradi54m_FD_187454 | JGI IMG/M metagenome (GOLD analysis project Ga0209515, IMG submission 187454) | Subsurface groundwater microbial communities from S. Glens Falls, New York, USA - GMW60B uncontaminated upgradient, 5.4 m (SPAdes)... ...
TAAAATGCAGCGCTTTAATAACGAAAGGTGGTGAAGGTTTTAGAGATGGCCGAAAAGACAGCAGTCCCCGGTCGGCCAAAGTGGGAGAAATTCTTTATTTATAGAAGAGAGTGGTAAGCCTTCCTCTATTTGAATTAAATATTTTTGAAAGGAAAAAATCAGTGCGAATATGAATTACAAAGGGTAAGTTGAAAGCAACTCTCAAGGCGTTTGCCTGTAGAAAATAGATTGTGAAATTAAAATGGTTTTAGGTGGGGATGGGAAGAAATTGCGTATAGGCGCTTGATTGGATTTTGGTTAGCAACGAGTTATTTACCAAAAGAACCCAAATTTTAGGGAGGGATTGATTTCTAAGATTTTTCTGCTAAATTACTACCGTTTCAGATAGGCAAGCAATGTTGCGTTTATAGGTTGCTTCAAAAACAACCTGTATAAACCCGAGATACGCAATTATTCGCTTGCCTATTTTTTTTAATTTGGATGAGGATTTTGGGGGAATTATTTTTGAGATTATTTACTGCGGATAAAATTGCGTAAGCTTTCATAAAATTTGCATCAAACGATTTGAGGAAACCCACTGCACATTTTATATTTTCCTAATTTGCCCAAGCAGAATTAAAAACCTCTAACCAATCATTTGCGATCTTTTTTTGAGCTTCAGCTAACGGTATACGTCCAGAACAAACCTGGTTATGGAGATAATTTTCCACTTTATCCTTTTCATGGAAACCCGGTCTCGGCTCGGCCGGCTCCGGCCAAAGATTGGCTATATCATTCGACCCACCCAGTTCAAGGGATATTAAATGATCAACCTCGTACTCTCCTTTATAGTGATGGGTTATTCCATATTGCTTATAAACTTTATGTTTAATTTCCACAGGTACGTTTCTAACACTTCTTGCATAACCTTTTATACAAATCTCTTCAGTCGTTACGTTAAGAAATATCGCCCCGGGCGTGCAAGCTTTGTCCGGTAATGGTCCCTGGGCAACACACCCGCCCTCTTTTGTTCTATGGCCTATGGCTGGATTTATTTGCGCTTCTTGAATTTTTTGAGGTACACCTTCTTTTAACTTTTGTTGAAAAATATTCGCTGTAACCACTATTAAAATTATTACGATTATGAGAGTAATAAAATTTTTCATTTTTACTCGCGTTAGATTTTAATTTCCAATAGCTCGTCCCATCTTGTGGTAAACCGTTTTGATCTGTGCTCCTGCTTCATATACCAGCACTTCCCGAGCCCTTCGGAAACCCAAAATAATTTTCCCGTGTTTGCCTGCGAATTATTTTTATCGATTATTTCCATTAACCTCTTTCTGGAACTCTTCTGATAAATCGTCTCATACAGGTATCCCTGTTCAGATGATTCAGGAGAAAAATTCGTTAAGATTACGCCGCAACTTTTGTACTTTAATCCGTCCCGATAAATCATTTTCAGCAGTCTTTTCGCGACACCCATCAAATGAGGGATGTCCGCTGTCGGTGGGCTGACATCCGTGCCAGCCGAGTTGCGGTAATACGTTCCTTCTTTAAAAGGATTCGTTTCAATAGAAACCTGCACGAAACCCGTGAGCGATTTCTGTTGGCGCAGTTTTTCGGCTGACTTCGCAATATAAGCGCAGACCGCTTCTTCCATCTCAAGGAGATTATCCACCTCATAACCAAACGTGCGCGAAGTGCTGATGGCTTTCTTATTCGGCTGTATCTCTTCAAGAGTCAGGCATGAAATGCTGCGCAGTTCCAAGACTGTCCGTAGGGTCACGATGGTAAGATGCTTTTGTATCCATGTGTCGGGAGCGTTCTTTAACTGCAAGGCATTCTGGATCCCGTGACGGTTTAAGAATACCGCCTTCTGCCTTCCTATGCCCCAGATATCCTGAACAGGAGTTTGGGACAGATAGTGATCAATCCTTTTTTCATCCAAAAGACAGAAAACACCGTTTGTTTCCGGATGGTCCTTCGCGAAATGATTGGCAATTTTGGCAAGAGTTTTCGTCGGGGCTACCCCGATTGAAACGGGGATCCCTGTCAACTGTTTGACCTCTGTCTTAATTCTCCACGCATATTCCTCGAGGCTAAGATGCTCAAAACCGTTCAACGAAAGAAACGCCTCATCGATCGAATAAATTTCAAGGTTCGGCGTGAAATTCGATAACACGGCCATGACCCGGCTTGACATGTCCCCGTACAAAACAAAATTGGCCGAGAAGACTTTTACGCCATGCTGTTTAACAACGTCTTGGCACTTGAAGATCGGTGCGCCCATAGCAATTCCAATCTGCTTTGCTTCATTGGACCGCGAAATGGCGCATCCATCATTATTAGAAAGCACAACGACGGGCTGTCTCCTGACGGAAGGATTAAACACCCTTTCGCAGGAAACGTAAAAATTATTGCAATCAACTAAGGCAAAAATTCTGTTCATAGCTAAAGACTATGGATCACATGAATGACGATACCCCAAATTTCAAAATCCATCGCATCGGTTATCTCTATGGGGGTATAGCTGTCATTCTCCGGATCCAGAAATAACTTGCTCCCTCTTTTTCGTATGCGCTTGACAGTAAACTCTCCGTTCAAAACCGCGACCACGATATTTTTATCTTTCGGCTCCAGCGATCGGTCAACGATAAGAATGTCCCCAGACAGTATCCCCGCATTCACCATTGAATCACCCTTCACCTTGACAAAAAAAGTGCTTGCAGGATGCTTAATAAGATGCTCATTCAGGTCCAGTTTCTTATCAAGATAATCATCCGCGGGGGACGGAAAGCCAGCGCGGATGGGAGAAAGAAATAATGGTAGTTCCCTTTGCATTGTAATATCACATTTGTAGATTTCGATAATTTTCATTTAAAGACCTATCTTTGGATTTTTACCTGCTTATTGATTATCTTCTGAAGCCTCGATTTATCGTTATGAGTTATTCGCCCGCTTCCCAGATGCTGAACCAACCACATCTTGCCTCCCCCGATCTTATCTATCGGGGAATGTAACCCCAACCATTTCTTTGATGGACGACAATATTCACATTGCGCAATCGTCCCTATAAGCCTGCTTTCCAGTCCCTTGGCGCCCATTTCATTCTTCACGGCAATATATCTGAAACCGAAATTCTCCCGTAATAGACCAGAAATCCAACTTTCAATCTTTTTCTCCAGTTCGATATTTCGAAGGTGGTTTTTTGTGTCTCGGCTTTCTTTATCGGTAAAATTTATCTCCCAAATCTTCAAGTAGCCTGATTCTTTTTTATTTAAAAGTGCCCGGCCAATGTTCTTTCGAAAAATACTTCTGTCCTTTGGAGCAGACTGCATTTCGTTAAATCTCATCTTGCGTTCGTTAAAAATAAAGTGGTCATTTATCCGACTTTTAAAATTTCCGCTTCGGTGCGCCCCTACCCGGACAATCCTTGGCCTGTGACCATCATGTCCCCAAACCTCCCCTTCCTCATAAAAGAAATAAATACCATCATCCGGCAATTTCTCGAGATCAAAGGGATGTTTTATCAATGGCCATCTCGCTATCTGTTTGTGAAGCCATTGACAATCGGCACTATGATTATTTTTCATCGATTTATTTTTTAGGCTATCTCATCCAGATGACAAATTTTAACGATATTGATCTGACGTTTCTTGAGAGTATCGATAATTTTTTTATAAAGTGGGTGAAAATAATGCGATTTATGGTTTCCATAGAAATAAATGACATCAAACTTCCTCAATTTCCTTGCACTGTTTTCGACCAGTTCTTCGAATTCTTGTTCACTTACTTCGTTAGGATGTTTTTCATACCACCTGTGTCGAATATGGGGAAACCAAACATCGTACTGATCCGAAAATATTGCCCAATTGACTCCCACAGACTTGCAACGAGCCATGAATCGTTGGATCTTTTTGCCAATATAAAGCTCATCAGGTACAATTTTTTTGCCTGTCCCTTTAAGCGAGTTCTGCTTTATCCCTGTACAATGTGTCAGATAGAGACACCGCATAAATCGAATTCCTACAATCTAATTGCCCCCCTAGTTATTCAAAAAATATGATACATTTGATAAGTCAAGAATTCTAATAAGGCGATCTCTGAATGATTCTGGAATTGCAATGGTTAATAATTTTTCTGCTCTTGTAGCGCCCACGTAAATAACACGCTTTGCTTCCTCATCGGTACGATTCTCCCAAACATCAAAAAGTTTAGAAGTATTATTATCTGGTGCCCGATCAGGAGGAATTACAACGCATACCGCTTTAAATTCTTTCCCCTTTACGTGATGGATGGTTTTACACGGACAATGCAGAAATGTTCCTCGCCTTAAATGTTCTGCCCAAGAAGACTTTCTTGTCCTTGGAAAAAAAGTTTTTTCCGATCGTCCTGCAGGGAACTCCAAAGACAGTTGTTGTATGGCTACATGCAATCTATTAAGCCATTCTGTTTTCCCTTCATCGGAATCTGAACATACAGGTGGTAATGCGGTAATAAGCTCTAACGCCTTACGACGCAACTCTCTTTTTTCAATACCATGACGTTCGGTAGCGCGAACAGGATGTTCATTTCTATCAATCTTTCCCATTAATCGGAGAATAATCTTTTCTGTATCTCGAAGAACAGATTCTTTCTCGCGATTTGAAGAAAATGGAGACCAGAATTGATTAACTACCCGTGCCATAGATTCTAGATTCGAATTTCCTGATTCACTGGGCGGGGTATTTCCAGAAGCTTGCAGTGCATACCGAAAAGCGTGCGATAGAATCATACGATCCTCTAAAGTTGGTTCTATTCTTTCAATAATCTCTATAAATTGCCTGCCTATCTCAGCAGTCACACGCCCCTGATAACAAATTATCTGTACCGGATATGTCACAGAAGTATTTTCTCCTATTGAATTGTCGGGAGTAGTTCTGCTTCGGAGAGTAGCCGCAAAAGAGCATATAGTTGGGCTACTTCGAAAATTTCCGGTTAACTTAAGCTGGTTATTATGATCATATGTTGTAGCAAAATCGCTAAGATTTGCTGGACTTCCTTGCCGAAATTCATAAATAGCTTGATCGGGATCACATACTAACGTCACACGCAAGTCGTGGCTCCTCAACCATTGTAAAATTTTAAGATCTTCCGGGTTACAATCTTGGGCTTCATCCACAATGATTTCATGAAAGCGCCCTTTAAGAGCTTTCCCTAATGAGGCTGCCCAGTGAGATCTTTCCAATTTTTTTTCAGCTAAAACTCTTGCATCTGCTGCACTCAAATAACCTTTTCTTCTTAATCCTGCACGATATTGGGTTGCGCTTTGTATATATGCTTGCAGATTTTGTTCTACATGACTTCGAAGTCCGCTGTGTCCGATGGTCGCAGGATCAATATGATTATTTAATGGGTTAAATCTATCTAAACTGACGCCTGCTCCTTGGAACGCATTCGTGCCGCTAAGACGTACCTCAACATCAAGACTATCCCAGCTATCAACAATATGTGGTTGGACATCTACATCATCTATACCGCTAGGGACAATTAGAAATTGTCTGACAAAGGCATCAAATGTACCGATAAAACTTGGATGCTTTAGAATCGTTTCTAAATTTTTTGTCCTACATCTTTCGATAAAGGTATCCACCGCTGAATTTGTGAATGACAATATACCAATCCCTTTTCGAGGTGGGAGACTTTCAGAAATATGTGCAACACGGTTGACTATAGTACGTGTCTTGCCAGCCCCTGGGCAGGCAATAACGAATGCCTCAGTAGGATGAATAATTAATAGCTCTTGCTCCCTCTCCTTTATCACAATCTTGAAATCTCCCTTATAGCATTTTCAATGTATATTGGAATTTGAAATGGGGCACCTTTGGCGATACGTGCTGCTACTTGTTGTGCAAAATCTCCCTTTCTTGTTTTTTTATCAGAGAGTAATTGTAAGAAAGCGTTGGGTCGGCCCTCCGTTGGCATTGCCTCGATTCTGGTTGCCCAATCATTCTTTGATCGGGGATGGATAGTTAAGAACGAATTTTTTAAAAGTTTCTCGTTCCCAGCAGAAAAAAGAGCATGCTCCAAAGTTACATCATTTACAAAAACTCCTAAAGTTCCAGTCGAACCAAAACTTGCTGCCAAACTCTCGAGCTCTGCTTTTCTATTGCCGGGAACGCTCGGATCTGCATCGGTTACAACAACAAGCCGATCGGCTATACAGGCACCATCGTGTGATCGCAGTAAAATCTCAACATAGGGTTTGAAATCAACCCCATCAATGGGAACAATAACAGACCCCTGAAATCGTAACCATGCTTTTTTATCGGCATTCAGCACAATGTATCGTGCAATAACCGGGAGAAGGATAGCCTCTGCAATTCCTTCCACCAACAAAGCCCTATTACCAAATAACAGGGCCGAACGAGTAACATCGAGATAACGGCTAATTTTTCTGCGGGAACTAGGTTTAAAATCCAATTCGGAAATAGATACGGAAGCTGTTTTATGCGTCTCCGGGGTGCCTGCAGTATCTTTCTGTGAACGGATGACAACAAGGTGATCTGGTGATACCCAGGCAGTAAGATTAGGAGAGTGGGTTGTCACGATAATCTGGATTCTGCCTTCGGGTTGTCCTGAAATTATTGTTTGGTTTACAGATTTCTGTGCCTGATCAAGCAAAAACTCCAAAACCAGCATTTGTAATTGCGGATGCAGATGTGCTTCTGGCTCTTCTACCAAAAAAAGAGTAAGGTCAGCTTCTCTTGCCTTGGTGAGTTCAACTACAACTGTCGCTATATAAAGAAGGTTGGCATATCCTAACCCCGAAGAACGGATTTCAGCAGGAGCCATTCCTGAATCCGCCAATTTGAATCTCAAATCTCTAGCTACATCAAGTAATGTTTCAGATGAAAAGCCTAGTGATGCTGTTTGTGGGCGTACTCCACCGGAAAGGCTATCTAAAGCTGTTCCTATTTCGGTATTGACTGCTGTTATAACGCGAGATGGAGTTGGGGTTCGTTGTACTTCTGTAAGAAAAGTTTCTTCTTCTCCATCATCTAAAAAATGTTCCAATAACGTTGTTATGCGTACAGGACTACCTGAACCAAGCGCATATTGAGCATCTCTAAGTGGAGGAAGATACACATGCCTAATTAAGTTAGTTGATCCTATCTCAGGCTCTGAGGTATCATATTTTCCCGCCCAGAATGTTGTACGACCTCTAACAGAATTGGGGATTTCGGTTTCGTGCTTTACACCAATAATAGCTTTATCCTTTGTTGGATCCGGAACCGCACTGATAAGCAAGCCCTTTAAAGTATTACTCAGATCGGAAAATGTTCCTTCAATCCTAAAATTTTTTTCAGCACTACCTTTTCTTATATCTTCTTTCTCAGGATAACGATCACGTCTGCCGTTAAGAGGAAGTGTTAAAAGGCGTATTCCATCAACAATATTGGATTTTCCTCCGTTATTCTCACCAACAAATACGGTGAGATTGGGCTGCAATTTTACTGTTACATCTTCACAAGATCGAAATCGTTGTAGTCTTATTTTATCGAGGTACATAAAAATTTTCTTGGGAGATACGCTCTAACTTGAATTTCTTTATTTCTGAACATCTAAGTAACTTTTATATTCTTTTACATTAATACAATACGCCAAGGCTACTTCAGCTATTGCTCCTCGTTCATTTGCATCCTTAATTCTTATCAAAAAATTGCTAAGAAAATCTGAGCAATTTGTATCAAGAATCTTTACGATTTCTCCTCCCCTATAATTATTCATAAAAATTTCTTCTTTAACAAAGAACTTCTTGACTTGGTCTCCTATATTTAATGGCAACCCAAAATTTTCTACAAAATCTTTTAAGATTTCTAAAGGAGGGACTTCATCTATTCTTTGGATGAGACTTGGATAAATTCTAAAAGCCGAGAACACCAAAAATTTATCTCCATCACGATGTGCCTCAGTCAATTACCACCGCCAAAGGCGGTGGCCTGAAAACCTCGGCTAAAAGCCGAATTCCTGTTGCTGAGACTCTTCCTGCCGTTCCTCGTCTTCCTGGTGTTGCACATATTTTTTGATCTTCTCTTCATCCAGCCCAATCGTACTCACACAATATCCTCTCGCCCAAAAGTGATTCCCCCAATATGGCTTCTTCTTCATCTCGGGAAATCTTTGAAACATCTTGATCGCCGTCTTTCCCTTCAGCATTCCCATCACTTCTGACACTGAGTACTTCGGCGGAATCCCCAAAATCACATGCACATGATCCTTTTGAACATTCAACGCCTCCACTTCCAACTCTTTCCACTCACACAACATCCTCACGCTTGTCTCCACATACTTCGCTTTCTCCTCCAGCAACACCCGATAACGATATTTCGGACACCACACGATGTGATATTTGCAATCGTATACTGCATGTGATAACTTTTTGAATCGTCCCATGCCGCCATTCTATCGCATCGCTTTTCTTTTGGCAAAGCCTTCAGTCCATCACCACCTGCTTAGCAGGTGGTTTAATCAGTTTGAATTAACCAATAAAAAAATGACTTGGAAGTCTGAACTCTTTTTTTTAAACAATAAAATTTCTTTACCATCCACACCAATCTTCTGTACCTCATCCTTATTTATTAGTGAATCCCGTATGTGAGATTGATTAAAGTTAAATAATTTTTGGTGACCATTTACAAATGAATCTGTGAAAGCAATCTGCATTATGCATACCTCATAGTTAGTTCCGAGCCCAAAATTCTAATCATTCGACTTTGATGTATGGACATGAAGGCCCCACTTTCACCACTCTAAACCTTTGGGTTAGGATATCTGCACATATTATTTATCCACCTTTGAGGCAACGAAAGTTCCTAATACGAGGCGTGTGAGTTTCAAGTTTCACTCTTCTCTTGCAATTCTTGGCCTTCCTCGCTGACCGTCAATTCTAACAACTTTATATTTGGCAAGGACGCTCCTGCTATACCTTGAAGATCTCCGTGCATTCCTCCGATGTGAGTAATCACGCTCTCTATCTGTTTCTCTCGTTTAGCCCAAATTTTTTGCACGGCCCGTTTTTCAGCGTCCAAATCATTCTTCATCGCCACAAACGATTCAACTATAGCTTCCACTCTATTCCTGAATTCAGGCCCAATCAGGTAGTTATACATAATTTCCATTTTTTCATTTTTACCGTCTTGGGCTAAATTGGCTCTCGCTACTTGCAGTAATAATGTCCTTAAGGCAAAGGCTAAACAGATAGCCGAGGGAATATCGGAAACCCAAACTCCGGATATTTGTCTGAAGTGATCCATCCCTTCCGGTAAAGCATCCGACACAATAACACAAATATCCGCCTTGGCTTCACGTTGGTCATCCTTAAGTTTCTGGATCCAGCTATCACTCCAATTCTTCGTACGTTTTGTCTCCCATAAAATCTTGCCACATATTCTACCCGATTGATTTTTTACGATTTGTAAAACATCCGCTCCTCTTACTCCTTTGGCAACAGGCTCGATATCATCCAGCGGAAATTCCGCTTTTAGTAAATCCTCTAATTCGAGCTCCAAAACTTCGCCCTGGGATTGTTGAGAAGCCTGTTCAGCCTTACGCTGAAGATCGTCAATTTTCTTGAGCATATCAGCCAACTGCTTATCTTTTTCGGCGTCCTTTAGTCGGTGGCGATCTTCTAAATCTTTTGCAATGTCTTCCTGAATGCGTTTTCGTTCCTCATCAAGCTTGCGGGTTACTTCTAATTCTAGGTTTTTTTCTTTTGTTTCTAATTCACGAGTCCGTTTTCTAAGCTCGAGTTCGGCCTGCTGAGATGTTTGCAATTTCTCCGTTTTCTCATTCAACTGGGCTTTCAAATCCTGCACCTCAAAATTAACGGATTCTAAAGCCTCCTTTTGTGCTTTCGCAACGAGTTTATCCTTCTCTTCTTTTAATTTCAGATCAAACTCTTTATCTTTCTGGTTTAATGCTGTCTGCGACTCGGCTTTCAGTTGTTGAATTTGCTGATCGTATTTTGCCTTCAAGCGATCTTCGATATCATGTGAAATCGCTTCTGAAAGCTCAATCATATGACCGCATTTAGGACATTTAATTTTTTCTTGGTTCATAATTTAACCTTTATCTCCACACTATTCTTCCTCAAACTCCGCCTGTTTGAACCCCAACGTCCGGCTGTTTTCTTTAACCGTGCGCTGGACGTTTTCATCGAATCCATTCGAGGATGATGCTTCCACTTCGACTTTGATTTTTACATCCGTGCCGACTTTGGAAGAAAAATGCTGGATGACTTCCTTAACAATATCACCAAATTGTAATATCGCACTGGTCGGTTTTAGATCGATGGCGCCGTAGAATCTTTTCTTTTTCAGATCATTGGAAACTGCTTCTATGGCTTTTTCAATGCCTTGAAAATGTGTTGAGGCATTGCTGTTCTCCCCTTTTACTGAACTGGCTTGTCCTATCCCTGCCTGCTCTCTTTCGCTTTGAGCGGCCTGTTCTGTTTCAATTTGCTTTAAGGCTGTCTCCTTTTTCACAACAACTCCCGCGCCATCCATAAAAACCATAGCCGACGCTGCATATTTCAATCCGACGTACCTTTCCCCTTCTTTGCCTGAGGCATAAGCAAAAAAGTCTCGGCTTTGGATACCATCGGCCACAGCATTTAAAAAAACATTCTCGTCTACCAATCGAGGCAAATAGGTGTACCGGCAGAAATCATTCCACAATGTCTGCAACAAAACATCATTCGTGTTCTCTTTGAAGTACCATTCCTTCAAAATTCCAGCGAGATGGATCCCGGCCCAACTGGGAATAACGATTTCCATCTCTTTTAATTTACGCATGACAGATTCCAACGGACCCGTGTCCGTTGTCGCGATACGGATTTCTTCCCACTTTATGGCGCTTAGCCCTTGCCGTTCCTTTTCTTGAAAAGGAGCAAGGACCCACTTATACGTCTCCCTTAACGCGCCGTGGAGCCGGTCATCCGCTTCTTTTTGATTTCGGGTTGCCTCCCGAATCCTATGCTGATCGAGATTCAGCGCGTCCTTATCAATCAAGATGGACTGCCAGGCCAGAAATCTTTTTATCTGATCATAAACAGTGACTTTGGTGTCCTCGTCTGCCGCAAGAAAAATCAAACGGTTCTGATTTAAGCGGGGTTGATTTCCCCGCTTTGAGAGATACTCTTGAGCCTCTCGAATCGCCAGGGATTCTTTCTTAAATATATGCGATTGGAGCAGAGGAAAGATCACCAAACGCAACTGTGTGTCATCCATGATATCCTCGTGGGAACTGAAAATGTGAACTCCGGCAAATGCACTACTCCCACGAAAAATAAATGCCAGGCGTTTCTTGAGCTCCGGTAAGATATTCTCATCGAGATTAAACCGAGTCATCCGGTCTTCCGCTTCCCGACGCAAGTTTGTCTGCGCATCAAACCAGTAGTGTTCGTTTCCTGAATATAAATAATGCAGTTGATCGTTGAGATGCCTTATAGCATCATCAAAACGACCGGCCTGCTGGCCTGGTTGACAGCACGCTAAACGGATGTGTTCAGAGTTAATCCCGCGAATCTTCTGGCCTGAAGTGCTTGATGCGCTACCCAAAAAGACGGCCCGGGCAACCCTTCTTGCCGCCTGAACGCTGCCCAACAATGGATTGCGTTCATCGATCTTTGTCGGTTCCGCGCGCGTTCCATCGACATCCCTCTCGACGACTGGTTCCCACCCCTGGGGCAAATAACGAATCAGTTCACTTCTGATCTGAACATCGTACAGTGGAAACGACCCGGGCATAATCATCAAATCTTTATTTCCATCGCTCCATAACCGATGCAGAACCATCGCCATAAGGCGCAAAACACCGCGCGTTCTTTGAAAATTTTCCAACGTTGCCCAGTCTTCATACAGCCGGTCAAAAACTTCGGGGTGGATCGGATAAGCGGCCTTTAAACGATCAAAATAAACCGATTCTTTCGTTTCCGAGGGATATCCATTCGCGCCGGCATACATATCCGCAAAAGCTCGGCAGACCTCATTGCGGGAATTCTCGTCGGATACCGGTGTAAATAATCGCCGTCGGACAATCTCAAAACCTTCCTCTGTCGCCACCGGCTTCCAGATCGCTTCCACCCTATGAAAAATATGTTCGATGGATTTCAAAGCCTGCTTACCGCGTTCCCCACCAGCCTCCATATCCGACTCCGGTAAAGAGGCAAGCACACAGGCTGTCTTAACGTGTCCTGCGGCCTCAGTAAGAGCCTGAATAAAAGTTAGATTCGATTCAAAAGTCCCGCCCGCATAACTCTTGCCCGCTTCAAACTGCCGGACATAAGCCACCGTTTCATCCATCAAAACAATGACAGGAGAAAAAATCCTAAAAAGTTCTGCCAAAATTTCCTTGCCCGGCGACGTGCCCTCTTTGTCGGCCTTTTCTAAAAGGCGATATCCCTTCTCTCCTCCGATCTGCCAGGCCAGCTCTCCCCATAAGGTGTTCACTGTTACGGTCCCATACTTGCGCGGCTGGGAAGGGCTTAAGGCATTGCCGTCGAGAACGGCCACCTTAGCCTTGGGTAAATCCGTAATCCCTGCCTTATCGACAATGGCGCTGACACCGGATAATTCAGAAATGGGTTTTTCTCCTCGAGCTAAATGATAAGCGGAAAGAATCGCATGCGTCTTACCGCCGCCAAAGGCCGTCTTGAGCTGCACCACTGGATCCCCACCTTTTCCCGCCATGCGTTTGATGACACTATCCAAAAGTAAAGCCATCCCCTCGGTGATAAAGGTGCGTTCAAAAAAGAGCGCCGGGTCCTGATACTCCGGTGTCGCTGTTCTGCGGGCCACCTTGCTTAAGTCGGCCGCAAACTCGGCTTCTTGGAATGTTCCCTCAAGCACATCTTTATGGGGGCTGATGATTTCTCTCCACGCTTTTAAACTCATGTCACCTCCGGGGGATTGGGGTATTATCCTGAAAACAATTCCTGTTGTGCTTGCGCATGGCCGACCTTATGACTTTCTTCTAAAATGGCATGCCAGCTGGTAATCAAACCGTTATAAAGGGCAGCATGATCCGCCCATTTTTTGCGTTCACATAATGTATAAAGTCGATAAGCAAGCTGTCTGACAGTTTCGGCCTTTTCCGGCATTTTGGCCAGAAGCTCACCGGCCCGTGTTTCACTAATTTGAAGAGCCCGGCACATCTGATGACACGCTTCCCACACGGGAACGCGCTTATCGACCTGAGGATTCCAGCTGTCGGGATATTCAGAGACCTTCAGCAATCTTACCTTCCCGGCTTTAGCTGACAATACTCCTGCATCCTCGATGCCGTCCACACTTGTCCCTTTGGCCCGTGCCAGAACATCGGCTTCACCAAACACGCCTTCTTTGAATCCGTACTGCTGAAACCAGTCCACACAAAACCGCGTGTCCGCGTCCATCTCTCCCTCGGCCTCGGTGAAATATTCATCAATAGCCTTGTTAATGAGAATGAGGGCGTTGTGAACAGACATCGGCGTTCCGTCTGCTTCAAGAACGGCCTTGTATTTTGAAAACACGGCCATGCCGGGGCCAATCGCCGCCTGGGCTAAATCGACAGGGGCGATGGGCGAAGCGGCCTCTGTTCCGCCGATCATATCCTGCAGGGCCTCGGGCAGTGCGTTCTTTAACTCGCGTAAAAAATCCTTCCGGGAAACAGTTGCTGCTTCAATCACCCGTTTACGGCAAACAAGAACAATGCTGGAGGCCAGAGCATTTGTACCTGATCCTATCATGCGATTACTCAGCTCAGTTCTCATCGGCCAGGTACCGTTGACGGCGAATCCGGCACGCAAGACAGCTTCAAGAAAAGTTTCCCATCCAGTCGAAATTGTCCCAGTATCAGAGGATTCCGATTGTTTGAAAGCGTAATAAATTGTTACGGGAAACGCCAAGTGAGCCTGATTCGCCAAATTTTGGATAGCTCGAGTCATCCCATCGAGAAAAAAGGTCTCTGCATTCTGTTTACCATTATGACGGTAAGGTGTAGCCACCAACTCTTCGGCCTTGGGTACAGCGAGCGTAACGAATAGATCCGGGAAAACAGGTTTCAGCGTGCGGCGTAGCCATACATAAAAAAAGTCTGACAAGTCGGCGTAGCCGATGTTGTCATAGTATGGAGGGTCGGTCGAAACAAGCTTATCAGCGCTTATTGACTGTGTTTGAGCGTCACTAAGCTCGGCAACACCTCGTGTTGTCGCCGGAAACATGCGGAGAGCTTTCTCGGCCCATTCAATACCGCTAGAAACATTTCCCGTCGAATTGGAAAATCCGTTCGTCTCCGCATAGTCCCAAGTCATTGGAATAGCCTGCCGACTAAAAACATTCCGAATTAGCTCCTTGCTTTGGTGCCAAGTATTAATAGTTGACCAGTAATCGGCCGCCTTGTCGATACTGATAGCCAAATACACCCCCACCGCCTCGGCATATGCCTTCGCGCCGATGCCGCCCTCGTTGAGACCTTTAGCGTCATCGGACATGCCCGTGGCCAATGCATCACGTTTCACCCGCTCCAGAGCTTCCTGAACTAGGTCTGAAAACGTTGTCAAGGCCACAAGCTGACGGGGGGTGAAAAGATCGGCGAAAGTAGTTAATCCATAATTCGGTGTCTTGAAGTCACGGGGATTCACAGGCAGTTTGTTATCCGGCTTCCACTTTGGCTTCGCTGAATGAGCGACATCCTCCATTGCCTTGCTCGGTGATAAATAGACTCGTCCGCGCTCGCCTTCAGCGACTATCGCCATAAGACGCGCACCCATACGTCCAGCTTTGCCTTCGCTACGAATATGGTTATAATCAATTGGTGTTCCCGACATCAAGCAAATAAATGCGCTTCGTTTGCCAGCCGTTGTGCCACGCTTGGCCGTTTCAATATCTTTTGGTTTGCCAACTTTCACCTTAAACTGATATCCGTCCTTTTCAATTACAGGTTCAACGTATGCCTCCTTTCCTGCTTTTGTCGAAAGCATGAAAGTAGAGACCAAAGGCACGTCTACATGTGAGAAGGCCGGATTAGAACTCTTCACTGTTCGTGCCCATATCCAGGCAATGACCGTCAGCCTTTTGCCCACATATGGCTTGAAATCATGACGTTCTTTTGCCATTTCTGCTGTGATTTCTCTCTTGGGATAAAGATGACCTATTCGCTTTTCAGCTTCCTCCCTCATCCACTTCCCATAATACCGAACATCTTCGGCCAATCCCTGCGCACCACGCCAAGATCCGGAATGGCCCATACTCTTCCGCGCTTCAGGATTGACCGGCGGTCTTGCAGCAAACTTCGGTGGGATCTCGATCATGGCCTTGTTAATCAAAACAGCCACGGGGTTTAGATCAGAAGCGTAGGCTTCCAATCCCAATCGCTGTGCCTCTAAAGGAATCGTTCCCCCGCCCGCAAAGGGATCATGAAAGGCCGGAAGCTTGGAAGGATCGTCGCCTGTAATCTTGCAAGTCTCTTCCCAAGATTTACGGATCTCGGCACGCGCCCGTTCCAGCAATTCCTCATTATTTGTATTTTCCCATTTCACGAGCTCACGAATAATATCAAACAACCGTTCCCGCTCTTTCAAAGCTTCTTCTTTTGTCTGCCCTTTATAAGCGCCGTACCCCCGTTTGCCACCGGGGTCATTGACCAATTGTGCAAAAAGTACAGCCCTCGCGGTCGCCAGCGGCCGCCGTGCCCACCACAAATGAAGCGTCGAAGGATGTCCATGCCGAATAGACTTCTCCCGCGCCGCTTCGCGGTTGATGTCGTCTAAGGGTAACGCAACTTCAATTAATTTTTTTGGATATTGTATCGTCAACAATCAATTCCCAATAGAAAAATAGGCTACGGATTGATTTCAATAAAATTCTCTGCCGAGAACCACGATTTTATTCTGTTTATCGCTTCGGCAGAAAGCGTGGAAACGCACACAATCGCTAAGTTGTTTTTTGCCCTGGAACAGACGACATAAAAAATGTTTTTTGTCCTGCCATATCTCTGCTCGTTTGCTTTGTTGTCTGAGAAATATTCATCGAAGTTGTAGCTTTGCTTCCATGCATTATCATCGACAACAACCATAACATTATCGAATTCATCCCCCTTTGTGTTGTGCTTTGTGCTAAAAGGGGTGCTATCTTGCTGCACTTGATACAGGCGCATAAACTGCGAGTAATCTATAGCCATTAATTTATCGTGAAATTCTTTCTTCTCCTCATCATCAAAATCATAGTTTTTTATCTTTTCTGCCGGCACCAAAATATTGTTGTCGAAAACGTATTTGATAACTTCCGCAATTTTCCCCGTTTTCCTAAACTCTATGAGTCTTTTAATTAACGCATTGAGTTGTTTTTTTGACTCAAAGGAGCTCATTTCAAATGAGACCTTTTTAAATAATTGCTGGATTCTTTTTTCGTCATAAAGGCTGCATATTTCTTCTATGTCAAATAAAAGGTCAGTGAATGGGCTTATGCCACGGTTGTCGTCATTTTTAGTAAGTGCATCAGTGTTGGAGGAATGCGCTTGATATAACTCCTCATACGTGTTTTCTTTGGCAATGAATCTATGAGTGAGATAAAGTATCTTTACCTCCTCGGCTGAATCTATCCCCCATCTTTCTTTGAGGTGTTCTCCAATAAAATTCTTTGCGTTAAAGTCCTCTACGATATGGTCGTGATAAAATAAGGCCTCACCCCTTCTTGTATTTGTTGGTGGTTGGTATTGTTGAATATCGTCCCTTATTTTATTAAGAACGGCAATTACTTCTGTGGAGGATCTGAAGTTTTCAGTCTTCTGTATTAGCTCCAATCCGTATTCTGGCGGGATTTCCCCAATCCCTGTATCGTAAATTTGTTGTCTCTTGTCACCAAAAAATCCAAGAATAAAATTATCTTTGGCTTTTAAGTAACTCAACAAAATGGTTACGGTTTTTTCCTGAGTATCTTGGTATTCGTCTACAAATATGATTGGGTATGTGTCTGTTATGATTTTTCGTATTTTGGGATAGTTTGCGAATATCTTTTCTGCGATGACAATGAGAGCATCGTGGCTAAATTTGCCGTCTTTGTAGCTGGAATAGTTGTCATAATTAATTTTTAACGTTTTAGTTTTCAGTGCATCTATCGCTTCTTTGTATCTTGTTATTTTCGCTTCTGATTTCTCCCTTGATTTTATGGCTCTTGGGCCAAGCTTACTTAACGCCTCCTCTTCCTTTGCAAGCTTTTCCCCCAAAAATTCCAAAAACTTTACCTTAAGCTCGACTTGAAATGTTTTGATGCACTCCCAGAGAAAATCATGTATTGTGCTTACATGAATCAATTCATTGCGCTCTGTTCTCTCTATAATTTCATCTTTTGCGACATTTGTGTAGGTAATGCATACTATTTTCTGACCGTTGTTCCTAAGTTCGTTGCTTTTAGTAGCGATTATGTAATTGAGCGCTTGAACCAATGTCCAGGTCTTACCGCTGCCAGCTCCGGCATCAAGCACAAAACTGGTTTTTTTACTTATACAACTATATATTTTGTCTTCTACTGCGACAGCCATATCAAACCCTCTTTAATGTAGACAGGAACGCTCCAGCCCTCCTTGCTTACGCTAAGCAAATCAAAGGCGAACTCCGTTTTCCGCTTGTTCCTATCAATAAAATCCTGAATTTCGTATGATTTGGCTTTAATCTCAGCGCTGTCTCGGTAACCTATTAAATGGTATTTTATGCTGAGAAGCTTTTCTTTGTTATTAAAAATGTACTCCGCATTGTCGATGATAAAGGCCTCTTCAAAACTTCTGCCACAAATCAAAGAGGTTGCATCGGTGGATACATTATTTTGATAAGCAACGCATATTTTCCCATTGCCGTTTTTTTTCGAGACTGTTATACACAACAGATCGTCTATTTTCTCTTTCCCTGGAATCCAATCTTTTAAAGCTATATTGCTGGTTAGCAAATCTTTGCCTCTTTCGACCTTCACCTTGACCGAATCGGAATTTACAGAATCAATATCTGTTATGATAAGGGTTCTGATATCCAAAAATTCTAATAGTTCCTTGAACTTGCTCATATAGGCGCCGCCCACTTCTATGGATGCAATGTATTGCTCTGATAGCTCGCAACCGGGAGTTTCCTTTTCAATCTTTTCAATAAAAATTGGCAGTAGAATTCTTTCAACGGTTCCCTCAAAGAGAATTGCCTTGTCGGCAAAAAACAAATCACATTTCCCCAAGGTAAGATATTGCTGCAAGAATTCACGTGTCTCTTGTTCTGTCAATTTTTTATTAAAATCCATCAAGTCTTTTACAACAGCAGTTGAAGCTGAATGGACAGGAGTAAAGTACCTAATGCTTTCAAATCTGGAGGCTGAAAGGATATGGGAGGAATGCGTTGTTATTATAACCTGGGCATCAAGTTTGACAGATTTCAGAAAAGCAATAATGTTGTTGATGAAGACGCCCTGCATCTGGGGATGCATATGCGCTTCCGGTTCTTCGATGAAGATAATATTTAAGTTATTTTTCTTGTCCTTTATTTCAGAATAAAATCCGATGATCTCAGCAATCATGCAAATAAGATTGCTGTATCCTAACCCGTTATATTTCTCGGGCAAGCTTGCCTCGCCATGATTATAGAATAATTTTATATTCTCCCTGAATAATACCTCAGTTCCAAGTTGCGATCGAAGCTCTACTTTCTCTCTGCCCAAGCCGGGAAATCCAAAAGTGTTAAAATGCGTAACAAAAGGCGCAAAAAACAGTTTCAGCTTTTCATCGATGGTTCCGCTGGCAGATTCAAGCACTTCTAGAAGCTCTTCGGATTTCTTCCCATCATTGACGGTTTCAGTCTTAAATTGGTCTTGAAATATTTTTGAAAGTTTGGAGCTATCCGTCAGAACTCGCTCGGCATCTATAAACTTTGCTTGAATTAATTTATTAACGTCAGCTCTACTAATGTTTTCAGTCTGCTCTGTTTCTGAATAAGGCCGGATATTAATTTCATAATGACTCTGGTAATGTGTTTTAATTTTATTGAGGAGTTCGTCCTTTGAATATGTCAAGCCCGACATTGACTCATGCAGGTTTTTAAGAAAGGTTTCCGTTGAATCAGGAGCATATTCGCATAGTATTACTAATTCGTCGCTCTCTTCTAAATTGGTAAACAGAGGCTTTATGTTGGCCCAGTTGTCTTTTTCACCGTATTTAACAGTTAAAAACAATTGGATCTTTGGGATGCACTTTTGTATTTCACTGATTTTTTCTTCTTTATTTTCAGCGGTTATTTCTTGATACAATTTGTAGATTCTGATGAAGTCGCAATAACTCGCAAGCGAGAAGTCTTCAAAAGAGAAACTCTTCCCAGATTCATATAAGAAAATTTTAAAAATTGAAGATAGGGATGTTTTCCCTGAATTATTTTTGCCGACAATTGAAGTCACTGCTCCATCAAGGGTTATGCAGACATCATGTAGCAGCCTAAAATTCTTTACTCGGGCCTTTATTAACTTCATGCACTTCTCCTAATCATTAGAGTTTATTAGCCGCATCACTTTTGTTTTCCATTCTTTTCCCCCTTACCATTATACTTATTGGTCACAAGCCACTCCCCCACCGGAGCAACTCGATCAAATCATAATTCACACTCGTCACCCCCGTCCCTCTTCAGAATTTACTCCGTCCTTCTCTTGGTCGGATCTCCAATCTTTAATTTAGTAATTTCAATTTTTGAAATTACCCCCTTACGAAAGAAAGAGGTTTACGATGTAAACGCTGTTTCAGTTGCACATTAGCGAGAATGACTTTACGATTACTTAACGATTCGTTCGGCGTTTTAAACCGCTATGCGAATTCGAAAGCATAAACAATCTGACGATTATGCTACTCAACCTGACGATTATCTGACGATTAAGTTTTGCTCTCAAAGACATAGCGAGTCGAACGCCCTTGCCCCTCCTTCTTGGCCAGACCGAGTTTGATCAATAAACTAAAGTCCCGGTTCGCCGTGTCTCGGGTAACCGAGAACTCCGCTTCACAGCGGCGGCTGGTCAGTTCCTCCCCTTCTGCCAGCAGGAGAAGCATTTTCTTCTGTCGCTTATTCAACTGTGCTTCCACCGCGGGTGTCACCACACTCCGTGTTTCAGGGGCCCGAATGCGATCAAGTTTC
>Ga0209515_10004061_pt1 | contig 20144 bp, 21 predicted proteins | sample Subgroupgradi54m_FD_187454 | JGI IMG/M metagenome (GOLD analysis project Ga0209515, IMG submission 187454) | Subsurface groundwater microbial communities from S. Glens Falls, New York, USA - GMW60B uncontaminated upgradient, 5.4 m (SPAdes)... ...
AGCAGGTCCTCGATAATGGTCACGCTGTTTCCCACGTCAATCACCTGTTTGTAGCTTGAGAGTTTATCAATCAAATTTTTTGGAGAGGGGACAGAGTCGATGGGTAAGCGCAATCGCACGACGGCGACGTTGGGCATGCGACACAGCAGTAAGTCAGCTGCATATTTAGTGCGAGAATAGTACGCTTGCGGGTTGGCAAAGTCATTTTCTTTCCAACCATTTGGATCCGGGGAGGGGCCGTAGAAAATACAGCCGGAACCGAGATGAAGTAAGTATACGCCTCGTTCTTGGCAGGCTTCCGCAAGCGTGAGAGCTCCAATCGTATTTGCGCGAAAGGTCTCTGCTTGATGCGTTTCGCACCAATCCACGTTCGGCTTCCCGGTTTTTCCGGCGGCATTTATGACCGCGTCCGGACGGTGTTCATCCAACGCTTTTAAGACAGCGGCTTTATCATCAATGCGCGCATCGCTTAAAATCGCGCCAGACCATGCATCGGCCAAGCGTGAACCAAGATACCCTTTGCCAAAAATGAGAATCATCATATCGTTAATGACTTATCATATTTTCTGAGTCAGGGACAGGGTTTTTGTCAAGACCGGGTGGCCAAGGCCTGGTCGCGAATTCCAAGGTATTGTTGGTAATTTTCGATATAACCCGGGCGAGTCGTGTCGTAATTTGTAGAGGAAAGAGCCAATAAAATAGCGTCCGGAGAAAAATTTTTAAATTGATGCCAAATATATTCGGCAACATACACGGCGCTCGTGGGAGCTTGAAGATGAAAAGTTTCGAGCCCATTCCCCTGATCGATCGAGGCATCGCACGTTCCTTGGATGAGAATAAAAAATTCTTTTTCGTCGGTGTGGCAATGCGCTCCCGAGTCTTGGACGGGTTTTGTGGTGAAGTACACGCGTTTCACTTCAAAATCAATATACTCTTTTAGTTCAACCGGACTCATGATGAACCGTGGATCAAGAATTTTTTTTAATTCAAACAATTGAAATGACGGTTTCATATTTGGACGGGACCCACCTTGGACGATGTGAGTTCGTTCTGAAAAAGATTCATGTCATGGCGTTGTTTCTGCCACAATGTTTCCACCCAGTTTTGATTGGACAGGTACCAAGCCACGGTTTCTTCCAATCCCTGACGAAATTTATTTTGTGTATAGAGAGGCTCCCAACCGAGAGCACGAATCTTAGTTGCGTCAATGGCATAGCGGCGATCATGACCCGGTCGGTCTGTAATATATTCCATGCGTTCGGGTCCATGGCCCAAGATCTCAAGGAGATGTTGTGTGATTTCCAAATTACTCCGTTCATTATCCACCCCGATATTGTAAATTTCCCCGGGCTGACCTTGTCGCAACAGCAGGTCGAGGGCTCGAGCATGATCGCGCGTATGAATCCAGTCGCGCACGTGCAGCCCGTCCCCGTACACCGGCACCTTTTCTCCTTTCATGAGTTTGAAGATGAAAAAAGGGATGAGTTTTTCCGGAAATTGATAGGGTCCGTAGTTGTTGGAACAATGTGTCACGATGACCGGTGTTTTATGGCACACAAAGTATGCGCGACACATCAGATCGCCGCCGGCTTTTGCTGCGGCATATGGCATGTTTGGATTGATGGGAGTCTGTTCCGTAAATTTTTGTGGATCATCCAACGCCAGCGCACCATACACTTCGTCGGTGGAGACGTTCACGAATTTTTGAATGTTGTTTTTCCGTACCGCGTCGAGCAGCATCTGCACACCCAAAGTGTTCGTTAGGACAAAATCGCGACAGCCGCCATGGATGGAGCGATCCACATGCGTTTCCGCGGCAAAGTTGATCACGTGAGTAATCCCACGATCTCGCATCACCTCGTCCAGATGATCGAGGTCGGTAATGTCGCCGCGCACAAATTGATAGCGCGAATCATGTTCAATGTCTTTGAGATTCTCCAAGTTGCCGGCATAGGTGAGTTTATCGTAATTTACCAGCTCATCATCCGCATGCGTTTCCAGCATGTAGTGGATAAAGTTTGAACCGATGAATCCGGCGCCGCCGGTGACAAGAAGTTTCATATTTGCTACGTTGATGATCGACAAAACCTTACCAAAGGTTTGGCCGGACGGCAATGCATGACACGACCCCCATGATTTATTGGCTTCCCCCGCAACATCACGAGCAGGCCGCTTATGGCGAGCCTCGCTCGTCGGACGAGCGGGTAGATTTGGCTGTGATTATTGTGAGTTGGAACGTAAAGAGTCATGCCTTGGCGAATATAGAGGGGTTATTGCAAAGTCAGGGGACGGTCACGGCTGAATTGATCGTGATCGATAACGCCTCTCAAGATGGAACCGTAGAGGTGGTTCGTCAAAAATATGCAGAGGTTCGAGTGATTGCGAATGATCACAACGCGGGTTTTGCCGGCGCCAATATGCAGGGGATGCTTGCGGCTCATGCGCGGCATTGTTTGCTACTCAATCCGGACATGCGTGTTGAACCGGATGCGCTCCAAAAAACTGTGGAATATTTGGATGCACATCCGGACGTTGCGGTTGTGGGTGGACGACTTGCTTCGTCACAAGGCGGTCTGGTCAAATCCGTGCGCCGCTTTCCGGATGTGTGGTCACAGCTTTTAATCATTTTGAAATTGCCGCATCTGTTTCCTCATGTTCTCGATCGATACTTGTATCCGGATTTTAATTATGAGCGCGAGCAAAGTGTTGAGGTGGTACGAGGTTCGTATTTCGCGATTCACGAGCGAGCCATCGAAATTCTGGGCGGATTGGATACGCGTTATTTTATTTGGTTTGAAGAGATGGATTATTGCAAACGAGCGATCCATCATGGTTTTAAGGTGATGTATGTGCCGTGGATTCGGGCCACGGATTATGTCGGACGGAGTTTTGCCCAAACGAAACGCTTTTTATCGCAACAGCGCATGACAAAATCCATGACGCAATATTTTGACGTCTGGCATCCGTGGTGGCAATCAAGACTGATCTCTTTGGTCCGCTATATCGGACTCGGTATCACTTGGCTCGCCGATCAATGGTTGACCCTGCGCGGGATCAAGGAGTATCACAGTACCAAAACATAATTATGCGCGTGGCCATTCAACTCGTTACGTATCACGGCTCTCAAGATTTACCGATCTTGCTTGAGAGCCTGAATCAACAAATCATGAAAGACTGGAAACTATTCGTGTACGAGAATTCATGTGATCGAGTGGAGGCGGGACGCGTGCAAAGTCTTCTCGAAGCAAGCAGTATTTCATGCCATCTGTTTATCAGTGACAAAAATACCGGTTTTGATGGTGGACATCAGGCGTTATTCATGATGCACGATGCGCCGTATGTTTTGCTTTTGAATAACGATGCGAAACTTGAACCCGCGTATCTTGAGGCGGTCATCCGTCGCATGGAGTCTGATGCGACGATCGGAAGTGTCACGGGCTTGGTCTATCGTTGGACAGATGATCAGACACGCATCATTGATACGGCGGGGTTGGACTATCATTGTCTTGGTCAAATCGTTGATCGATTTGCTGGTCAGGTCGCATCAACCGTAGCGGATGCGATCGCACGCGCTGGAAAAGTTTTTGGTGTCTCCGGTGCGATCGGGCTGTATCGGCATTCCGCGATTGATCAGGCGGGAGGACTGTTCGATCCCAACTGGTTTATGTATAAAGAGGATGCGGATTTGGCCATTCGCCTGAAGCGGGCAGGGTTCAGCGCATGGTTTGAACCGACAGCCGTAGCTTTTCATCGGCGCGGTCTCAAGGAGGAAGGTCACGGGCTGTTTGATCGATTGGCAAACGAACGGCGGCGTTCGCCACTGCTTCGACAATGCTCGTATGTGAATCAGTGGCGGATGTACCGACGATATTTTCGTGCGTCACTGGGGGTTCGAGATATTTGTCAGACGATCGCCATCGAAGCCGGGCGCAGCGTCCTCGTTTTTTTGGCTTCCCCGCGCGTGTTCTTCCGGGCTTGGCGACAGCTTCTCATCGGTTGATTTTATGCTTCCAAAAGTCGGCATCATCTATTTAACGTATCCTACGCCTGAATGGCAGAGGGATATTGATCGTTGTTTGATGACCCTCGAAATAATCAACTATCCAAAAGACCGTATCGAATTGATCTGTGTCGAATCCAAGGGCAAGCTTGTTTCGGTCAAGCCGTGGTTTGATCAGCATTGGATGCCTAAGTCCGGGCACGAACTGCCGCGCATCACCTATCTTTTGAAAGACGAGTGGATCGGATTTTCTGGTAACAATAATTTGGGTTTTGAAACCGCCCGGGAGTTGGGATGTGAGTATGTGTATTTGTTGAACGAGGACACGGAGGTAGATCCGAATTTTCTCACCTCTGCGGTGGAACGAGCTCAACAAGATCCTAAAATCGCCTACGTCCAATCACTTATCTTATTGGGATCGAATAAAAATCTTGTGAACACTGTGGGCAATGCTTTTCATTTTTTAGGATTTGGATATTCCAACGGGTATTTATGGACGCGAGAGCGTGCGGAACGATTTTTTATCGAAGAACGTCGGCGCAATCCGGATTTGGAGATCGGCTATTTTTCCGGAGCCGGGGTGTTGGGGCGCGTTTCGATCATTCACGAGTGCGGATTGTTTGATGAGAAATTTTATTCCTATCATGAGGACACAGACGCCACGCTGCAGGCACGTATTCGCGGATATAAAATTGTGGTGGAACCGCGCTCTGTAATCTATCATTATTATGAATTTGTGAAAACGCAACTGAAAAAAAATTATTGGGTGGAACGGAACCGTTTTGTGTTGCTTTTCAGTTACGCTCGATGGTGGACGTGGCTGCTTCTCTTGCCTATGCTCGTAGTTATGGAATTTGCACTGTTGGTTTTTGCCCTCATGGGTGATTGGTGGGGGGAGAAGTGGAAGGTGTATAAAGAATGGGCGAATCCTGAATTTTGGCAGTGGGTGGCCGAACGTCGTGGCGCGATTCAGGAGGCGCGAGTAATTGGGGATCGAGAACTTTTCAGGTTTGCGGTCGGGAGCATCGAATTTCAAGGTGAAGGGGTTCGTAATCCCGCGCTGACGTTTGTTGGGAATCCTCTTATGAGAGTGTATTGGTGGATGGTGCGTCGACTCATCGTGTAAAGATATGGATCAAGATTATCAGGTTACATCTTTGAATGCACCGGACGTGACTTTCGTCACCGTGTATTTTAATACGCCTGATGCGACTCGCGCTCTTTTGAAAAGTTTTGAGAACGCTCGGTTTGGATTTACTCATGAATACTATTTGATCGACAATAATCCGGCGGCTCGCATGGGAACGGTGATTCAACAAGATCATCCGTGGATTCAGGTAATTTTATCCCCGAAAAATTTGGGTTTTGGAGTGGGGAACAACATTGGGATGCAGCGCGCTCGGGGGCGTTATGTGATCCTCGTCAATCCGGATTTGATGATTGCCCCAGGCGAGATGGAGCAATGGATTAAGTGGATGGACGAACATCAGGATGTCGGTATTTCAGGGCCCCGTGTGCTCAATCCCGATGGGACCGACCAACATTCTTGTTATCGTTTTCATTCGCTCATGACTCCACTGTATCGTCGGACGATTTTAGGAAAAACGCCATGGGGCAAACGCGCTCTCAATCAATTTTTGATGACAAACATGGATCGCTCGCAAGAAAGCGACGTGGATTGGGTGTTGGGAGCGGCCATGTGTATTCGTCGCGAGGTGTTGGAACGGATCGGATATTTTGATCCGCGATTTTTTATGTATTTTGAAGATGCGGATTTGTGCCATCGGGCATGGGAGGCCGGATTTAGAGTCACCTACACCCCGGCCGCTCGATTCACACACGAGTATCAGCATCAAAGTCGCACGCGCCATGTGTGGGATGCTTTGACCAATAAGTTGGCACGGATTCACATTGCGAGCGGGATAAAATTTTTTCTCAAACATTTTGGCAAACCAAATCCGAGGATGAAAATTTCCAGATGATCGAATGGCTTGACGGATTGCGTGTTTTCCCGTAAGTTTTTATTACTGGTTCGCCCTGCGGGGTTGGCTGCGCTGGAGCGCGGAAAAACCAGGTTGATCGCCGAGCCGAGCTCGGGATCGCCTCGATGAAGATCGAGGTGTGGCATGAGTATCACTTTGCCGGAAGCAGAGGAAGCGTTGCGTGGGGCCACGGAGATCGTCCTTGACCCCAAGGGAGCGTGGGTCTTTGACCTCGCCACCCGAGAAATCCGGCGGACGGATGGCAAGTTCTACGCCATCCGGATGGTGGACATGGGCGGGTACGAGGCCCCAATCGTTTTCGAAGAGCCGGGGATTGCGTCAGTTGAGGGCGAGCTGCGCGAGGTCGCGCATGTCATCATCGACGTGGCGCCGGATGGGACGGTCAAGGCGCGTCCCACGAGGTGTGCGGACGGTTCGACCACGCTCGAACTCGCGCCGAGCTCGATCTCCAAGGGTGAGGTGATGGCGACCCGAGGGATCGGCCACACCTGCGCAAACCTGAAACGCATCGACGGCGACATCGGCGTACACGTCCGCAACCTGACGGAGACGGAGGTGACGGCGGACGAGGCCAAGGGCGAGCGCTGGATGTCTCCCAAGGACTTTGTCGAGCAGAGCCGCGATGGCCGCTCGATCACCGCCCTCGCCAAGGCCGGTCTCCTGTACACGTAGTCGTTCCTTCCGTTCGAGGTTCATTTTCTACCAGCTCCACTTTCCTCGGTTTTCCTCGAGAAAAGTTGGAGCTATTTTTTATGGTGATTGCGCTTGACGTGAGGGAATAATCATGTTTAAGTGGTAAGCCGGCTTTTGGTCCGGAGAGAGGAGGCTGTATGACGCGGCAGAATCGTAAAGTTGCTCCGTCTCGGCCTCCGGAGGGTGAGGCTGGACAGGGGCAGAAAGAATCGCAGGCAAGGCGACTTGCGGCGATGAACGAACAGCTGTCCCGGTACGGACTCGCGCCGCTCACACAAACAGGCACGCACCAGAAAGGCGAGTTCGAGCTTCTGGAAGTTGTGAGCGTCGAAGCCAATCCGTGGTACGTGACCGTCCAGTTCGCGGTGATTCGGCCGGATGGTAAACAAGGTCAGTTCTTTCTCAAGTTCGCGGTCGAAGGGGCGAGCAGACGGAGTTGCGTTCTCGTACCGATGATCGGCGATTCGATTGTCTTTGTCCGTCAGCATCGTCCGGCGACGCTCGTTCATCCAAACGGTCACTGGACGACCGAGCTGCCCCGGGAGTTCGCGATCGCCGGTCGTGAGCCAACGATCGTGGATCGCAAGCTGCGTGCCGCCAGGAAAGTCGCAACGAGCGCCGCTCCGATCAGCTTAACCGGCCGTGAGCTCGCGCCGCTTCTCACCTCTGATGCGACGCACGTAGAAGCGTTCGAATTCCTCGGTTCGTTTCCGGAGGATACGGGGATGAGCACCGTTGTGTGCGACGCCTGGCTTTTGCGGATGCGCGTTGAGGACGAGGACGTGTTGTCGCGTCTTCGTGGAACCAAGGCCATGGGCATTCGCATCCATCCGCTTTCGGAAGTGGTGCGAGATCGTCAGGGCTTTGGGATCACGGACGCCCACAGCAGCGCGGCGCTGTTCCTTCTCTACGAACATCTGGGCCTTGTCCGGTTCCCCTGATCTGCCGCACGGATTTGTTCCGCGCGGTCTTTTTTATCCCGCACTCTTGCCATCTTTTTCAATCTTTGTTATCCTCTTTTCACCTTAGTATGAAGACTGAAATTCACCCGAAATATTATCCTGATGGAAAAGTTGTCTGCGCCTGCGGCAATGTGTTTGCGGTTGGCTCAACTGTGCCGGAAATTCACATTGAGCTCTGTTCGGCGTGCCATCCTTTTTATACGGGCAAGCAAAAGCTGATTGATACTTCACGTCGCGTGGAGAAATTTGCGGGGCGCATGAAAGTTAAAGAAGAGAAGTCGGGGAGTGTTACCGGGAAAAAAGTGAAGACGGTAAAACGCGCCGCACAAAAAGCGGCCAAAAAGGCGGCGCACAAACCCACGTTTTTAGACGAGGTGACAAAACAGAATTAACGATACAAACCGACGTTCGTTTGGGTTGATGTTATAATCAATCCATCCGACGTCGGTTTTTGAATATGCCCTCACTCCTCGAACAAGCCAAGCAGGCCATGAAAGATCTGCAAAAAGCCGAGGCCGCCACGGCGGCCCCGGAGGTTTTGGTTGATGCAAAAAAAATGAAGATCGCTTCGCAGACCTATCATCATGCAAAAGAATTGGCAGAGGTTGCCGAGCATTTGATCGCTCTGGAAGACGCTCATGCCGAAGCGCAAACAACCTTGCAATCGGGGGACACGGATCTTGAGGCTATGGCCGCTTCCGAACTCATCCATCTGGAGCCCTCATTGCAACAGGCGAGAGAACGATTTGAGCTTTTGTTGATTCCCCCGGATCCTCATGATCAAAATGACGTGCTCGTGGAAATTCGCGCCGGCGCCGGCGGGGATGAGGCTTCTTTGTTTGCGAGCGAGCTCGCCCGCATGTATCTGCGTTTTGCCGAGCGTCGTGGCTGGAAAGCATCTCTTATTTCCGAATCACGAAACGATGCCGGAGGTTTTAAGGAAGTGATCATGTCGGTTGACGGTGCCGGTGCGTATGGCTGGCTCAAGTTTGAATCAGGCGTACATCGGGTGCAGCGTGTGCCAACCACGGAAAAAGCTGGTCGCATTCATACGTCGACGGTGAGCGTGGCGGTGCTTCCGGAAATCGAGGAAACCGAGGTGCGTCTTGAGTCAAAAGATTTACGTATTGATACATTTTGCGCCGGGGGCAAGGGCGGGCAATCCGTCAACACAACAAAATCTGCGGTGCGCATCACGCATGTGCCGAGTGGCCTTGTGGTGAATTGTCAGGACGAACGTTCGCAACTCCAAAATCGTGAACGGGCCATGTCTATTTTGCGTGCACGTTTGTGGGAAGCGGAGCAGGCAAGAAAACATTCGCAACTTGAGGCCGAGCGTCGTTCACAGATCGGGACGGCGGATCGTTCGGAAAAAATTCGCACGTACAATTTTCCGCAAGACCGCATCACGGATCATCGCATCAAAAAATCTTGGCACAACATTCCACAGATTCTCGATGGAGATTTGGAGCCGGTGATTGTGGCCGTCAAATCGGGCAAGACGGGGAATGAGGAGGACGAGGAGTAAGCGGGATTGACGAATTCGTTCATATCTGGTGAATTAGGGACAGGTCAAAAGACCCGTCCTTTTTTCACCCCACACACCGGGAGGTGTTCCCATGCCGCGTGACTATCATCATCCGCAGCGGCAGCGTTTGCCGCTGGCCAAGATTCTGTTTTCTCTCGGTATCTTCATGGAAGATGTGGCGGAGCTGTTGCGCATCGGGAGAACAACCGCTGCGCTCGACTTCCATCGTCTCGGAGGTCACAAGGCTTTCCCCAAACGCCCAAACCGTCATACCGCCTTTGCAACGATTCTCGCGTTTTACGCCGAGCTCATGGGTTCGGGTCGTAAGAGCGGTGCGACATCCCGCAAGCTCCGCAAGATATTGACCCACTGGGGCGGATTTCGGGAACTTCGTGCGTTCATCTTGGCACTTACGATGCAGGAGGACACTCTGCTCGTTCCTGATTACGGTTCCCATGCCGGATTTTTTCGGCTTCTGTGTCACGTGTTCGATTGTGAGCCACCCAAATCGGATGCGCGCACCCGCACGGAACGGCTTTGGAAAAAGTATCTCGAGGCGGTAAGGACCGGACAGGTCCGCGTTCCGGCTTCACGAGCCGCATGCGAAGAACAGCTCTTGGATTTTTGCACCCGTGATCTGCGCGGAAAGATCATGCCCGTCTGGCCAGAGGATCTGAATGCGCGCATCAACCGCATTTTTCTTCTCGCCAAACTGACTAGGGCCGAACAGGGAGTCAGGCGTGTCTACTACGGTCTGGGCAGGAAGGCGATGACGCTCAAACAGATCGGGCGTGCTGACTTGGGTCTTGGCAAGTTCAAGTCCAATCGCCGTCTCGGTACGCGGGCCAATGCTCATCGGATCAAGCGCAATGCCCTGCATAAGTTGCGCCTGTCGGGTTCGATGGAGCTTCTCCGTCCTTTCATGATGCCCGGCCGGCTGCTTTTTGCCACTCTCGATCGGACACTGTGACGCATCCTGACCGATTCAAGCTTCGTGCTTGGTCGGTTTTTTGTTTTCCCTTACGGGGCTTGCCAAGAAAATCGTTTTCCCGTATCCTCTTGTCACCTCGTAAAATCGATTTCATCGAATCACGAGGCAAGTCTTTATTCATTCTCATTCGTTTCACTCACACAAGTGGCTGCTCTTCTCCCCGATATCCATCGGGGTCAAGCCGCTCGGAACGAATGATCAAAAGAAGAGAATTCTATGGCTCAAATGCCCTCGTTAGTCGACATGTTGCAAGCCGGAGTCCACTTTGGCCATCAAACCTCCAAGTGGCATCCGAAAATGAAGAAGTATATTTTCGGTTCACGTCAGGGTATTCATATTTTAAATCTGGAAGCGACGCAAGCGGCGCTCGAGGAGGCCTCTACTTTTTTGAAAAAAACGGCGACGCGCGGCGGGACCGTGTTATTTGTTGGAACAAAAAAACAGGCGATTCCGATTGTGGAAGCGGCGGCCAAGTCATGTAACATGCCGTATGTGAGCAAGCGTTGGCTCGGCGGAACGCTCACCAATTTTGCGAGCATGGCGCAACTGATTCGAAAATTTAAAGACATGAAGCGACGGCTCGAAAAAGGGGAGTACGCAAAATACACAAAATTTGAACAGATGAAGTTTGGAGAACAGATTGATGCTTTGGAAGAACAGGTTGGGGGCATTCAAGAGTTGACGCGCATTCCCGATGTGTTGGTTATCTTGGATATTCGTAAAGACAAGACGGCGTTGCAAGAGGCGATGCGTCGCGGCATTAAAGTCGTGGCCGTGTGTGATTCAAATGTGGATCCGACTCAAGTTGATTATCCGATTCCCGCGAATGATGATGCGGTCAAAGCGATCGAACTGATTGCGCATCTCCTGGCCAAGGCGGTACAAGAGGGTCGTGATGATTGGGAAAAAGGTCGCACAAAATTAGCTGGATCCCTTTTGACGTCTTCCGCCCAAGCCCAGCAATTTATGAAAGTCGGCGAGAATGTCGGGGTGATAGAGAATAAAGAAATATGATCATCGATTCCAAGCTTGTCATGAGTCTCCGCGAGCGCACGGGCGCGGGGATTGTTGATTGTAAAGCCGCGCTCGAAGAAGCCGGGGGCGACATGGAAAAAGCGATTGAAGTTTTAAAGAAAAAGGGAGCGATCAAGGCGGCGAAGAAGTTTTCCGAACGAACCGCCTCGGAAGGTGTGATCGTTTCCTACGTGCATCACAATGGAAAATTAGCGGCTCTCTTGGAGCTCGCGTGCGAAACGGATTTTGTGGCGCGCAATGAGGAGTTTAAGCAACTCGCGAACGATCTTGCATTGCAAGTCGCGGCCATGGATCCGACGTATGTGAGTCCGGAAATGATCCCAGCGGAAGAGGTGGAAAAAAAGACAGAAGAATTTATGTTGGAAGTCGCGGGCAAACCCGAGGAGGTCAAACAAAAAATCGTGGAAGGGAAGCTCAACAAGTGGTATGCGGATGTGTGTTTGATTAAACAGGCGTTCATCAAAGATGAAACAAAGACGATCGAACAATTGTTGAATGAAATGGTGGCAAAGATCGGCGAAAAGATCGTACCGACGAGGTTTGTGAGGATGATGATGGGGAAGTAATAAAAAGAACGACCCTAGGTGGGGTCGTTTTGAGAAATCAGCTTGAGCGGTGGAGGAGCTCCAGAAGTTGGTCCGAGATGTCACGGTTGCAAGCGAGGACGACGGGGGTTTGCGAGACGAAGTCGTACGACCGTTCGTCGAGCGGGTGGCCTTCCCAGTCGGTTACGATTCCACCAGCACCTTTGACGAGCGCGTAGGCTGCACCAAGCTCGTGCTGTTTCTGTCGGTCGCAGATATAGGCCACAGCCTGCCCTGAAGAAATGAGTGCCATTTCGTAGGCGGCCGAACCCGGATTGCGCAGCCAGCCTTTTTTTCCAGCAAAAGCGTCTGCGAGCTTTTCCCGGTTTTCCGGGTAATACATCTCGCCGAAGACGATCATTCGTCCGAGATCAAGTTTTGTTTCCTCTGCCGTTTTGGCCGGCATCCGATTCAGGGTCGTGTGAAAGCGCGTGCCATCGTGCCACGTGAGCCACAGGTCGCCATTCCTCAAGTCGATGACGCCCGCGCAGATCACATCCTGGAAGCGGGCGCTTGCTTTGTGACGGAGCAGAGTGATGCAGGAGGAATAAGGCAGGCCCAGGGTCCCGCCTTTGGTCTTGAAGTTCAGCGACCCGTCGAGCGGATCGATCGTAGCCCAGCAGGTCGAGCCTCCAAGTTCGACCGCCTGCATCCCTTCCACGTTCACGCAACCGATCGGGATCGAGCTTTTTTCCAGTTCACGCAAGATCAGCTCACCCAGATAGCGATCAGCTTTGAGTTCCGTGTCCTGGTTGGCATCACCGAAGGCGCCTCCCGGCACTACGATTTCCCCGCCCCCTTCCAAAGCATAAATCGCCGACATGGCGCCATGGAGGATGGTTCCGATTTCGTCCACGAATGTCAACGTCATCATAGCTCTCCTCGATTTGGCAAAGTGTGCCACGGATTTTTTAGCATTTTTTTATGACCTTGTCAATACCTTGACATGTACGTCGGAATATGTTATAAGTATTTTACTTGACCAAAGGGTCAGGATCAGGAGGCAAGCGATGCGCACCGTATTGTTGAACATCCCGGAAGAGAAGCAGGGCAGGCGTGGATGGAGGGTATCGGTGGATGGCAAGGTGGTTCCGACAGTCGGTCGCGTAACCATCGAGAGCGAACAGTTCGGTATACTCGAGTATGGTCTCGACCCGGGCGGTTTCGACCGCTGGAGTTTTCACGAGACCGGAGGCTGGGGATCGGTGACCGTACCGTTCGTGCTCGAAGGAGCCGCGATCTACATCGGAGTGGTGGAGCAGAATCGGGTGAATCAGGGCGGCAAGGTGTGGAACGTGCCGCGCGGATTCGTCGCCCCTGGCGAACAGCATCTCATGACGGCCAACCGCGAGACGGCGGAGGAGTTGGGCGGTGAGTTCAGGGGCGAGCTCAAGTTGCTCCCCGGTGAACCGACCAATCCCAACAGCGCCTTCTTCGAGAGCAATGGCACGCTCCCGTCGGGAGAGCCGGAAGGTGTACGCTTCTACGAGCTCGAGTTCAAGTCCGAGGATCTCGAGCAGACGGACACTGCGCGCCGCTTCAAACCCGACGCGCTCACCGTCAACCCGGAGCTCACCAACAAGCGGTTGGCCGAGCAGATCATGGGCTGTAGTTTCATCCCCTGGCAGCAGGCCATCGGCTTGAGCGACATGTTCACGGTCGCCGGCGTAGGGCGTTTGGTCGCGTCCCTCGGTAAGTTCGGTAAGTAAAGTCTGTACCTAAATCTCACATCTTAGCCCCGCGTGTACGTTGATGACGTCACGCGGGTTTTTCTTTCCCTTTCCTTTGAATGGAGTTATTATAGGGGAAACATTTTATGCCTATTATCGCTATCAATGGTTTTGGTCGGATTGGTCGGGGGGTGTTTAAGGCCGGGTTGAGCCATCCTGGATTCAATGTCGTTGCGGTCAACGATCTGACCGATCCGCATGCACTCGCCTATCTGTTGCGTCACGATACGGTGTATCACGCGTTTGATCATAAAGTTGAATCAGATGACCATCATCTGATCGTAGATGGAAAAAAGATTGTGGTGTGTGCCGAGAAAGATCCAAAAATGTTGCCGTGGAAAAAAATGAAGATCGACATCGTGCTCGAATGCACGGGGCGATTTACGGATTTGGAAGGCGCCTTGCAACACATCGCGGCTGGTGCCAAGCGCGTCATCATTTCTGCACCTGCTCATGGTGAGGGAGTGCCGACGCATATCATTGGCGTGAACGATAAGGGCGCCGGGGCAAAAGCACGGGTCATCAACAATGCGAGTTGTACGACGAACTGCATTGCGCCGGTTGCCGCGATCATGCATGAGGTGTTTGGCGTAAAAAAAGCGATGATGACGACGATTCACAGTTACACGGCCGAACAAAATTTGACGGACGCCCCGCCGCCCGGACTCAAAGCCGGTGATTTGCGTCGGGCGCGTGCTGCGGCTGAAAATATTATTCCCACCACGACCGGTGCGGCCATTGCCACCACGGAAACGATTCCGGAATTGAAGGGTCTGTTCGACGGGTTGGCGATTCGTGTGCCGACCGCGTGCGGTTCGCTCTCGGATTTTACGTTTGTACTCAAGAAAAAAGTGACGGTCGAGGAAATCAACGCAGCGCTCATAAAAGCGTCGAAGCTGCCACGTTGGAAAGGTATCCTCGAAGTCACAAATGAGCCGATCGTGTCTTCCGATATCATCGGAAATTCAGCTTCTTCGATCGTTGATCTGTCACTCACCAAAGTTGTGGACGGAGACATGGTCAAGGTTATCGCATGGTATGACAATGAATGGGGGTACTCGCATCGGTTGGCGGAGATGGCGCTGATCGTGGGAAAACAAATTACGTAACATGAAATTAAGAACTCTTCCATCTACTCTCAATCTTAAAGGGAAGCGCATTTTATTGCGCGTGGATTGGAATATTCCGATCAAAAAAAAGTTTGAATCGGAAGATGTTCTGAAAATCGAACGGTCGCTCGCGACGCTTAAACAGTTGAAGAAGCGCGGGGCGATCGTGATTGTGCTCACACATCTTGGACGGCCGAAAGGTCGCGATCCGAAATTTTCCACGCGTCGGTTGGTTCCGATCCTAAAGCATTTTGGCGTGAGCATTCGTTTCGTTAATGGGCTTGTCGTGGGTAGAGCTAAACCCGGTTCCATTTTTTTGCTCGAGAACGTCCGATTTAATCCGGGAGAAGAAAAAAATGATCCAAAACTCGCGAAGGCGTACGCATCACTCGCTGATTTATTCATCAACGACGCATTCGCCTCTTATCGTCCGCACGCGTCTGTCGTTGGCATTCCAAAATTTCTTCCTTCATATGCAGGGCCTGCTCTCGTGGCCGAAGTGCAAGCATTACAACGCCTTATCCATCATCCGAAACGCCCGTTCATCGCGTTCATTGGCGGCCTGAAAATTTCGAGCAAGTTGCCATTTCTCAAATCACTCCTCACGTTGTGCGATCGCGTGTATCTCGGCGGCGCCATGGGCATGAACATTGCGGCGGCGCGTGGGTGGGGGGTGGGCATATCTATCATCGAAAAATCCGCTTTGCCTATGGCGCACACAATCATGGATAATCAAAAATTGATTCTCCCCGTTGACGTGCAGGTGACGACGCGTTTGACCTCTCATCTAAAATTGCGTGCCATCGCAATTCGATCGGTTGGTCCCAAAGACATGGTGGTGGATGTGGGATCGAAGACGCTGGCCATGTGGAAGAGGGATATCGGATCCGTAAAAACGATTTTGTGGAACGGGCCGGTGGGGATCGTTGAGATCCCGGCTTCGGCCAAAGGATCAAAGGCTTTGGCGCGCATGATCGGCGCTTACGCAAAAGGTTCAGCCTTCGGCGTGGCCGGTGGCAGCGACACAGTCCCAATCATTTTTTCCACCAAAACAGAAAAAAAATTCGATTACGTTTCCACCGGCGGGGGAGCATTGCTTGAATTCGTGGCGAAAAAAGGCCGTTTGCCCGGACTGATCCCGCTTTTGAAAAAATAAAAAAACGCATTCGTCGAGAAACAACGGATGCGGTTCGTCAGCCGTGCGATCACCGGCGAATGTGATCGGGGTCGGCTCGCAGTTTGGACCAGTGCCGAAGGTCGAGCAAGCCAAGGACGAGCATGAGGAGAGAGAAAAGACCGAACAGGATCGCGAGACGATGGAAGACAAATTCTCCATCGGGTCGGATCAGCCCTGACCGCATCAGCCAAGCCGTCGCGATGGTCAGCAGGAGATAGATCCAGCCAAGCAGGAATTCATTTCGGCTCCGGGCGCAGGTGTTGATCTCCGAGATGCCAATGGATTTTCGCAGCGGTTCATTGAAAACGGTCCCGATGAAGATACAGCCCAACGCCAAGATTCCGATGCATGCCGTAGCCGTTAACCACATGCTTCACCTCGCTTTCGGTGGATGGACGAAATGAACGGTGTTCTGGTGAATTATTAGCGCGATGTTTCGTTTTTGTCAACAGCTTTGCTCCATATTCGTTCTTGCGCTATCCTATTCTTAATTCTTCACTCTTATTTTTTATCTTATGAATTCATTTTGGCCAGATTGGAAGGAGAATCAACTGTTCACTGCTCTGCTCGCGCTTCTCTGCCTCGCGTTAATTCTTTTTGTCGGGTTTAAGGCTTGGAACACGAGAAGCGAGCATGATCAGATCGGTCACGCGCCTCGCTCGCGCGACACCATCACGATTGACGGGGAGGGCAAGGTCACGGGAAAGCCGACGCTCGCGCAAGTTGATCTTGGCATGTTTATGGAGGGCAAGGATGTGCCACAGTTGCAAAACGACAACAGTCAAAAGGTGAACGCGATTATCGCGGCCATGAAAGGTTTGGGGATTGCGGAAGCTGATCTCCAGACAAGCAACTACACGATCTCTCCAAAGTTTGAATATAAAGACGGAGCTCAAAATGTCATCGGGTACACCATATCGCAAAATTTGAGTTTAAAGGTGCGCGATCTTTCCAAGTTGAGTGCGGTACTCGCCAAGGCCGGTCAGTTGGGGACCAATCAGGTGAATGGTGTGACATTTACGATTGATGATCCGACCGAACTTAAACAGGAAGCTCGCAAGAAGGCGTTGCAAGATGCGCGCAGCAAAGCACAGGAGTTGGCAGACGCGTTGGGAGTGACCGTCGAGCATGTAGTGACATTTTCCGAATCATCCAACCCCCTCACGCAACCGTTGCCTTATATGTATAAGGCTGAAGGAATGGGAGGCGCCGCTTCTGTCGCGCCGGACATTCAGCCCGGATCATTGGATGTGGTTTCGCATGTGAGTGTGACGTTTGAGATTCGATAGTTTTTGTCATCCCCGCGAAGGCGGGGATCCAGCTAAAACAAACAGGAGAACGCCTTATTTATTTGTGCTTTCGCACGCTAGATTCCTGCCTTCGCAGGAATGACAGAGGGTTTCTATGTTCAGCAAAAATAAAATTCAAAGCGTTATCGCCCGTGAAATTTTGGACTCACGTGGGAATCCGACCGTGGCTTGTCGTGTCACGCTAAGTTCCGGTGTTTCGGCAGAAGCCAAAGTCCCTTCTGGCGCTTCGACCGGCTCGCATGAGGCGCTGGAATTGTGCGACGGCGGCAAACGGTACGGTGGTTTGGGCGTGCTGAAAGCGGTTGCGAACGTCAACAAAAAAATCGCACCGATGTTGAGAGGCGTCGAGGTATCGCGGCAGCAGGACATCGATCACGTGATGATTGAGTTTGATGGCACGCCGAATAAATCGCAATTGGGAGCCAATGCCACGCTTGCGGTCTCCCTCGCCTGCGCGCAGGCGAGTGCGCTGGCTCGTCGCATCCCTTTGTGGAAATCGTTGCGACATACTTTTCACTTTCCTCGCCAACCTCGCCTGCCCATTGCCACCATGAATGTGTTGAACGGGGGAGCACATGCGGGTTGGGTTATGGATATTCAAGAGTGCATGATCGTACCCAAGCAGCGGACGTTTGCCGAGCGGTTGCGCGCCGGAGCGGAAACGTTTCACGCTCTGAAAAAAATTTTAAAGGATGAAGGGTTTGCGACAACGGTCGGCGATGAGGGCGGGTTTGCTCCAAAATTGCCCAATGCAGAAGGTTCATTTGATCTGTTGATTAAAGCCATTCGCAAAGCCGGATATCGTCCGGGCAAGGATATCAATTTGGCGACGGATGTGGCCGCTTCGGAATTCTACGATCGCAAATCAAAACTGTATCGGATGAAAGTTGAGGGAAAAAATTATCGGGCGGATCAGCTTCTCGCGCGGTACGAGCGTTGGCAAAAAAAATATCCGTTTGAATCTATCGAGGATCCGTTTGCGGAAGATGATTGGGCGGCATGGAAAAGAGGTTGTCCGGTTTTGAAAAAGAAATCGGTGATCGTGGGCGATGATTTTTTGGTGACGAATGTCATCCGTCTTGCGCGCGCCATCCGCGAGAAGGCGGCCAATGCGATTTTGATCAAACCGAATCAGATCGGTACGCTCACGGAAACGGTTGAGGCAATTGTGATGGCTCACGAGGCCGGTTGGGAGACGTCCATCTCGCACCGTTCGGGCGAGACATCGGATACGACCATCGCTGACCTTGCCGTAGCCTGCGGTTCAAAATACATCAAAACCGGTTCGCTTTCGCGATCCGAACGCGTGGAAAAATATAATCGGTTGCTCGCGATTGAAGGAGAAATTTAACCCTTTTTCAATTTCGTTCGCAAGCGTTGGGCGTGATTTTGATCGAGTTGTTCAATAATTTTTTTCACCGCTCCCCGATGTTCTTTGGTGATTTTTTTGAGGGAGGTCTGAAATTTTTTATAGGCCGTAAGAATTTTCTTTTTGGCCTCGGGAGAAAGGGGGGTGGACATAAAGCGGTTGATCGTGAATAGTTGATGGTGCTATTAAACCATAAAAGCATGTCTTCTCCAACTTTTTCCATCACCACCTACGGGTGTCAGATGAATAAGAATGACAGCGAGCGCATTGCCGGGCTTTTGTCGTCGCTTGGGTTTGTTTCGACAGAGGACGAGTCGCGAGCCGATTTGATCGTCATCAATACGTGCAGCGTGCGTCAATCGGCGGAGAACCGGGTGTATGGATCGCAGGAAAAATATCTGGAATATAAAAAAGAAAAGCCGAATATGATCGTGGCCGTGACCGGTTGCATGCCCGGGCGGGATAAGGCGCGCGAATTTCAAAAGCGTTTGCCGGCCACGGATTTGTATTTCCCCACGCCCGACATGGTGCATCTGCCGCGTTGGATTGCGGAATTGCGACCCGATCTGGTGAATTCGACGGATTTGGAAAACGATTATCTCAAAATTCATCCGTTGCGTGCACCATCGGTTCAGGCCTACGTCACCATTCAAACCGGTTGCAACAAATTTTGTACGTATTGCGTGGTGCCGTACGCGCGAGGACTTGAACGCAATCGCCCGGTGGCTGATATTTTGCAAGAATGTCGCGAGCTCGTAGCGCACGGCGTTGTGGAAATTACCCTCCTCGGTCAAACGGTTAATTCGTTTCGCGCAAGTGATTCGGAAATTTTTTCATCTGACAATCCTTTTCAAGATCACTTTGCCGCTTTGTTGTGGGAACTCAATCAGCTCGAGGGATTGGAGCGTTTGCATTGGACAGCAGCACACCCGCTTTCGATGAGTGATGAGGTGATTGCCGCGCTTGCTTTGCTCAAACAGGTTAACTATCTGCATCTGCCGGTGCAGTCTGGCAGTAATGAGGTGTTGCGACGGATGAATCGTAAATACACACGTGAGCAATATCTGGAAAAAATTGCCAAGATTAAAGCGGCGCGACCTGGCATCGCTCTTGGCACAGACATCATCGTCGGTTTTCCCGGCGAAACACGCGAGCAATTTGCCGAGACGTTATCGCTCTATCGCGAAGTCGAGTTTGACGTGTCCTACAACGCGCAGTACTCGCCTCGATCAGGGACGCTCGGTGTTAAGCTCTATCAAGACGACATTCCCAAAGAAGAAAAACGCGAACGTTGGGATGAGTTGCAGGCGCTCATGGAGGAGATCACCCTGCGCAAAAATCAAGCACTCATCAATCAACTCATGTCGGTTTTGGTAGATCGGATCGATCACGGCTTCGCTAGTGGAAATTCGCGAGACATGAAGTTGGTCAGGTTTCGGTCTGATCAGGACTTGATCGGTCAGATCGTGCAGGTTCGGGTGAAGGATCCCAAGGCTTGGGTCTTGACAGGCGAGCTTGCGCCGATCAAGAATCCGGTGCTAAAATTATCTGCATAATGGTGAAAAGACGTTCTCTCGCAATTTCGGCATCCTCGCTTCCCGCGAGGATGAGTACCCAACGCGCGCTTCCGCGCGTTTTGTGTATCTTGGGACC
>Ga0209515_10004064_pt1 | contig 20143 bp, 23 predicted proteins | sample Subgroupgradi54m_FD_187454 | JGI IMG/M metagenome (GOLD analysis project Ga0209515, IMG submission 187454) | Subsurface groundwater microbial communities from S. Glens Falls, New York, USA - GMW60B uncontaminated upgradient, 5.4 m (SPAdes)... ...
AGAGCTGTTTCTTCTGAATCCACCTCGTAAATTATAATTTACTCCTTGACAAGTTTAAGTTTTCGCTGTATTGTTAGGCAAATCAAAATCCTCTGCTCAATAGGAGGTGAATAATCTTGACAAAGAAAGATCTCATAGATTTAGTTGCCAAAAAAGCAAATCTTACCAACAAAGCCTCAAGAGAAGCTGTAGGAGCTTTAATTACAGGAATCCGTGACTCCTTAAAAAGAGGAGAAAAGGTTGTAATTACAGGTTTTGGAACGTTTAGCATTAGGAAGAGGGCAGAACGCGCAGGAAGAAATCCAAAGACAGGAGAAAAAATTACAATTGCGGCGCGCAAAGCTCCAGGTTTTACCCCTGGCAAAACTCTTAAAAAAGCAGTAAGGTAAAGTTTTTTTAAAAAAGAAAAGGAAGTTTCCCAATAACTTGGGTAACTTCTTTTGGTATAATGGGTCAAAATGTCTGTTATTTCTGTTTCCAATTTATCAAAGCACTACGAGATCCATAAAAAAGAGCCGGGGATTGCCGGTTCTCTCAAATCTCTTTTTGCAAGAAAGTACGAGACGATAAAAGCGGTTGAGAATATTTCTTTTGAAATTAATGAAGGAGAACTGGTTGGTTTTATTGGTCCTAATGGCGCGGGAAAAACAACAACGCTTAAGTGTTTATCGGGACTTCTTTACCCAACAAAAGGCAGAATTTCCGTTTTAGGACTTACTCCATTTGACCGAAAAAAAGAATTTTTAAAACAGATATCTCTTATCATGGGCCAGAAAAATCAACTCTGGTGGGATCTGCCTGCAATTGATACGTTTCTTCTTAATAAAGAAATATACGAAATTCCCAATAATCAATATAAAAAAATTCTGGATGAATTATCAATACTTTTGGAGGTAACAGATCTTATAAAAGTCCCCGTAAAAAAATTATCGCTTGGAGAAAGAATGAAAATGGAGCTTATCGCAGCCCTTCTCCATTCTCCAAAAGTTTTATTTCTGGATGAGCCAACCATTGGACTTGATGTGGTGATGCAGAAAAAGCTGCGGGAATTTATTAGAGAATATAACAAACGTTACAAAGCAACCATCATTTTAACCTCTCACTACATGGGGGATGTAGAAGAGCTTTGTAAAAGAGTGATTGTAATAAATTCCGGAAAAATTATTTTTGACGGAACGATTTCCAATCTTGTTAAACAATACGCCCCCTATAAATTAATTACAGTTCTTTTTAAAGAGTACGTTGATCCAAAAAAAATAAGCGATCTTGGAATAGTAAAGAGATTTGTTTATCCGCAACTAGTACTGCATGTTAAGAATGACAAAGTCAACGACGTTGCGTCAGATATTCTTAAAAACTTTTCTGTTGATGATTTAACTATCGAGGATCCGCAAATAGAGGATGTGATAAGAGAGGTGTTTCATAAATCCAATTCACAATAATGAAAAAATACATGCTTGTTGCCAAAAATACCTGGAGTGAAATGCTTACCTATCGGTTAAATTTTGTGATGTGGAGAGTGCGGACAGTCTTTCAATTTTTAACCGTTTATTTCTTGTGGCTTGCAGTGCTTCCAGAAAAAGCCAGAATAGGAGATTATACACAGGCTTTAATGCTTACGTATATTCTAGGAACTTCTCTTATTTCCTCAATTGTTTTTTCAACAAGAACCATTGATATAGGAGAGGAAATAAATGAGGGAAATCTTTCTAATTTTCTTTTAAGGCCGGTTAATTTTTTTCTCTACTTTGTCGCAAGAGACGCAGGTGATAAAGCGATGAACATTAGTTTTGCCATATTTGAGCTTACCATATTATTTCTTATTCTTAAACCCCCTTTTTTTCTTCAAACAGACTTATTGTTTATTTTATTTTTTATTATCGCAATATTTTTTGCGTTTATAATGTATTTTTTTGTAAGTGTTCTTCTGGGTTTTATTGGCTTTTGGAGTCCGGAGGTATGGGGACCCCGTTTTATTTTTTTCATTCTTATCAGTTTTTTTGCCGGAGGACTTTTTCCGCTTGATATTCTTCCAAAGACAGTTTTTAAGGTTTTTGAACTTTTGCCGTTTTTCTATTTCCTGTATTTTCCTTTAAAAATCTATTTGGGGCAGGTTGCTACCTCTCAAGTTCTAGTTGGTTTTCTGGTTTCTTCTTTCTGGGTCTTTATTTTATATAAAACAGTACAGATGGTTTGGATAAAAGGCTTAAGAGTTTACACCGCAGTTGGAAGGTAGATATGATAAAAAAGTATTTGCGAATCTGGTTTTATATGTCGCTTATTAGTTTTCAGATTTCTCTAATTTCCCGTTTTGGCGCTGTTGTTTTTACTTTAGGTAAATTATTCCGTTTTTTGTTTTTTCTTTTGTTTTTGTTTTTACTCTCTTCAAAAATAAAAATCGTTGGAGGATATTCCATATGGCAAATGATTTTTTTCTTCGCGACATTTAATCTGATTGATTCTCTTACGCAATTTGCCTTACGGGAAGTATATAGATTTAGAAGCTATGTTGTTTCGGGGCGGCTTGATTACATTTTGGTTAAACCTGTTTCTCCTTTATTTAGACTCCTACTTGGTGGAAGCGACATTTTAGACATCCCAATGATTCTTTTATCCATTATTCTTTTAGTTTTTGCGGCGGGAAAAATCTCTGCGATTTCTGTTTTTGGCGTTATTTTATACACGCTTCTTGTTGCTAACTCTTTTATGATAGCCGTTGCCTTTCATGTGTTTGTATTGGGAGTTGCGGTGCTAACAACCGAGATTGACAACACAATAATGCTTTATAGAGATATAGTACAAATGGGAAGAATTCCCATTGATGTTTATAAAGAGCCGTTAAGAGGACTTCTTACTTTTGCTGTTCCGGTTGGAATCATGGTTACTTTTCCTGCAAAAGCAATTATGGGGATTTTATCCCCTCTTTTTATAATTTTATCGCTTTTAATAGGAATTGTGTTGATGTTTTTAAGTTTAAAGTTCTGGAGATTTTCGCTTAGGCATTATTCTAGTGTTGGGAATTAAGCTTTTAAAATATCCTAGGAAGAGAGTAAGCCAGATTCTGTTTCCTCGCCTCGCCGAAGTCTCGACGGAGGCGGGTTAGCCCGCAATCTATCTCAAGTATGATATTTAGTCACACCTGCCACGTTTGACGTGGTGCCCTTATACTTTGACACTCTCGTAAAGCTGATGTTCGTCCGCCTTCGCTTGCGCTACGGCGAGACGAGCGTGCCGCTCGAAGGTTGCAGCGGGTAGGATTGCCCGTTTCACTCCCACTCGTCTCTGTTGCTCTCAAGTCTTGTTAATTCAAGACCTGCTCTAAATTCCGCATGTGGGTAAAGAATTTAGAGACCAGCTATTGCTAGCCGGAGCTTACGCTCCATCCCCGTCTTTACTCCTGTCTGGACTTTCCTCTCCCCTTCGCACAAGGCTACGGAGGAGTAGCAGCCCTTCTTCCTAGGACAAGGTAATTATACCAAAAATCGCTTTGGAAAATCAAGCTTCTTACAGACTGTTAATGAATTAACTTAGATGTTTCAAAACATCAAAAGAAGTTCATTTTAGCCTGCTAATGAGGGGTTTTTGGGAAGCTGGGAGTAAACACACTATCCGCCTGTCCCATTTAGCCTCAAAGTGGTATAATATAAAAATCATATGCAAAATCAAGTAATTCAAATGTTAATACCTGGAATTGATCCAAATGGATTAAAAATCCTGGAGTTATCTGGGTGGACTGGAAAAGTATTTATTATACCTAGAGCTAATCTTAAGGAAATCAAAAACAGAACAGAAATTAATAATCCCGCTGTCTATTTTTTGTTTGGAAAGGATGAAAGTTCAACACTTGAAAACGTATACATAGGTGAGTCGGAATCTTTTTTTTCAAGACTTGAAAATCATGATATGAATAAGGACTTTTGGAATTCAGCTGCAGTTTTTACCGGACAACTAGATAGGGCAGATGTAAAATACCTAGAGAATAAGTCAACTATTCTGGCAAGAGAAGTTAATCGTTATCAGGTTTTAAATAAAGTCAATCCTCAAGAAAATAAATTATCTGAATTTAAAAAAATTTCAGTTGATGATTTTTTTGAAAAAATCCAATATATAATGTCTGCATTAGGATATCCACTTTTCCAATTCCCTAAGTCTACTACCGATTCCAATGTTTATTATTTAAAAATTGAAGATTTATTGGCAAAAGGGAGATTGCTCGACAACGGAGATTTTATGGTTCTTAAAGATTCTCAAGCTCGTATGCGGGAAACTGATAGTTTTGTTGGTGGATATGCTTATGCTGCAAGACGAGAATTTTTGAACGCTGGTACACTTATGCAATCTAATGATAAATCGTATATCTTTACTAAAGACGTTATCTTTAAGAGCCCAAGTGCTTCAGCCGCAACAGTAGCAGGAAGAGCAATTAATGGATGGACTGCTTGGAAAGACCAAAAAGGTAATACTCTTGATCAAAATGTAAGGAAATAAATCCTAGTGGTTTCCACCCTCCTGGTGGATTAGATTGGCGCCTGCTCTTTTTAATTCTGTCCTCGATAGTTCGACTTTGCCCCTCGATTGCACTCGGGACTCCGTAAGGTAAATTGACATAGTCTGATGTAGTTATGGACATCAATTGACAGTATGTGCTACAATGCTTTTAGCGACCTCCTGGAGTAAAAAAGGAGAATATATGAGCAATATTTCGTTACCTAAATTAAAAGCAATTCTATTATATTTTGGGAATAATACTAAATACTTAGGAAAAGTTAAGCTCATGAAATTGTTTTATTTCTTGGACTTCGTACATGCAAAGAAGTATGGTGCCCCTGTTACTTATGACACATATATTCATCTTGAACACGGACCGATTCCTTCGACAATTTTAAATTTGATAGACACCGCCGTAGATGATCCAGCAAAGTCAGCATTAAACGATGTCATACATTTTGAGAGCATAAAAAGGCAACAGGGAGGGAAAAAAATGATAAAAATGATACCAAATAGAGAATTTGGCGAAGCAGATAAAAAATACTTTTCAGTAAGCGAATTAGAGGTTCTAAAAGAGGTATGCGAAAAGTTTTATAGTAATAACGCTGATTCTATTGAAAAAGCTTCTCATGCGGAGGCTCCATGGAAAGAGACAAACCTTATGGATACCATTCCTTATTCGTTAGCAGCAAAGGATGAAGATAGCGAAGTTACAAAAGAAGAAATTGAACTCCTCCTAAAGGTTATATGATTATAACTTCATATGTCTTTGGGGATATTTTCTCCTATCAAAGCGATGAATACATTTTTTTAGCAAGTACCTCGGAGCAGATATATGCTGCAAAAATACTGAATAAAGAACTAACACAAGAAATCGAATCAGCATATAAAAGAGCACTAAAAAGTGGTTCTCCTGCTAGAGAAAGGGCGTTGGTGTTCTGCTATGTAATATTAAAAACGGAGGATTTTAGGAGTCGGATGGCAAGTTTAGCGAAAACAGAAAATACAAACTTTGATATTTTGTCAAACAAATCAGCCTATTGCTTGTGTCAAGAAGACCTTCAAGCTTTAAAAAAAGAAATTTTAGAATCTCATGGAGTGTCAATTAAACTTCAGGAGTTAATAGCTAGCATAGAAGTTTGAAACTGGTCATTTTTCGCAATTATCAACTCTTCTTTTTTTTCTGGTCTGGTGGACTAAATACGCTAGTCAGTTGGCGGAACAGAGGATTTTGTATTCGCACTTGGTACAGATGGAGATGCCGGAGCAGGAGAAGTCGCTTTTTTCTATTTCCTCTGCTTTTTTGAGAATTTCTTCTTTTGCCTCTTCAAGCTGTTCTTTTGTCCTTATAGTTGTAAACTTTTGCCCTTTTTCAAGAAAATACAAAGAAAGAAGGACATCTTTTGGATCTCTGTTAAAAATATTATCTTTTACTTCCATGGCAGCCAGCGCATAAAAGGTAAGCTGAAGATCATTTGCCAGTCTTTTCTCGTCGGGCACATTGTCTCCGGTTTTATAATCCACAATTTCAATCTTTTTCTCACCCAGTTTGTCTACTCGGTCAATTCTTCCTGCTAATCTTATTCCTTCAAGATTAAACTTGAATGAAAGCTCAAGGCCAATAGCAATTTTAGGATCAAAGCTTTCTTTAAGATAATTTACGATAATTGTTTTTGCTTTTTTGAAAGCTTCTTCTTCATGAATCTTGCTGTTGTAGCCCTCGCTTATCCATGAGTTTTTAAGAATTGTTTCTATATCAGAAGTCCCCATTTGATATAAATTGCGAAGCGTTGAATGGACGCTTGTCCCAAAACTTTGAGAAGAAGAAGGAGGGGTTGGGATTTTAAGAATATATTTTAATTTGTAATGCAGAGGGCAGATGTTAAAAGTTTGGATTTGAGAATAGGAAAGATAGTTGACCTTGGAAGTGGGAAGTGGGAAGTGGGAAGTGGGAGAAATATCTTTTGCTTCTTTTTCGGTTCTCCACTCAATAAGACTTAGTTGTGTTATTGCTCTATTGTTTGATTGCTGAAGAGTGGATTTTTCAACATTATCTTTTCCCAGTGTTTCGTACACGAATGGAGAGATTTTTCTCTCCCTTTTCCCCTCGCCGTAAAAATTTGCGGCAGTTAAAAATAAATTATCGCGCGCGCGAGTCATTCCCACATAAAATAAGCGTCTTTCTTCTTGTAAGTGATAATCTCCTTCGGGTAAAATTTCCTTGATCAATTCTTGAGGAATTGGTATTTGTTCGTTTCTTTCTCGTGTTGGGAAGCGCTGGGAAACAAGGTTTACCAAAAACACAACGGGGAATTCAAGGCCTTTGCTTGAATGGATGGTTAAAATATTAACTGCGTTATTTTGCGTCCAGTCAGTATCCTGGGCAAGAGGGCTTTCGCCAAGTTGCATTGAGAGCTCTATCCAGTCAACTACCGTAAATACGCTTGCGTCATCATGCTGGGATTCATAAGTTTTTAGTTTATCAAAAAATCTTGCAATGTTTTGGGATTTTTTCTCGTCAATGTCTGTTTTTTTTGAAAGAATGGATTTTAGCATTCCGGAGTCTTGTAAAAAATAATAAAGGATTTGCCCCGCCGTATCTTTTGGCACTTTTTTAAGATGCCTAATCATCATTTCATAAATTGTTTTTAGCTTTTCCTGCGTTTCCTGTCTTAAAAAAATCTCCTCATTTCTGTTAACGATTGTTTCTATCGCAATAAAAAGGCTTAAGTTTTTCCGCCTGGCAAAATTTAAGAGGGCTGCAATATCTCGAGTATCTAGCTCAAATATTGGCATAGTAAGAATCCTGTAAAGAGAGGTCGAATCATCAAAATTATAGAGCACTTTAAGATACGAAATTAAATCCTTGATTTCTTCCTGATGAAACAACCTGCCCGGACCCAAAAATTGATACGGAATATCATGTCTCAAAAAAGCCCTTTGGAAAGGCTGCGAATGGTCATTGGCTCTTACCAGTATTGCAAAATCTTTGTACGATCTTTTATCGCTTTGCATCAGTTCTTTTATTTTTTCAATAACTTGCTCTGCTTCGTTTTCTACCCGGTCCGCAAAGAGAAGTTCAACATGATCTCCCTTTTTATCTCTCATTGACCTCAACTTTTTATCAATATTTTCTTTTACTTCAAGCCGATCCGGGTTATTATTTTGAATAAGCATATAAGACTTGTTGAGAATTTCTTCAGTTGAGCGATAATTTTTGGTAAGCGTTATAATTTTTGTTTTTGGATATTGTTTTCTAAATTGAATGATGTTTGAAATCGCAGCGCCACGCCACCTGTAGATTGCCTGGTCGTCATCCCCAACAACCGTGATGTTTTTTTTGTCTCCGGCAAGAAGAATTGCCAGTGTGTTTTGGGCAAAATTAGTATCCTGAAATTCGTCTACCAGAATATATTTAAATTGGTTCTGATAATTTGCTAAAACATTTTTTCTAGTCCTAAAGAGTTTTAGAGTGTTTGATATGAGGTCTGAAAAATCCATCATTCCTTCTTTTATTTTCAGCTCTTCGTATTTTATAAAAGCATTTGCTAATTCAAGATTTTTTTTAGCCTCTTCTTTGGAAGTTGTTAATTTTTGAGTTTTGAGTTTTGAGTTTTGAGTTTGAGCCCAACGAAGGTATTCGTTGGGTGATATGTCTTCATCTTTGAGCCTTGAAAAATGCTGCAAAAGACCTGATAAAAACTTATTTGGATTGCCAAGGGGAAGAAAATAGGTAAGGCCAAATTTAAAGATATTTTGCCGCAAGAAAAGTATGGTTTCTGCTTCGGTTACAAGTTTATATGAAGGATTAAGGCCAATATGAATCGCCTCATTACGTAAAATCCTGTCGCAAAACGCGTGGAATGTAGAAATCCACATTTGGGTGTATCCATAAGGCATTGCTTTATCTACCCTTTCTTCCATTTCCCGGGCTGCCTTATCTGTAAAGGTTAGGGCCAGAATTTCGGAAGGAAGAACTTTTTTTTTAAGAATAAGATGCTGAATACGACTTGTAACAACGGTTGTTTTTCCAGTGCCCGCGCCTGCGATTATCAAAAGAGGACCCTCTTTATGTTCTACCGCCTCTTTTTGCTCTTTATTTAAGATATATTCCATGCAGGTATTTTACCACATGAGCGAATTTCGGAGATTAATCTTTATGAAGCTCTTTTTTAAGAAGTTCAAAAGTGTGTTTTTTTGCTTCTTCAACAGTCATGCCCCATTTTTGCGCCATAAGCTTAAAGTCATCCTCGGTGAGCGATGCTCCTCCGTCTGAAACTTTTCCTTTTCCCATGTCATCATTTGGGATTCCACACCCACAGTTATAACACATATTTTGATTTTTTACTCAACAACTACTGTTCCTGTTTGGCTAGGATTTAAATGATTATGGTAGCCGTACGTGCCTGTTTTGTCAAAAACAAGCGAGACAGATTCTCCATCATTAAAATTTCCTAGGTTAAGCGGTGGGTAGCTAGTATGAACCGGATGAGGCACAGAACTTATATTGGCAATTGTCCCGCTTTTATTAACCCACGTTACTTTTGTTCCTACCTTAACCGTAAGAGTTGAAGGAGAAAATCCAGAGCTACTAATAGTTACCGTTGTTCCATTTGTTTCCTCTTGATTTGTTGGCGTTGCTGTTCCTGTTGGTTGCGATTCCTGTTTTATTGGTTGAGGCGGGGGCTGTTTATTGGAAGATTTGCTTACCAATAAAACTCCTCCAGCTACTGCAACCAATATTACTATTCCCACTAGCATCTTACTATTCATATTTTCACCTCCTCTTTCTATCTTAATTTAAAGAATACCATATTTCCAATAAGCAATGCAACAATAAAAACATCGGGAACAAAAGAAAATAACGGGAGAGAAGCAATAAAAGACAAAAGTGCAACAAGGGCACCAAACATAATTTGTTTAGTGTGATTATTCGGAGAAGTCATGGGTTCCGGGAGCATGACAAGGGAGAAAAAGAGAACGGTTGGATCTAGAATAGAAATGGGAAGTGAGAAATGGGAAGTGAGAATAGAAATAGAAATAAAATAAGTTAATAAAAAAGATAATGTGATTATATAACGCTTCATTCGTATCATAGAAACAAGAAGAGGCGAAAGAAGAATAAAAAATGGAATTATGAATTCTAATCCGCCAGCTGGCGGACTAAATTGTTGGAAAGATACTCCCCACCACGTAACGCCTTCTTTAAGAATAAGAGCTCCCAATAAAAGTCCCAGTGCCGCGGGATTAAAGATATGCCGATTGGAAATGCGAAGAAAATTTTTAAAAAACATCGCAAGAATAGCTATTTCTGAAGCTTTATAAAGTTCTATCTCTGGTCTGACCAAGAGAGTAATTATCAGCGCGGAAACAATCGCGGCGCTTGGGAAGAAATATTCAATTTTTTTAATTTTTGCAAATATCAGATCAGAAACTATTGCACTCAAAAGCACTATTAAAAAGACAAAAAGTTGAGAAGAACCGGACGTATAAAAAAACGTTGAAATAAGTATCAAAAGCAGAAAAATTGACATTTGAACCTTTGAAGAATAAAGAAGTGTTTTCATGTGCTTATTTTAGTATAATAAATATTGCATATGCCATCAAGCGCGAAAGAATTCTACCTCACCTTTATTAAAAAAGAACAAGTGGCAAAAGACGCATACGCTTTTTATTTTTCCGCCAAAGGCGGACCAGGCTCCGCCTGGGACTTTTTACCCGGTCAATATATACATATGTATTTGCCAGTTACAAATGATGATGGCCGTGGAGATTCACGGATGCTTACTATTGCTTCATCTCCGTTTGAAAAACAATACATGGTATTTATTACAAGAATTATACAAAGCGCATTCAAAAAAACGCTTCTTAATCTTTCCTTCCAAACAAAAGTTAAGTTTTACGGACCGTCAGGAGGATTTGTTCTTAACGAAAACGAAACACGGGAACAAGTTTTTTTAGCAGGCGGAATCGGTATTACGCCATTTTTTAGTATGCTTTCCTATATAGATAAAAAGAAGCTTACTCTCAAAGCAACTCTTATGGTTTCTTTTTCAACGGTTGAGGACATTATTTACAAAAAGGAATTGGAAGATTTAGAAAGAAGAAATCCCAATATCAAAATTATTTATACAATAACCCATCCTGAAGAATCTCGTCCAAAGGACGATCGGCCTCTGGCCGAAAATTGGGATGGAGAAAAGGGGAGAATTTCAAAAGAATTAATTGCAAAATATGTAAACAAGCCTTTAGACAGCCTCTATTATATTGTTGGCCCGCCCAATATGGTTGATGCAATGCATGACATAGTATCGGAGATGGGTGTTGCAAGCAAGGATATTCTCACGGAAAACTTCGTTGGTTACTAATTTTCATCTAGTTGTTTTGTGGAATTTAGTTTTTGTCCGAGCTGAACAAATCCAGTTGTTACATTGTGAAATTGAGATGATGCGTTGTTGATATGCCTTCCCAAAACTCCCAAGCCTTCCTCAACTTTTCCGTAGTCAATCATTAAGGCTCGCAGCACTTGAAATACTTTTTTTGATTGCGACTCAATTTTTTTACCCTCAAAAGAAAGAAGAATGGTTTGCAAGTGCGCATATAAGGTGCTTGGAGATACGATATATACTCGGGCACGCCTGGCATAATCCATGACATCTGTAATATTAACGAGCTCATAATAGACCGATTCGCTGGGGACATACATGAGGGCAAAATCCATTGTTCCTTCTTCGGGCAGGATATATTTTTTAGAAATCGCGTCGATGTGTTTTTTAACGTCTCGAACAAATTCTTTCTGAAAAGATTCTTTTTCCGCTTCTGTTTGGGACTTTGCCATTTTTTGGAAATTTTCCATGGGAAATTTTGAATCAATAGGCAGTATCCCCGCATCGGTTTGGATTGCCGCGTCAACCCTTTCTCCGGATTTAAATTGGTATTGCAAGTGAAAACTACTTTTGGGAAACATTTGAGAAATTAAATCCTTCAATACTTGTTCGCCAATGTTTCCTCTCAACTTCGGACTCTTTAAAAACTCCTGGAGTTCCCTCATGTTTCTGCCAATTTCGCTCATCTTTCCAACCTCTTTTCCAACGTCTCCAATAACCGTTGCTGCTTTATCGAGCCTTTCGTTTAGTTGTTTTGAATTTTCCTGCAAGATCTTTGTCATATCATGAGAGCTTGTTCTCATTGCCTCATTTAATGTTTTATTGGTTGATTCAAGCGAGGTTTGCATGCTTTTTAGCCACTCCAAAAGCACAGTATCGTCTTTTTTATCTTTAAGCTCGGAGAGTTTCTTGTTAAGGAGATAAACAACTAGGACAAATCCAAAAATAACTACAAAAATAAGGGCAGTCTCTATTTGCATGGGTACTATTCTATCACGAAAATAAAAAGTTTGATAGTAAATATACGTTTTGCTACTTGATATGGTTTTGAGTAGCATGTAGTATTTTAATTAAATAAGCGATGAGAAGACTTTATAGATCAAAATCTAATCGTTGGATAGGAGGTGTGTGTGGTGGTATAGCAAAGTTTTTTGGAATAAACTCTTTTTTAGTTCGGTTAATTTTTTTATTTACGGGTGGTCTCAGTGGCATATATCTTATTTTATGGTTGTTTATTCCCACAGATCCTTCAGAGGTAAAGGTAAATAGTAAGTTTTCTCTATCATTAGGTAAAATTCTTTTTTTAATCTTCATAGCTATTCCTGTTTTGATGTTTCTCTATTTTTCTGTTAGAGTTTTTTTTGGCATTAAGTAAGAATTTCATAATTTTTGAAAAATAGGAGGGTTATCTAAGCTTAGATTTGCATATCTGAATTTTCTTCAATGTTTCGAAAGATCATAGTAAGTTCAGAATGGTTTTTGTTGTTGCCTTCTTTTTTCCCATTGTTTTCGACGGACTTCTGTCCAGTTGGTTCCTGGATGAGGCGGAATAATTTGGGTGAAAAAATGGTCAAGATCTTCCCAAAATTGTTCCCATTTTTCTTTGTTCATAATATTTTCGATCGCCATTTTATACCCTTTGCCTCTATGTGTTAAACCCACTTTAATATTCCAAATGGTAGGGTCGCTGACTTTTAGCCGTTCATTAATAGTAGAATAGTCATATCCTTTCATCAGCATAAAAGCAATAGCTAATCGTTTTGAAAGCATCAATTTTTCTGTAGGACTTAATAAGTCATCAAGAAAAAGAGCAACTTCTCTTTTTGTGGACAGCGAAGAAAGAGAAGTCCAAAAAAGATCAAGGATTCTTTCTTCAACCTTTTTCTGTAGATACCGTTTCGAAACCTGCGCCATAAAGTTAAGAGTTATAGTAAGTGAATAGTTTTATGAATAACCTTAGATGTTTTGAAACATTTAAACTAGTTCATTTTCATAATGCGGGATTTTTTAAGAACTGTCAAGGATGAAGATGAAGAAATATTTTGATCTCTTGACAAGGCTTCTTGCTCTATGTTAATCTAATCCCATTAATTCAATGAAAACTAGAAACTTTCAAATCTTCAGCCTTGCAGTTATTGCTTTTATATCAACTGTTTTTGGAGTATCAAGAGTAATGGCTGGTAGCGGAGGTAATCAACCAATTTTTTTAGTTATGCAAAAACCTGATAAACCTGGTGGACCGAATCCAATAAATTTTGGTGTTATTCATACAAAGCCTGTGTTGTTTGATGGAGTTCTAACTCTTTCCACAAACCACATAAAAATTGTAAGAGTTGTCCCTTCGAACGGCATTATGTATCACAATGAATGTACTCCTAATCAGTGCAGATGGTGGTTCAAGACAGATGCTTCTACTGTTCCTAAAAATGATTCTTATATTACGATCTATTATCGTCAAGATCCTGGTTACTATCTTCAACAAAAAGATGTTCAGGCAACAGCGATTTCTACTATTCCTGGCTACGAGACTGTTAGTCTAAATGCGAGTAATGTAATTAGTAATATTATTAATAATTACACTCCTTAACATCTTCAATATTTTGGTTTTATAAAGCATATTTTAGCTGTGGAAAATGAAAATCCTCTGAGGAATAACTGAAAAAAAGTTTTACATCCCAATTTATATTTAGTTGTTGAAAGATAATGATGAAAGAACTTATTCATATTCCAATATTAGATATTTAGTACTTAAGTATAAATAAATCAAGTTGGTGCATGAGGTAAGTATTTGAAGCTAATCAAAATACAATTCTGGATTTGTTGACACAAAATAAGCTGGGGATAGTTGACCTGCAGTAAGCTTATCGAACCATTATCCTTCGACTTCGCTCAGGACAAGTGTGGAAATTTTTATCAGTTTGTGAAGTATTGTTAATAAGCTCCTGCTTTAGGATCATTCTTCCAGATCTTGTAACCAATGAGCTCTGCATCTTTGACTTGTTCCCAACCAGTAACTCTAAAATGCCATTTTTTTAGTGTGGCTACAGTAAGAGGAATGTGTTGAATACCACTTACTTCAACCTGTTTACCATCTTTGGTAGTTACATATTCAGGATTTTCTTGAGGGTATATTTTTAACGAGTAGACTGTAGTTCCACTTCTTTGATCAATAGCTAAAACTTTAGCCTTACTTTCTTTCCCTTTGACATATCCTGTAATTGATAGTAGAGAACCAGGCTTCAGATCCTTTAAGATACTATATTGATTTGTACGTTTATATATACCAGTAGCTATACCAATAACAATTAATATTACTATTGCAATTATTTTAATACTCATGAATCAAGTATAACAAAAACTAGTCGAAATACAATTCTGGGTTGGCGGTTATCTTTTTCCAAGGAACTGGTTTGTAGTTGAAAAAGGCGGATGTGGCGATCATAGCGGCGTTGTCGGTGCATAGCCATTTTTCTGGAACGAAAAATGGAATTTTCAATTTGAAATTTTCAATTTTCAATTTAAGACCATCACGAAGTTTTTGATTTGCGGAAACGCCTCCGCCGAGAAGAATGGATTTAGCATTATATTTTACAGCTGCTTTTAGAGTTTTTTTAATTAAAACGTCAATGATTGCTTGTTGGACAGAGGTGCAGAGATCATTAACAGTTTGTTCGGGAAGAGATTCTGAATCAAGTTCAGAATGACACTTATTTATTGTTCGAAGCGCTGCGGTTTTAAGACCCGAAAAGCTAAAATCAAAATCATTAGAATTAATCATTGGTCTTGGGAACGTAAAGCGACTGGCGTCGCCACGTTCTGAAGCTTTTTCAATTACTGGTCCTCCAGGATAAGGAAGTCCTAAAAGCCTTCCGATTTTATCAAAAGCTTCTCCTGCCGCATCATCTCTTGTCCCTCCAAGCCACTTTATTTTTCCATGATTTTTTATCAGTACGAGATCAGTGTGTCCCCCAGAGACGATAAGAGCAAGAGCAGGAAATTCTATCTTTTTGTCACATTCAATCCAATTGGCGTAAATATGACCGATTAGATGATTTACAGGAATAATTGGTTTATTCCATACATACGCCAAAGTTTTTGCCGTTTCAACGCCGACAAGAAGAGAACCGATCAGTCCAGGACCTACAGTCACTGCCAAAGAATCAATATCTCTCAACCTCAATTTAGCATCAGATAGGGATTTTTTAATAACAGGAATAATGTATTTAATCTGTTCTCTGGCGGCTTTTTCTGGAATTATGCCGCCGGTTTTTGCATGCATGGGAAGGGAAGAGGCAACAACGTTTGACAGAAGCCTGACTTTTGATTTTTTTTCTTTTGCCTCTATAACCGAAGCTGCGGTTTCATCACACGATGTTTCAATTCCTAAGATGATCACTTTTCAATTTTTACCACGTCAAGCGTGGTTTTTACCTCGTCACCCTTTTTTATATTGTATTTTTTTGCCTGTCCCGCATTTATTTCAAGGACAGCGTCTGCCGGTTCATTAGATTTATATAAAGGCGGGCTTTTCAAATCTTCCGAGGGAGGTTCTAAGTTTTCATATATAGTTACAATTCGGTTGTTTGACAAAAATATCATATCGATTGGAAATTTCATGTTCTTCATCCAAAAAGAATAATAGTCCGGCTTTTCAAAAGGAAAATACATTCCATAATCTTGAGGGAGCGAATTTTTATTAGATAATCCTATTTCTTTTTCTTTCGCGCTTTTCGCAATGAAAAGCTTAAATGTTTGATTATTGATGACTGCGGTTGGGATTTTGATAAAAGGGTTGGGATTATTGGCAAGATAATCCATTGCAAATTTGGATCCGACAACAATTATTAATAATAACGCGAAAAGTCCCAATACTATTTTCATATTTAGTTTTCCAAAGATAATATTTGCGCAAGCCTTGTGGTTGATTTATTAGAAATCGTTTTTGTGACCTCAACCAATTTTCCGCCTACGCTCCTTGCTTGTTTCTGTTTCTTGTTTTTATACGGGTCTCCTTTTGTTATTGCGATAACAGAAGGCCGTATTTGGCTTATTAGTGTATCATATTTTTGGTCAGTTTCAAGTCTTGGGAGAAGAATCACATAGTCAACTACAGAAAGAGAGGATAGCATATAGGCTCTTTCTTGTTGTTTATGAATCGGGCGGTTATCTCCTTTTATATGCTTTACTGCTTCATCACTCTCAAGCATTACAAATAGAACATCCCCCTCTTTTTTTGCCTTTTCTAAATATTCAACGTGTCCAATATGAAGGATATCAAAACAACCACCAGCCAATACTATTCGCTTATTTTGCTTTTTTAACTCATGAATAATTTGAATTGCTTTTTTGACAGTGAGAATTTGTTTATCCATAATTTGAAATTTTCAATTTTTAATTTTCAATGAATTTTTAATATTTTAATTTTAAAATTTAGATTTCATTTCAAATTTCGAATTATAAATTTAAAATTTATTTTACTCCTTCGTTCCCCTCAAGTACACTGCTTGCCATGGTTTGAAATTTGAGACGAATTTATCGGAAATAATAGTTTTGCCGTTTTTGACTACTGTTCGAGTAAAGTACACATTTGCTCCTGCCGCGGCAAAGTCAACTTGTTTTACAGTCCCCTTTGGGAGGGTTGGGTCATCCTGATAGAGTGGAGCGGGAGCTGGGGTTTGATTTGTAATTACTGGTTTACTGATAGATACTTGCCTTCCATCTTTTGTGCCATATAGGGAAAAAGTCAGTCTTTGAAAGACAGGATCAATCTCGGTTTGGATAAGAATATGATTACCCGTATCGTTCTTGAATTTAAGATCAACGCTTGGCACATAGACTGTTGCGTCAAAGCCGGGAGGAGAATCTTGTTCGTAATAACCAACTCTATAGGCATGCGCGTTGCGTTCTATAATGGGTAAGCCTGCATTTAATAGGGCGCGAAAAAAAGTGGTTGACACCTGGCACACCCCTCCGCCGTCGCCTAAGATCGTACGGCCGTTTTGAATTATATACGCCTGCTGGTATCCGGTAAAAGCGGAAACATCTCCCAAAGCTTTATCAAAAGAAAACTCCTCATTTGGCGCAACCAGAATTCCATTTAGCCTGGTTGAAGCAAGCGTTATATTGTAAATTCTGTTTTGGATAGACCCTTTAAATAGGGAAGTTCCGCTGCCAATTAACTCTTTTATTCCAAGCGTATTTGCTTTATCGGTTGTTATTACAGGTTCAATTGTTAGAATCGGAACTGCAATGACCATTGTTTGAGGAATTTGAGACATGGCAATTGCAGGGGTTTTTGACGATAAGTCATTCGTCAGGGTTTTTAGGTCCAGTTCTTGTCCATTTTCAGAAGTACGAAAAACAGTAACCCGTCCATTTTGGAATTGAAACAAGGCATCCACAGGGTCTTTATGTATTTGTTTTTTGATAATTGCCAAGGCAATTTCCAGTTTTGATTCAGAATGCGCGTATGAAGGAGAGAGATTAATTCCGTTAAAATATGCCTGAAAAATAAGGCTGATGTTTGAGATTACATTAGTCCCTCTTCCGATCGTATATGCCTGTTGCGCGAGAAGTGCTGCATTGTAGCCAAGATCAAGTTCTTTCGCGGAAACGGTTACTGTTTGTTCAAATGACTTAAAAACAAATGTGGTATCCGTAAACACAGCGTTTTTCTTAACAAAAAATTCTCTTACGTCTTTTTCTTTTTTGCCATCAAAATTAACACCGTTTACCATAACGCCTGGATAAATAACACCTTTATATATGTTTTGAAAAATAATATAGGCAAAACTTATGAAGAAAAACAGCCCTATGCAGGCTCCCATGGAGAACCAAAATATGCTTTTTATGCCAACGAAAATATATTTCTTATTAATAAGTTTTTTTGAGGCGCTCATTTGCTATCGGGTATACTTGGTATTATACTATAAAAATAGCCATGAATGAAGAAAATACCATTTTTCAGCCCGTTGCCCAATTGCCTTCCGAAGAGGTTTTACAACCAGCCTTACCTTCTCAGAGTGTTCCTCCTCCTCCAAATTTTCCAAAAAATCCTTCTTTAAATCCATTCTCTTTTTTAAAGATTTTTAAATTAATAGTGGGAGGATTAGTTCTTGTTCTTGCTGTATTTGTCGTGATTCGTTTTGTCATTCCCTATTTTCAGCCTGCAAAAAACGAAGAAGTTAAGCTGACATATTGGGGTTTGTGGGAAAACGAAAACACAATGAAGGTTATCATTTCTGATTTTGAGAGGCAAAACCCGAAAATTAGCCTTGATTATTCAAAACAGGACATAAAGCAGTACAGGGAAAGGCTTGCAACACGCATCCAGAATGACACGGGACCCGATATTTTTCAATTTCATAATACTTGGCTTCCCATGTTTTTCAATATCCTTGTGCCATTACCGGAGAATGTGATGCCAAAAAACGAATTTGGTAAAGCTTATTATCCTGTTGTCCAAACAGATCTTGTAAAACAGGGGGCAATTTACGGCATTCCCATTGGCATTGACACATTATCTTTGTTTGTAAACACAGACATTCTAAAAGCAGCAGGTACAGGCGTGCCTAAAACATGGGACGAGTTTTTAACAACAGCAAGGACACTTACCGTAAAGAATGAGAATGGAGAGATTAAAACAGCGGGTACTGCCATGGGCACGTTTGATAATATTACTCATGCTCCTGACATTGTTTCGCTTTTGTTTGTGCAAAACGGAGCTAACCTCAATAATCTGTCCGATACTCTTGAAAACGCAAGCGAGGCGTTGAGGTTTTACGCTTCCTTTGCAAATGACGAGGCAAGGGTATGGGACGAAACGCTTGACCCTTCCCGTCTTGCATTCGCAAAGGGGAATCTAGCGATGTATTTTGGCTACTCGTGGGATATTTTCACAATAAAGGCGTTAAACCCAAAGCTATCTTTTGAGATCCACCCTGTCCCCGCGCTTATTGGAAGAAACATCACAATCGCAAGCTACTTTGCAAATGGAGTTTCGATAAAAGGTAAGCACACAAAGGAAGCGCTCTTATTCATGAATTTTCTGGCAAAAAGAGAAACCCAACAAAAGCTTTTTTCTGAAAGCTCCAAAACAAGGCTTTTTGGAGAGCCGTACGCGCGAATTGATCTTGCCAACAGCCTTAAAGATAACAGTTATGTATACCCCTTTATAGAACAAGGGAAAAGCGCTGTTTCAACGTTTTTTGCAAGCGACACGTTTGACAATGGACTAAATGACCAAATGAATCAATATTTGGGAAATGCGGTTCGTTCTATTCTTGGCAACACTTCGCCTCAAAGCGCAATAGAAACTCTTGCTTCCGGGGTCAAGCAGGTGTTAGGAAGATATAATGAGAAGCGCTGAAAAAGCTGTAATTAAGACCCTTGTTTATAGCGATATTTTTGAATTCCCTCTTTCTTATGATGAGCTATGGCGTTTTTTAATTTCGCCAAAACCTGTCAGTAAAAAATCACTCAAAGAAATACTCAATAGACAATCTCAAAACTTCAGCGTAAAAAATGGATGGCATTATCTTTTTCAAAGAGATAGCTTAATAGACATTCGTTTACAACGAAACAAAGAGAGTTCAAAAAAACTTACAGATGCAAAAAAAATTGTTTCATATCTATCTTTAGTTCCCACAATCTATCTTATTGGGATAAGCGGTGCCCTTGCTATGGAAAATGCAGGGGATAAGGACGATATAGATTTATTTGTCATAACAAAAACAAATACCATTTGGATCACCCGATTTGTTTTAATTTTAATCCTGCAGGTATTTGGGGTAAGACGCAATCGAAGTACAAAGCGTGCAGCCAATACGGTATGTCTTAACATGCTTATAGACGAAGCAGGGATGGCATTTCTGTTGGAAAAAAGAGGCTTATACACCGCACACGAAATTGTTCAACTAAGGACGCTTTTTAACAGGAATAATACCTATGAAAAATTCATTTCTGCAAATAAATGGGTTCTTAATTTTATGCCAAACAGCATAGATATTAAGAAATTAAGAAATGAAGATATTAAGGACATAAAAAAATCCCTTAATTACTTAATTTCTCAATTACTTATTATCCCTGAATTCTTTGCAAAGATAGTTCAATTGTGGTATATGAAAAGGCATATAACTAATGAAAAAATTACTAATCATATGCTGGCTTTTCACCCATTAGATTATAAAGAGATAGTTCTTAAGAAATATAGAAAGAGATTAAAAAGATATGGACTCAAATAGAAAAAAATTTGATATGGTTGTATGCGG